>Ga0123353_10013730_pt1 | contig 11620 bp, 8 predicted proteins | sample TergutLab28metaG_3_FD_92763 | JGI IMG/M metagenome (GOLD analysis project Ga0123353, IMG submission 92763) | Labiotermes labralis P3 segment gut microbial communities from Petit-Saut dam, French Guiana - Lab288 P3 | ecosystem: Host-associated > Arthropoda: Insects > Digestive system > Gut ... | reverse complement strand
TATATTGCTCATATTATTTCTGATTTCCGTCATTTATTATGTCAGTTCTCCTTCCAGTGCTTTAAAAGCTCATCATGCGCCGTATTTGTTCAGCCTTCCGGCATGAGCAAGCATAAGTCCCATTAGCATATAGCCTTCTATATGCCCTATCGTTCCGAACCGGCATTCGTTTTCGCCGAAAGTCTTATGAAGCCCAAAGCGGCATTTATCGCTCGTTAGCATGAAAGGAACATCGTGCCATGAGTGACCTTTCATAACCGCGGGAGTGCTGTGATCGCCGGTTATAACAAGAACATCCGGATTGAGAGAAGTTATTCTTGGAAGCAGGGCGTCAACCTGTTCTATAACTTTTACTTTTTCGTCAAACTTTCCGTCCTCTCCCCGGCTGTCCGTGTATTTGACATGAATATAGAAGTAATCATGTTTATCCCAGAATCTTTTCACCGAGTCGAAGAGCTCTTCAAGCGTCTTCCCTGCGTCCTCAACTTCCATGCCGACAAGGCTTGCAAGCCCGCGATACATTGGGTAAGAAGCTATTGCCGCCGCTTTTATTGCGTAAAGCTCTCTCAAGTTAGGGATATTGGGAGCGGAAGAGAAGCCACGCAACAGGCAAGAATTAGCGAGCTTTTCATCTTTTAGCACTTCCTGCACGCGTTTAATGAATTTATTCGCTATCTCAGCCATGCGCTGCCCTTCTTGCGCCGAGGCGGCAGCCCACAGCATCGGCGCGCCATCTTTTTGCGGGTCAGCGTCGTGTACATGTTCATTCAATCCATCACCTGAGAATATAACCACAAAACGGTGTTCCATTCCTGGGTAGAGTTTTATTCTTACATCTTCTATTTCTTTTATTTCTGCCGCAAGCTTTTCCACGATAACAGCGCTTTGTTCCGTGGGGATTCTTCCAGCGCGTCTGTCCGTGATTATGCCTCCGTCGCAGGTACAAAAATTTCCGCGTGAGCACACGTCGCCGCTTGATACTTTCGCACCAACGCCGCATGCTTCAAGTATTCCGCGTCCCACAAGGTATTCATACGGGTCGTATCCGAAGAGAGATAGGTGTCCAGGACCGCTGCCCGGTGTTATACCAACGTCCACCATTCTGAGGAAACCCAGTTCGCTGCTTTCAGCGAGCGCATCCAAGTTAGGGGAGCGCGCCGCCTCAAGTTCTGTTTTACCTCTGGCATCCGGTAATCCGCCAAGGCCATCCATCACGAGAAGAACCATTTTGCTGCCGTTTTCCACAGATAGATTTTTCAGCATTTCCATTCGTTTTTTCATAATTTTCCCCCTCCTGATATTTTCCTTATATGTTATCATAATGCTAGCAAAACTCTAAAATTAAAGAAGCATAGGAGGGGTAGTTATAATGTTTTTTTCCGAGAGAATAAAATCCATGCAGTCATCTCCGATAAGAAGGCTAATTCCGTATGCGGATGAAGCAAAAGCAAAAGGCAAGAAAGTCTACCACCTTAACATCGGGCAGCCGGACGTAAAAACCCCACCGGCATTTTTAGACGCTATAAAAAATTTTAATCAGGAAGTAGTCGAATACTCGACTTCTCAGGGTGACAACGCGCTGCGCGACGCCATGAGCCACTACTATCAGGAGTGGGGTATCGACATGCTTCGCAACGATATACTAGTGACGAACGGCGGCAGCGAGGCTCTTATGTTCGCGATAATGGCAATTTGCGACCCCGGCGATAACGTGCTTATCCCCGAGCCGTATTACGCAAATTACAATGCATTCTCACAATCGATCAACGTAAGCGTATTACCGATCCCTACGAAAGTCGAGAACGGATTCCATCTTCCCCCCGTTTCGGAGATAGAAAAACTTATAACTCCCAAAACCCGTGCGATTTTGATAACGAACCCCGGCAACCCGACCGGCATAATATATACGGAAGCGGAAGTCAACATGATCGCAGACCTTATCTTAAAGTATGATCTTTACTTAATTTCCGACGAAGTTTACCGCGAATTTGCGTATGACGGGCTGAAGATGACGAGTGCCGGACACATCAAAAATATAGCCGACAGGGCAATTATCATCGACTCAATATCCAAGCGTTACAGTGCATGCGGCGCCCGCATCGGCAGCATTGCGATAAAGAACAAGGAATTTCTTGCTCATGTCCTGAAGCTGTGTCAGGGGCGCCTTTGCGTTCCTACTCTTGAACAGATCGGTGCAACTGCGCTTTATTCAACTCCGAAGACATACTTTGAAGAAGTCAATAAGGAATATCAGGAAAGGCGCGATACGCTGGACAAAGCGCTTAAGTCAATGCAGGGCGTCTTTTGTGTTCAGCCTAAAGGAGCGTTTTATTCGATGGTGAGAATGCCTGTCGATGACGCCGAGAAGTTCATAATCTGGATGCTTGGAAATTATGATATAAATGGAGAAACCGTTATGGGAGCTCCAGGAACAGGGTTTTACTCAACTCCCAGCAAAGGAATAAGTGAAATGCGTCTTGCTTACGTCCTGAAAAACGAGGACCTTGTGAAAGCGATGAATATTCTTAAAGGAGCTCTGGAGGCTTATCCTGGGCGTATAGAATCGGTAATAGCCTGATATTTAAACGTATACTTCGTTGTTTCAGGAGGAGTGAAGCGACGGAGGCGCACGCGCAGCGGCAGGCATTGTTCCCCTTACTCGGCGTAGGCTTACGCCTTCGCGGCGAGGCTGCTTCCGCGTTGCTGCGTGAGTAGACTTGGATGCGCTTATGGTTGCCATACAGATTGATATGTTGTATTTATTAGGGCTTTACTATGAAAGCTCACGAAAGATTTAAGGGCATTGTCATAATATCTCATCTGCCCATTAAACTATTTTAAAGGAGGGTATGGCATTCAGCGTGGTACCGGAAGTTTTCCTGTCAGGTAAATTTAGTGTCCGTATTGAAGATGTTGTCGTAGTGACAGTTGATGGATGAGAGACTATGACAAAATTTACCAAAGAGCTGACTGTCGTTTGATTTAATAAATGCCATATTTTAACTATACAGGGTACGACGCGGAAGGGAAATTAAAAAAAGGCGTGTTGGAGGCCTCCTCTACTGCTCAAGCTATAGACCGCCTTACAGAAAAGTCGATAATTGTCGTTGACGTTATTCAGGCATCGGAAAGGATAAGGTCAAGAAGAGTTGTTCCGTTATCTCTTGACGGTCATATCATGTTTTGCAGAAGCCTCGCTTCATACCTTCGTTCAGGATTACCGCTTGCCGACGCGCTTAAAGTGCTCGGCAAACAAACCATAGACAAACGTGTCGGCGCGGCTTATTCTTCAGTCCTTGAAGGGATAGAGGGGGGTAAAAAGTTTCACGCGGCCTTATCTGAAAGCGGAGCTTTTAAGGAAACTCTATGGCGCATAGTGGAGTCGGGAGAGCAGAGCGGTTCGCTTATACAGGTGCTGGATCAGGCAGCGGATCAGTTTAAGCTTGAAGACCGACTGTTTAAGAGGATAAAAAAAGCTCTGACTTATCCTATAGCGATGGTTATCATAGGGACAGGAGTCGTCATTTTTCTGCTTTCTTATGTCGTACCGAAGATTTCAATTTTGTTTGATGAAGTCGGCCAGACGTTGCCTCTCCCGACAAGGATACTGATCTTTCTTTCCAACTTTGTGGCAAATTGGGGACTCACGATTCTATTGATTATTACCCTGACATTGCTTTTCATGAAGTGGCGAAGGAAAAAAATACCTTTTCCTTTTATGAAAGGTCTTAGAGGAAGGTTGACCTTATCCTTGGTAATGACGCATCTTGCCACTCTCCTCAAATCGGGAATCCCGCTTGTACAGGCTCTAAAGATGGCTTCGGTCATGGACTCCAACCCCGCGCGCTGGCTTGAAGCATCAGAGCTGGTCAAGGCAGGGCATAGGTTTGATCGCGCGCTTGAGAAACTTGGGTTCACGGAGGATGTCGTTTACGTTATCAGGGTGGGAGAGATGGGCGGAGACCTTACAACAGCTTTATCAAACGTTGGCGAGACCAACTGGGAGATTGCGGAGACTCAAATGGACAGGCTGGCTACTCTTATCGAGCCTGTTATGACGCTTACCCTTGGATTCTCGGTTGGATTTATAGTTATAGCTATACTGATGCCAGTATTCGATTTGTCGGGATTGGTGAAATAAAGATAATGCTCGATGCATAATTAGAATACAAAGACGCTATGGAGATGTGTTTTTTAATTGTAAATTGTAAATTGTACATTGTAAAAGGAGGGAATTTCTTTGAGAAAAATTAAAAGATATAAAAGAAGGGGCTTTACACTTGTTGAAATTCTGGTAGTCGTCGTAATACTTGGCATGTTGGCGGCGCTTGTCATTCCCAATATTATCGGTTCAAGCGATGAAGCAAGACGCACCGCCGCAGCTGTGCAGATCAGAGAGATAGAGAACGCTCTTGATATTTACCGTTTACATAACGGATTTTACCCGACCACGGAACAGGGGCTCGAGGCTCTTGTAACAAAGCCGTCGACGAACCCGCAGCCGAAGAAATATGTTGAAGGCGGATATATGAAAAAGATACCGATGGACCCGTGGGGAAATCCTTTCATTTACCGCAGCCCCGGTGAAAAAGGCACAATTGACATAATAAGCTGTGGCCCGGACGGAGATGAGGGCACTGGAAACAATATCACAAATCACGATATATAAAGTAACCTAAAAAGACAGGATCTTTGTAACGTTGTGGAATAATCAAACGAATGCTCACTTGACAGTATCTATGCCGATCAGCGGAGTTACGGGCGCAGGGAATGATCTTGCAACGACGATCCCGCCTGATGGACATTCGCCGGTGTTTTACGGGCTTTGCCGAAGAGCGTTCACAATGATAGAGCTTATTGTGGTTATTGCAATACTGGGTACGCTTGCGGCATTGATCATTCCGCGCGTATCATGGATGGAACCTCCTAAAAGAATTTTACAGCGTTCGTTTATAGAAGCGGTTGACATGGCGAAAAATGGATTTTCCGTAAGATTTCGTATTGATAAGGATGAAAACAGTGGTATTGTCCCTGAGATTTTAATAAAAGAAGAAGAAAATACTGAAAGCACGTGGAAAGCTTTTGAGATGCGATGGAAACCCGAGGGAAAAGAATGGGCTTTTGATCCTGAATTAATATATTTCTTTCAGGATGGAACGTGCACCCCTGCGAAAATCACATGGGGAACTTATCCTTATGTGGAGAATTACTTACTGACAGTTACGGGCTATTTGGTGGAAAACAAATAGGCAATGTAAAGCGTACAATTTATACTGAAATTCAGTCATAATCATTAGTTCGTTAATTCTAAAACTCAATATTGGGGAGGAATTGTAATGCGCGTTAAAAAAAAGCGAGGCAAAAAATTACTATGGATACTTGCGGGGATCGCGCTGTTTTTATTGGCTATAGTAGCGCTGGTCGCAAATTTGGATATTGCGTGCGAATTAGTGGCGCGTGAAGCGCAAAACGCTGCAAAAACCTATTTGGATGCGGATCTCAAAATTGGGCAGGTCAAAGGAAACCCTCTGGCAGGATATAGGATAATTGGAGTCATCCTGTCCAAGGATGGCGCGGATATGTTCAAAGCCGAATTCATGGAGGCCAAGATCAATTTTATGTCTCTGCTAAGTTCCCCTCGGCTTTCCTTTTTATCCATAGGCGGAGTGAACATGGACCTGGACAAGTTCGTGGAGGAAATAAACAAACTGCCCAGTCAGCCATCCGATCAACCTTTTCAGGCGCCAATCGACGAATTGAAGCTCGTCCAGAGCTCTTTCTTCTCTAAATGGGGAAAAGTGGAAGTCGAAGATGTGGGGCTTGGATTCAACCAATACACCATCACGGCTAATGTCAATGGAAAAGTTAACGCGCTTCCGGTTACCGGCACTTTAGCGGCAGAAATAAAGGGAACGCTGGTGTCGTTGAAAAATGCCAACCTCAAAGTGGGTAAAGGCTCTGTCAAAGCATCAGGGCAACTCTCGGATACGCTCGACGCACAGGGCGCCATTGAGGCCATTGACGTGACGGAACTGATCAGTCTTTTCCCTGATCTCGCGCCTGAAGACTTCGCCGGAACGGTAGATATGTCTTTCAATGCGTCGGGAACTTGGACCAACCCTGTTTTTTCGGCGCTCGCCAATTTCAAAGGAACTCGGCTGGCCGGCTGGCCGGTCGATTCGTTCAACAGTACGGTAAACTACAAGGAAATGCGGCTTTCCTTGGACAAGCTTACGGCTAACGCTTTTGGAATCCCCCTCTCGGGCAATATGGCAATGGCGTTCAGGGATGCTTCCCCGAGCGTTTTCGTTGAGTTAAGCGGAGGCCCGGTGGATCTTTCGACCTTGGGAAGCTTTGGTAACGTTAAGGGGGTCACGGGAAGCATTTCCGATTTTAAAGCCGAAATCAAGGGGCCAACAAATGCGCTTTCCGGAACGATCTCTCTGCACGCTCCGAAAATTGGCGCTTTGGGTGTGAACGGTACGGACATCGCGTTGCAGATCAAACTGTCCGGCAGTAATCAAGCCACGGTCAACGGAAAGATGAAACTCCAGGGAGCTGATTCTTATATGAGCGGCACCGTATCGGACTTACTCTCCGGACCTAAGCTAAACTTGACCTTTAAGACGGTGGAACTGAATACAGCCGCGCTAAAACCGCTGATCCCCGATACAGTTGACACAAAGGGAACCGTGACCGCGGAAGTGAATGTCAAGGGCTCGACGTCGAACCCATCGCTTGACGGGACACTAAGCAGCAAATCTCTCTCCGTTGCCGGTTATGCCATGGATAATCTCTCGGTAGGTTTTTCCTACGCTCAAGAAAACTTTACGCTGAAGGACAGTTCCGCGTCCTGGTCAGGCCTGCCTGTCAAAGCGTCGGGAACGGTCAAAAACGTGCTTGCGGAAAAACCCACCCTGGACATCAACGCCTCACTTTCTTTGAACCCGGGTGCGCTCGCTAAATTTATCCCTGATGTTGCTCAATATAAACTGAAAGGTACCGTTCAGGCAGGAATACACGTGACCGGCGCTCTGCCGGAGCCAAAACTGGACTTGGTCGTCTCCTCGCAGGAGCTTGCAGCTTTGGATATGTTCAACGCTAAAAACATCAAAGCTACCACCGCACTGACAGGCGACCTTGCGAAACTCGATAAAATGGACCTGGACGTGGCGGCTCAAAGCATATCCGTTTCCGGGCTCGGATTCCAAAACGTAAGCGCGCGGATCAACAAGTCAGGAGACGCTGTCAATTTAGTATCAGCCAAAGCACTGTCAGGGCAAGGCTCCCTTTCGGGCTCCGGGAAAGTGACGGTACCGAAAAGCGGAACGGGCGACATAAACATAAATGTAGATATGACACAATTGGACCTTCGGGAACTCAGCAAAACAGGCAATTTGGGAATAGATCTCGCTGGGACGTTCTCAGGGAAGCTTGCGCTTACAGGAAAAACGAGCGCCCCGTCCATAACATTCCAGGGAGATGCGCCACTGCTCTCCGTTGCAGGATATGGCATTAACAACCTGGCGATGAAACTGAGCGGAAACGCGATGGATTTGAAGTTGGACAGTTTATCGGCACAAATAGGAACGGGGAATTTGTCCGCTTCTGGAAATTTCAAACCATCCGACGGCACGGGTCAAATTGATTTCACAGGTTCGGGACTCGACTTAGCGAAACTGACGGAGAACGCCCCGGAGCTTAAAGGACAAATATCAGGGACTCTTTCGGCTCAGTTCAAAGCGGATATTTCAGGAAAAGGAGCTTCAGGGAGCGGGAGCGCTTCCGTCCCATCCTTAAATATTTACGGAATGAAACTCTCAGATGTTTCGATCCCGTTGAAACTGGACGGAGCCAATTTTATAATTGGACAGGGAACGGCTAAATTGAACGGTGGAGACCTGTCGCTGAACGGCAGCGTAAACACGCAAAAACAGAATTACTCAGGAAGCCTGAAAGCGTCAAATGTGGATGTAAACGCGCTTATTCACGACCTGGTTCCGGGCCTTGGCGGCAAAATAGCTGGTAAAGGAGCATTGGATGTAGCGTTCAACGGGACCATAGGACCAAAGTTCACGCTGGGCGGGACGGGGCAGGCTAATGTCGGTTCCGGCGGCATCAGCGGGTTTAAGTGGATTGACCTGGTTACAAGACTTTACGGCGTTGATTCCGTTCGTTACACGGATGTTACGGCTCCATTCAAGCTTGAAACGACGCGCCTCATCCTTCAAAAAGGGTCCAAAGCCACAGCGCCGGATAACGATCCACTTTATAAATACGTGCAAGTGGAAGGGCCTATCACTTACGCGGGCGACCTGAACCTGACAGGAGAAGGGAATATGAACTTCCAGTTGATCAACGTTGCCGCCGGCGGCATTTTGGGAGCAGCAGGCGCTGCAGCCGGAAACGTCAACGACCTCCTATCCGGTAAAGGGTTGGAAGGACTTTTAAGCCAGGCAGTCGGTAGAGGAGCAGAGGCCGGCAAACAGGCGGACTTCCGCGATGTCTCCTTCAAAATCGGCGGCAATTATGAGAACCCTTCGTTCTCAATCGTCAAAGTCGGTCCCTCAAGCCTTCCGGCGGAGAGCTCAGACCCTCAAAAGCAGCAACAGCAACAGCAGCAGCAACCAAAGGATGTGGTCAAGGACATGATCCTGGACAGAATAGGAATCCCTACTAATAATGATGCTCCGGAGAGTGAACCTAACCAGCAACAGCAACAATCGGAGCCTCCTAAAGAAGAGCAGCCTAAGAAGAAGGCTGAGGATGTAGTAAAAGATGCAGTAAAAGAAGAAGCAGGAAAAGCTTTGCAGGACCTCCTAAGAAGGAGAAGGTAGTTAACACTTGCCAAATACCGCTTGGCTCTCAAAAAGCCAGCGGTATTTTTTTATGCTAACTATTGAGGGGCTTTCCGAAAATAACCGACGCCGTGAAAGCGTGCGCAGAATAATTACATTTGACTTGATAAGAGAAAATTATGGAAATAGAATATTTACCTGTTGACAATTTATTTGTAAGGTAGTATTTTAATTGACATGAAAAACAAAAAGTTACCGTTTGGAAGCGCAAATATGTTTTGGTGGTGGCGGCTTTAAAGCTGCCCTCTGTTTGTTGCTCTTTAAGTTAAGAAAGAATATAAATTAACAAAAGAGACGAAGAGGGATAAAAATAAATCCTTGTTCGGCTCTTTTTTTATAGATGAAACTCACGGGAGCCTGCCAAGCGCAAAAAGGCTCCCGTTTTTTATCGTACAATAATATATAAAATGTAAAGGGGAGATTTACTATGTCGAAGTTTAACAGTTTTAAGGAAGCTCTGAATACCGGTTTTTTTGGATCGTATGGCGGGCAGTTTATTCCGGATGCTTTGAAAAAGCGTCTTGACGCGCTGACGGAAGCTTTTAAGTCAGCTATGGAAGACGAAAGCTTTCATAAGGAGTATATTCGGATATTGGATGAATACGTAGGGCGTCCAACAGCTTTAACAGAATGTTCCAACATCAGCAAAGAACTTGGAGGCGCGCGCCTCTTCCTCAAAAGAGAGGATTTGGCCCACGGAGGAGCGCATAAAATAAATAATTGCGTGGGACAAATCCTTCTGGCAAAACGTATGGGAGCAAAACACATCATCGCGGAGACCGGAGCGGGTATGCATGGAACGGCAAGCGCTATGGCCGCTGCCATGTTCGGCATGGAATGTACCGTTTACATGGGTGAAGTCGATATAGCAAGGCAGGAGCCTAATGTTGAGCGTATGAGGGCTCTTGGGACAAATGTCGTGAGTGTAACCGCAGGGCAGAAAACTTTGAAGGAAGCCGTCGATGCGGCGCTCATGGCATATATCGAACAGCCGGAAACTTTTTATCTTTTAGGTTCCGCAGTTGGGCCGCATCCTTATCCATCAATCGTTCGGGAATTTCAGAGTGTGATAGGGAAAGAGGCAAGGGATCAACTGCTAAAACGCGAGGGAAAACTGCCGGATTACGCAATAGCTTGCGTTGGCGGAGGGAGCAACTCGATAGGATTATTTTCCGCCTTTATCGATGACGAAAGCGTAGCTCTTATCGGAGTTGAGCCTTCGGGAAGAAGCCTTAACTACGGAGATCATGCGGCAACCTTGACTCTCGGAAAGCCCGGAGTTTTACACGGATTCAATAGTTATGTGCTCACGGATGACAGCGGCGAAGCCGCTCAGGTTTACTCCATCTCGGCAGGGCTCGATTATCCGTCCGTAGGCCCGGAACACGCGCACCTCAAAGATACAGGCAGGGTACAATATGAACTTGCTTCCGATAAAGAAGCTCTGGACGCTTTCCGTACCCTTTGTCATAAAGAAGGGATAATTCCGGCGCTGGAAAGCTCTCACGCGATTGCTCACGCGCTGAAGATACTTCCCGGACTTGGAAAGGATAAAATAGTTTTGGTCAATCTTTCCGGCCGAGGGGATAAAGATTTCCATTCAATTCCAGCCGAGTATAAGACTCCTGTGCAGTCTTTACTATAATCATGATATACTAAGTTTATGGGGTTCTAAGCTCAATAATAATTTTTGATGAGGTTTTGTTGCAGATGAAAAATAACAGAGCCGGGATATATTCTGTCGGCCGAATAGCGGACAGGCTCTCCGAGTTAATATTCAGGGAACAAATATCAGGAATTGCTGGAATTGACGGTCACATTGAAATATACAGATCGTCGTGCGATCCTTCGCGCGTTCTCGGAGTTAAAGTTTACTCTGTTGACGCGAATGATCGTGAAGACATTTATGTTTGCAGCGGGAACAATGATAACTTGGTCTATTGGTTCCAGCATTCCATCCCTATTTTGATAATGGTTTATGATAACGGCAGCGAAAAGTTGTTTTGGGAACACTTGAGGGTAGATAATATAACTTTTTCGGATTCAGAATGGAGCATTGATGTTCCGAAAACGCAAGAATTCAACGAAGACGCTGCCAAATGCATTTATGAAATCCCATCGTACAGCCCGAACCTGAGCAAGCTTGCTATTGACCGCCCATGGATGGAAATAATACAAAGCGGGACTAACAGGCTTTTCATAATAGCTGAGGAAAACATAAACCGTCCCACCGGAAGAGGGATATTAAAAATCAACATTACCGATCCTGCGGGAGAAATGCAGTATATATACGATTGGCCGTTCTTTGTCGATCCTGATCTGCCGTTTGTTTACCGCTTCAGCGAGTTGTTTCCGTGGGCTGAGATAATCGCAGACCAGGATTTTTATGATAAATCGGAAATCAAAGAGAATGGTCATATTCCTCTTTGCGCTATCCGCCCATGGAAGATAGAAGCGGGCGAGATAGCTCATTTTAGGCTTGAAATGCGCCTTAACGAATTTGGCAAGTCTTACCTTCTCGCGGACAAATATATATGTAACGCGCATTATGAAAAAAGCAAACTTACAGGAAGTTTCAGCAATATGTATGAAAAAGGGCTGAAATTTTCAGCGGCGCATATCAAATCGAAAAACTAAAAATACAGATTGTTTTTTTATCGAGTGAACGGAGGAGTTTTTTTTGTCTGCAAAAAAAGCGGTTGAAGTGAATAATCTCCGAAAATCTTTTGGCCCTATTTTAGTTTTGGATGACATATCCCTTT
>Ga0123353_10013729_pt1 | contig 11621 bp, 7 predicted proteins | sample TergutLab28metaG_3_FD_92763 | JGI IMG/M metagenome (GOLD analysis project Ga0123353, IMG submission 92763) | Labiotermes labralis P3 segment gut microbial communities from Petit-Saut dam, French Guiana - Lab288 P3 | ecosystem: Host-associated > Arthropoda: Insects > Digestive system > Gut ... | reverse complement strand
TTAACACTCACTGATCGTCCAGCTTCATTCTCTGTTGTTCAGTCACTGTTCGAGATACACAGCAGACTGCTGCTGCAGAACAAAGCAGCTATTGTTACATGCGTTACTCCACACACTGCTCGCGCGATAAACACTTAGCGCGTCCAGTTATAAACAAAAAGAAATAGAACGAAATTATATTCCTCCCATGCCTGGTCTTAAGAGAGGCGAGAAATAAACACGATAAAATTAAGCTCATGACTAATATACAATACATTCACGAATGCTAGAAAGAAAAGAAAGAAAACAGCAACAACAACAAAAATTAATGTGTGTCAACTACACAACAGATATGTTAGATTAGTGAAGACAAAGCAAGTTAGAAAATATGTTCTTACTACATTTAGGTATACATCCATTTTCCAAAAGGGCATTTTGCTATGTTATACCACACAATTCTTGATATTTATTTACCCCAGACACGTGTTTACTCTTCAAATGCTAGCGGTATTAAAGATTCCACATGGCACAGATATCAAAACAATTTTCCTGACATTCTGTTAAATACTGACCACAATAAAAATTATTTAAATGTAAAATTACAGATATAAATGGTACTTATATTTCATATGCCATGTAGCAACATTTTGTCAATGAACTTCAAACTTCGAGCCATTTTAATGATGTACGGTCTGCTGTCACCTTCCTTTGTACACAAATAAAGGACTGGAAATTCTACATCGGCATGAATCTGCACGGTCAACATAGCTTGCAAAAGTTGGTGATTCAGCCCCCCGGCCAAAATAATTGCCCAAGACATGAAAATTTTTTGAAACTGTACGGAAGGTGTCTCAGCATTTCTTTTCACTTAATTTAATTCAATTTAACGTAATTTCATTTTATGCGCTTCGTGAAAAAACATACCACCACCACTACCACCGCCGCCGCCGCCGCCGCCACCACAACCGCCCTCAAAACCACCACCACCACCACCACCACCACCACCACAACAGCTACTTGTACTGCTACTATAATTCTGCCGCCAACTCTACGACCACTAAACTAGCACTAACAATGGCACTGCCACTAATAGCTACTTGATGCAGATGGAGTGTTTGCCCTCCGTCACTCGATCACCAGTCGGAAGCTAAACAAGAGAAACCAGACAAGACACAGCAGGAGAGCCAAGCAGGCTTTCTTCGTAACCCTGTGTACCAAGTCCGTGATCAGACATAATCCAACGCTACATTAACCAACAGAGTTAGTAAAGCGTCCTTAACACATGAAACGAGTAAGACTGGGATGTGACGCCGTGTACAGAGTATCCTGCTGCCTTCATCGTCTATCCTCATGACGGCGACAGAGTGATCCTCCGAAACGTCCGTACATTGTACCACACTACACGGCGTCACATCCTACATGACAGAAATATTCATGGTCACAGCCGTGAGCAATTGAAAGCGTCGCAAAATAAGATAAGTAGAGGGCTTAATTACACGTAAGTAATTAACATTGTATAGCTCCGTATTCATTTAATACAATGTATGAGATTCGAATGATTTTCATAATAAACAGTCGTCATTTCCTTACATGGAATTAGCAGGTTGGTCTTTGTAATTGAGACCTAATATGTTTTCTACCCGTTCTGAATAGAATTTTAAATACCAATGAAATTAAAGTTATATTTAAAGGGTTCAGACATGTGGTCACGTTGGTATCATTTTAAAGTCGTTCTTTTACTTCTGCTACTTCTTATTCTCAATCATCAAATGAGAAGATGCGTAGGATACTGTGTCGTCAGCACAGTCACGTGTAGAGTCGCGTTACACACAATGGTCAGTCAATAGCCAGTCAGTCCTTTCGGTTTCCTACACTTCGTGGGAATCACAGACATGTCTTAGAAAAAAGTTCTGATAGCTGACGTCACGTCGTTCTGTGTTGGAGCGACCTCTGTGTCCAAATTGTGGATCTGTGTGTCGTTAGGTCGGTCTTGTCACCTGTGTCAGATTTCAGAGTTCGAACTGAAAAAAAGGAACCATTTTTCAACACCTCCTGGAATGACCTGTTGATTTTATTACAGATCCATACCTTACTCATGCCTATTTTATTGACTACATATATATATATATATAATGCAGCCCTAGGCATGGTAGGCCTACATTAAATTAAACTACTTTGGAAATGTTACAACCGATATTTTTTTATAAATATTATTTTCGGCGATAAATTTCTTTATTTATAGTATTAAAATTTAAGCAACAATAATTTTAAATATTATTGTCTAAAATCAGAACTATAATTTTGTCCATTGTTTTGTATGGGTGTGAAACTGGTGGCTCACATTGAGGGAGGAACGTAGGCCAGGGGTGTGTGAGAACAGGGTGTTGAGGAGAATATTTTGGCCTAACAGGGACGAGGTAACAGGGGAGTGGAGAAAACTACATAATGAGGAGCTTAATGATCACCCAATATTGTTTGGGCCATTAATGATCACCCAATATTGCTTGCGTCATTAAATCGAGAAGAATGAGATGGGCAGAGCATGTAGCACGTATGGGGGGAGAGGCGAGGCATACACAGGATTTTGGTGGGGAATCCTGAGGAAAAGAGACTACTTGGAAGACTCAGGCGTAGATGGCAGGATAATATTAAAATGGATATTCAGGAAGTGGGATGTGGGGGTATAGACTGGATCGAGTTGGCTCAGGACAGGGACAGGTGGCGGGCATATGTGAATGCGGTAATGAACTTTCGGGTTCCATAAAATACGGGGAAATTCTTGACTAGCTGAAAATCGGTTAACTTCTCAAGAAGGACTCTGCTGCATGGAGTAAGGAAGTAAGTAAATAAGTATCATCTAAAACAGTGGGATCAGTGTTAAAGGAAGAACACAGACTAAGTGTATTCTAAAACAGGGCGCGACGCGACGAGAAACTGGAGAATATAATATAATGAGGAGCATCGTGATAAGCTCTGCTCGCCAAATGTTGTTAGGAATATCATATAAAGGAATGGATCAGTGGAGAGAAATGCATACAAATTTTTGGTGGAAAGACCTCAAAGACATAAGTACTTGTAAAACCTAACCGTAACATTCCGGGCACATTGCTGCATTCAGTACAGATCTGTTTATATTACACATTACTTCACAAACGGTGTATTCTTACACGTACTAGGGCAGAAGACATAAATTCGCACTCACACTTTCAACGACGACGATAAACTTAGCTTTGCATTGTTGTTTCTGTATCCTATGACATACGTCATATTTGAAAACGGAGAAATAGCGTGTTCCGTGTTGGTTCTTCTGGCACGTCTACCCAAGGATTTTACGTACGTATATTCGACATTTGGCGATGTACACCCCCTGTTAAGTAGTAATATGGGGATCTTCTACCCAATATTTTTCTTAATTCCTCTGCCATAAATTGTAATACCTTGTTATTTGTCCATTGTTATGTGTCACTGATGATATTTGTAAACCTAACAATGATTTTTAATTGTAATATTAGTGCACATTTTAACCAGTAAAATGTTATAGTAATAGTTATTTGTAATGCGGTGTCCCACACAGAAAACGAAACGAAAGCACTTATATTGACATGTCGTTACTTTTCCTTGCTGGCTCTATGAAAGGCCTGATGACGGATTTGTCAATTAATACGACACAAGTAGCCTATGTATCTGATTCAGAATGTAAGTAGATTTCGACTCAAAATTTATTATTCTCTCGACTGAGTCATGACACAACGGGGTGCCTTCTATTAACCTAACCGAATATAGTACGGCAGTTACAATTTATCTTAAGAAATAGGATGGGAAGATGTTCACTGGGTTCACGTGGCTCGGTGTACGGCCCACTGGCTGTCTTTTACGAACAAGGCAAGGAAACTTCGGGTTTCATAAAATACCGTAGAATTTACTTATATGGACGCTGGTTATCCGGATCGGCTTGGCCTGTGGGGGGTAAATTTGTCGACAAATCTACAAAACTAACTTGCCTTGAAATTACCGGTTATCGGATGAAGTACAGTAAAGTGTTACGACTTCTAGAACTTCAAATCAGGCGTGGTCGCAAGGTTTAGAAGCAGGTAAATACTGCAAATAGTAATAGCCGAACTTCAAACTGACAATGTAGCCTATTATCAAAGAAAAATCCAACTATCCGGATTTTCTGCATATCCGGACGGCTCGCCGTCCCAATTAATCCGGATAGTTGGAGTTCTACTCTACAAGGAATTTCTTGGCTAGCTGAGCAGATATCAGCTATTCCATGGCGTCAGTTATGGTGCCCTTAATGACACCGTCATTAGTTCGAATCGTTGTCGAATGTCACTATGTTATAACACCGTGTAAACAGCTTAAAAGAGAATAAGTGAGATAGTTACCAAAGCGTCATGCGGCAGCATATTCAACAATTGAGCTGTGACATTCCATTTAAACTTGGTGTACCACAGAGTTCCCTGAAAATTATCGCCAGCATTTAAGAAAACTGGGTTGGGACGCTCTTCGATAAGTCTCTTGACTACCGTGGCGACTCGGGCAATGCCTCCGACACATGATGCTTCTTGACCTTCCCAACATGTACCCGAGTATACATCACTTTGTTCAAAATGTGCGTGAAAATCGTTGATGTGGATGATCGATAACCCGAACAAATCTCCTTCGTTGCTGCTCACTTCAGGAACACGAAGTGTTTCACAGAGAACAAAAATGGCGAAAGCGATGCATGCTCCGAAGACGTTTCGATTTAGAAACACAGACATACCTCAGGCGGTCACTGCATATAACGCCACACAAGTCTTCCGCGTTATGCCTACTCCACAACTGAAAAAGAAGGTAAACTTGTCTGTAGCTACTATCTCTGTTTCTACCCATATATTCTCAAGATAAAGACTCCAACATGCAGAGTGACAGATTACTTCACGCCATTGTTACAGAATTTTATTTCTGAAGTCGTTCGCAGGCAGTTACGTCGTACAGTCATTTCTGTTGTAATGCGACAGTTATGTTCTTGTGAGACCTCGCGTTATAGAAAATCATGTAATAGAAAAAAACGAATAATAAGGTTATGGCATGATATCTTCACATGTCACTGAAGCAGCGTAATAACCAACACGAGCATGGAACATTTCGCGTTTCTACAAACGGCGTTCATCTATTCATCAACTGTGTTACAACCAGTTCGCGTTAGTGAAAGACACGTAATAGCAGAACCGACTGTACACCATCGTCTTCCGTTACGGACATCTGGATATTTCTTTTGTAATTATTATTTGCACCTGGACAAAGCAGCCATGGGCATGTTCACGTGCACGCTGTATGATATTGCATGAAAAACATGGCGTACCAGCGCAAAGTTAAGCAGACGAGAGGAACCACTTAATTGAAATTCAGGTGCTGCAAGACCATAAATAGCCTAATATTTCATGGCCAAATGAGTTAGAACGTGCATCGAAGCTGAACTTGGTTGTTTTGAACATTTTTTAGGCTTAATTGTGGTCCGTTCTAGTTGTTTAATCCACCAAAATTTATTTATATCAGTTGAAGTCACTAATTTCGAAAAACCACACGTCTGTAACGTTCGCGCACCGGACCCAAGTTCATGCGACAATTCTGAGTGGAATGAGACCCGGAAGTACTGGCGTTAAATCGCCGGACACTCTGTATATCGACTAAAGAAAATCTTCCATCTAATCAATGTACAATTTACAATGTACAATGTACTATGTACTACGTACAATGGGACAAATTTAATGTTCTGTGGACCGTGCACCGTGATATATTTGCGCATTAAGAACCAACAGGATGCACTATTTCACTCTCAATTTATTTCAATAATTAGCTTCTACATGTTTCGAGCAGGTTTACTGCCCATCATCAGGAGCTACTACTCTGTAATGCAGCAATTGGTATATGTCATGCTGAAAATAATGGAATTGTGTAAAATTACTTAAATTTATATAATTGTCATTAAACGTATAAAACGTTAAGTTATCAGTAAAATTTCAGACTATGTTGAAAGATTTTGAATAATATAAAGTATTTGAAAAATGCAATAAGTTCTTACTTTATAGTAGAATTGTTGTACAGTACATACCGTTTATGTTGGCTGGCTGCTAGCAGGATCGGAGTAGAACTGGTTTTTAGTCGTGTTGATGATGGATTATTGATCAGTTAGTGTGTTACTGATAGCATAATGTTTTATTTGTTTGATGACAATGTGTGTGTATATATACATAAGTAATTTTACACAGGTCCATTATTTTCAGCATGACACATACCAAATGCTGTATATACAGAAAAGTGCCTCCTGATGATGAACAGTAAGCCTGCTTGGAATATGTAGATGTTAATTATTGAAATGAATTGAGAGTGAAATAGTGCATCCTGTTGGCTCTTATTGCGCAAGTACAGTGGGACATTGTGATATAGTCTAGAGACAGATCTTAATACTCGTACTAGCTGATAACCGACACAACGGGTAAATGTTTTGTCACATGCCATTATCAGTTGCCGTATCAAAAAAGAGTCGACGTTTGATTTGCTGACTAGGAGGAAACAATGGGATCGCACTGCCTCATTTCGCCATTTGAGTTTGGGCAGAGGACCCCAGGCATGTTCGGCTCGTTGGAACAATTACTAATCAGCAAAAACCTAATTAACTAACTTACTTACTTACTTCATAGAGCAGAGTCCTTCCCGAGAAGCTAACAGGTCCTCGGCTAGTCAAGAATTTACCCGCATTTTATGGTAACCGAAATTTCATTACCGCATTCACAAGAGCCTGTCATCCGTCCCTAATCTGAGCCAGATCAATCCAGTCCAAGCCTCTCCACCCCGCTTCCTGAAGACCCATCGTAATATTATCGTCACACCTATATATATATATATATATATATATATATAGTTTCCCATCATTCCTCAAGGGAACATAGGGCCCTCACAAAGTTTCGCCATCTGACAGGATTACTGGCGAGTACTTTGACTTCTTTCCATGTTTTGCCTTGGTGTCTAATCTCTTCAAAGATTGTTCTGCGTCATGTTGTTCGAGGTCTGCCGCGGGATCCGGTTCCCTGAGGATTCCACTCTAAGGCTGCTTTGCTATGTCACCTGGTGGTCGGCGAAGTGTGTGGCCCAGCCACCCCCACTTCCTCTGCCGAATTTCTAATTCGATTGGTTTTTGCTTAGCTCTCGCCCACATTTCTTGATTTGATATCTGGACCGGCCAGAATATTTTCATTATTCTGCGGATGCATCTATTGACTAGAACTTGGAGTTGATGTATGATGGTTTAAGTAAGCTTCCAGGTTTCACAGCCGTAAAGCAGGACGGACTTTACGTTGGTATTGAAGATCCTTATTTTGGTGTTATTAGAGTATGCTGTCGATCTCCAGACTGTGTTGAGTGTTCCGAACGCCGTCGCATCTATGCCTAGGTCTATCACGTGGCCTCTTTCCATCAGTTCTCCCTACCAAAACCCCGTAAGCACATCTCCCGTCCCCCACACGTGCTACGTGCCCCGCCCATCTCATTCTTCTTGATCGCCCGAAAAATATTTGTTGAGGAGTACATATTCCGTCGCGGGCATGAATGTCTGACTCTTGTGAGTGTTGTGTTTTGTCAGGTAAAGGTCTCGACGACGGGCCGATCACTCGTCCGGAGAAGTCCTGCCGTGCGTGATGTGTCTGAGTGTGATCTCGAATTCAGTAAGCGAGCGACCGCAGAAAAGCGCCTTAGATCGCACGGCCACTGGGATCGGCAAACAAAATAATAGTGCGACTAGAAGCAGTCTTATTGCTCCCCATTGTCACTCGTCCCTTACCCGCGGTGACGAATCAACGCGCAAATATATATATATATATATACACACACACAAATAAGGACATACAAATCACAAATGTCCAAATCGACAGGGCCAATGACAGAAATAGAACTGGCTCATTGTACGCTTTGTGATCCGGATTGACGCAGTGGGTACATTGACTAGGCTACGAGCTGGTGGACCGAAGAATCGACGTTCGATTCCTCGCAGAGAAAAGAGGTTTAAGTTTCACAAAGCGCCCAGACCGGCTGAGAACCCCACCCAGATTCCGGCTCAATGCATATAGTCAACTCTTTCCCGGAGGCAACAGCCGACTCGTGAGGATGATCGACGTCCTCCAACAGCTGTTACTGACTGCGGAATTTGCAGTTGATCTTGGCAGCTGTTTGTGCTGGGTAAAGCCGGCCGCCCCTTTTTTGTGTATAACCAGCTTAATATACGTTAGGCTGCAGTGATGTGATCTGTGCATGTAAGGCAATACAGTTCTTCTCTGTAGGGTTTTATGCGGTTACATCCGTGATTAAATTTGACTTAAGGCTTTATATAAAGGAAACACCTAAGAAATGGCGACCAGTGGAAAAAAGGTCATCTAGTGATAGGTAAAGGTAAAGGTAAACAATCACCACACAGGTCTGTTATAGGCCCAAAGTTTTCCAGGATTTTGAGGCTCCCAGATTTCCAGACAACGGGCAAATGGACATAAGGTTGTCAACCCAAAGTACCGGCCGCCTTAACCCCCAAGAAATACCCCTGGTACTCATTTTTTTTAGAGGCAGCTTTGACCCGAGGATCATAATGCGGCCGGAAGGATTACTTCAATGCAAAATTCCAATGACATAGTCGAGAATCGAACCCACGACCTTCCGGCTTGTAGCGCAGTGCCTCAACCAGCTGCGCCACTGCGTGCCCCCAGACAGTGATATAGAAACATGTTTTTGGCAGGATCTGTACGTTTCCTCCCGACCGTCATCGCGAGTGTAGTGTGACTCTACCTACGCAGATATACTGTGAAGGTCAACTGCAGTCTCTTGAGTAAAGGACATTAGTGACGATGTTAAGAATATTTGGAACCCACAGCTAAAAACTTGAAATACCTTCGCAGCTGTCTGTATTGCGAGTGGGAGGCACTTTGTATTTTATACTGCAGAATGCTGTAACAATGCTTCAGGTTCACCTAATAAAGTATTCTACACTATTCAGTTCAATTCAATTCAATTCAATTCTGTTCTATTCCATACTATTCAGTTCAATTCAATTCAATTCTATACTACTTAGTTCAATTCAATTCAAGTCAGTTCCATTCTATTCTATACTATTCAGTTCTATTGTATGCTATTCAGTTCAATTCAATTCAATTCTTTTCTATTCTATTCTATACTATTCAGTTCTATTCTATTCTATTCTATACTATTCAGTTCAATTCAATTCAATTCTATACTACTTAGTTCAATTCAATTCAATTCAGTTCCATTCTATTCTATACTATTCAGTTCTATTCTATTCTATGCTATTCAGTTCAATTCAATTCTATTCTATTCTATTCTATACTATTCAGTTCCATTCTATTCTATTCTATTCTATTCTATTCTATTCTATTCTATTCCATTCCATTCCATTCCACACCGTCACTCCTCCATACGGCTCCATGATCTAATGTTTAATAGAGCATAACAGATTTGTCTTTACCTTGACCATACAGTAGAAACTAATGTTTGAAACGCGGATCCACTATTACTTAAGCTGGCGTTCAAAGTGTAATTCAATTAGCAAATAACAGCACTGAATTTTAGGCCTAATTTCTATTTTGAAAGGGAAGAGGTACGACTAGGAAATCAGCAATTCAGGGCCGCTGAACCTATGGCACGCAGAAGAAATTCCTTGGCACGTGGCATTCTCTGCTGTCCCAAATTTTTCATTTCTTTTGCCCGACCAGTGTCTCTATATTGTGAAGAATATGTGTGTATAGGCCTACACACACCTGACCGCGTAGGTACCGTCTATGAATTACCGTTGTTACCAAATAATTTGATACTTCGAGTGAAATATTTTTACACAAATCGTGAGCGATGCGAAGTGTGAACTGCGTGTTTATCACTGGGGCGCCGACCGAGCGGTGACTGGGCAAATACCGTGACATTGGACAAAACGTTTTACAGCCTTCTTGTCAAGCAGGAAGAGGCAGCAGCCCCCAGTTACTTCCACATATTCTTCTTTACCGCATTCCTCGAGGAGGCCCTTATTTGACATACAATATAATAATTATACTATCAATTCATTATACAGTAAGAATTATAATTAGAGTTAGTAATAATAACGCAATAATTAATAATTATTATGGAGGGCTTCAAAAACCTTATTTTGCTCTTCAAAAAAAAAAAACCCCCCCATTGGCACGCGAAAGGATTTGTTCGAAATTTACAGACAATTTGGGCACGCGCCCTCCAAAAGTTTTGTCAGCTCTTCACTAACCTGTATGTGTGTGTGTGTGTGTGCGCGCGCGCTTCCTGTTTCACGTTTTGAAAGAGATGACTAATTTTCACGAAATTTGGCCTAAATATTATGCCACTGGAGGACATATGAAAGCCACCATCCTACGATTAACATTTAGCAACATGGCGAGTACACGAATCTGTAAGGCGAGATGGACACTTTACTGTTAGGTTCGAAAATGATGTGCGGTAATAGACCGTAGAAAAATATGAAGCTGTTGTTCGGGGTGTAGAATAGCACGATAGTGGTCGTGCGGAGATTTTCTTTACTCTTGTCTTTGGTTTGACGATGACTAATAAACCACGGGAGCCAGGGATGTGAAGTTTGGTGTGGATGTTAACCATAAAGGTACCTACACATTACTGGGAGGTAAAAAAAAAATTACAAATATGGCGAGTATGCGAAAAGTTTGAGGTTTTCTGATACCCTGAAGATTGATGCAGCATCTCATACAGAAACAACACACTGCTAACACCCACAACCAGGAAATATATCAAGGAATATCACGTAAGGGTGACAATAGTGCCAATTTCGGATACAGGTACTGTCTCTATTTTGGGATGATCCTAATAACCTGAAGAGGGAGGCAAAAAGTCCTCCAAAATACGGCAACTTCCGACCAGACACATCCCAGAGACAGGATACTTCACATTTCCTTCCACGAGAACTTCAGAAATCACAATGTCGGCTGGTTTTCACAGTGACAGCAGTGCTTACATTTATACAACGTAATAGGTTCTTACTTCACTTTTTCAATGTCAGAGGAAACAGATGATTATATAATTACTTTGAATGACGTGTGTCAGGTGCCCAAGTACGGTACAGGCTACCTGTCCTGTACTGTGCCCTGGTGGCACGCTATAGGGAGAACTTGAACTAACTTTTGTGAAGGTGAGATTTAAGTTCTCACAAATCACAACCGTGGTGAAGATTAAAGTCCTCTGAGACAGTTCGCTGTGTCGATCGGTAAATAGTTACATTGAGGAAGGAGGCAGCAAATTCCTTCAACACGTCACCAATGATTTACCCATCGACACACCACCATATCCCTGGGTATCGTATCGTAACGAGTGCGGAGAATCATCGGAGCTTTAGCGAGGGCGGAAGTGCAAATACTCGGACAGAAAACCCGTTGCACTGCCATTCTGCCCACCACAAATCCCACAACGACCGGCTTCAACCGCACTTTAAATTATACATGATAGCTATGCGCGCATCCGGAGTAGGTCTGTGTCACCAGTTGATCCAGTTTACAGAACGGCGGACGTTTCAAGTCGGCACTTTCTCTTAGTCGCTCTGACCTTAGTACAACCTGTCGGGGGGGGGG
>Ga0123353_10013727_pt1 | contig 11621 bp, 9 predicted proteins | sample TergutLab28metaG_3_FD_92763 | JGI IMG/M metagenome (GOLD analysis project Ga0123353, IMG submission 92763) | Labiotermes labralis P3 segment gut microbial communities from Petit-Saut dam, French Guiana - Lab288 P3 | ecosystem: Host-associated > Arthropoda: Insects > Digestive system > Gut ... | reverse complement strand
TCCAAAACGTTTCTCTTTCAGGAAGCCTGCGACTATGTCTTCCACGTCGATGCCCTGATATATCAACTTTCCCTCTGCGGGAACTTCCTCTCCGTCCACTACTTTTTTGGCTGTCGCGACAGAAATGTTGGAAAGTCCGGCTAAGACACCGTTCCCGTTCTGATCCCGCAAGCCACGCTTTACGTCGAATTTAGTATAAAGCTCGGTAGGGATTTTTTGCGCCTCACACATCTTTGACAGTTCGAGAACCTGCTGTGTGATTTGTGAGTTGTTTGTTTTGTTCATAAAGTTTCCTCCTAAATATCTTTTATTTCATCTTGCAGCTCGTTGTCTGCCGCTAATATTTTGTCGTTCATTTCTTTTTTGAATGCATCCAGCTTTTCTTCGAGCGCTTTGTCCGCAACGGAAAGAATCTGTACCGCAAGAAGAGCGGCATTTTCAGCACCGTCAATCGCTACTGTCGCAACCGGGATACCCGACGGCATCTGTACTGTGGCCAATAATGCGTCAAGGCCGTCAAGGGTTGATGATTTTACAGGAAGTCCGATTATGGGAAGCGTTGTATGCGCTGCAAGCACTCCGGATAAATGAGCGGCTTTTCCCGCTGCACCAATAATTGCGCCAAACCCGTTTTCGCGTGCTTTTGCGGAAAAGGTCGCAGCAGCTTCCGGTGTTCTGTGTGCTGACAGTACATGTATCTCATATTCTACCCCAAACTTTTTAAGTGTTTTAAGAGCAGGTTTTACCACAGGTAAATCGTTCTTTGAACCCATTAAAATTCCTATTTTTTTCATATTGATTGTTCTCCATTTCTAATCGTTTTATTTTATTTATTGCCATTAACTGCATTTATACTCTGAACCGAGTTTAAACAGTTTCATTTCCTCCGGAATCATATGGTGCTTGCTTTCGGGCAACACGTTCTTGAGTGCTTTTTCGAAAGACTCTGTTGTTACCGCTCCGGTTTTCGCAACCAGTTTTCCTAATAAGATGATTCCCGCGTATGTCCGGTTTCCGGCATTGCTTGCCAGTTCTGTCGCAGGCAATGAAAAATGGTTAATGTCCGTTCGCTCAGGCGACCTTTCAACCAATGCTCCGTCTATAACCGAAACGCCTCCCGGTTTCACGACAGGTTCGAACTTGTTGAATGAAGGGTCGTTTAAACATACGATGCCGTCCGCCGAGTGAACAACAGGCGAGCCAATTTCTTCATCGGAGATAATCACATGGCAGTTTGCCGTACCTCCGCGCATTTCAGGGCCGTAAGACGGAAGCCATGAAACGTTCTTTCCTTCAATCGCTCCTGCGTTTGCCATAATCATTCCCATAGATAAAACACCCTGTCCGCCGAAGCCTGCAAAGATAAATTCAAAATGAGTCATAGTCTATACCTCCAAATCCTTTCCTTTATAGTTGCCGAGCGGATAAAAAGGAATCATATTTTTTTCAAGCCACTTCAATGCTTCTTTCGGGTTCTTGCCCCAGTTGGTAGGGCAGGTCGAAAGGATTTCCACGATAGCGAAACCAAGTCCCGCCATTTGGACCTGAAACGCTTTTTTAATTGCTTTTTTCGCTGTAATAATGTTTTTAATATTATTAACCGACACACGCTCCACATAAACAGCGCCGTCCAGTGTGGCCAGCACTTCGCATACTCTGATCGGGTTTCCATGCTGTTGTGGATCCCTGCCCAGCGGGGTGGTGGTGGATACCTGTCCTACGAGAGTGGTCGGAGCCATCTGCCCGGAGGTCATTCCATAAATCGCATTGTTTACGAAAATGGACGTAATCTTTTCTCCTCTTGCGGCTGCGTGCATGATTTCCGCTGTTCCGATAGCTGCCAAATCCCCGTCTCCCTGATAGGTAAATACCGTAGATTCCGGGTTCAAACGCTTTACACCTGTCGCAACTGCCGGGCCGCGCCCGTGGGCAGCCTGGATCATGTCACAGTTAAAGTATAGATAATTGTTATAAGTACATCCTACGGGAGATATTCCGATAGTATCTCCTTCTACGCCCAGTTCATCAATAACTTCCGCAATAAGGCGGTGAACAATTCCGTGCGTACATCCGGGACAAAAATGCAAGGGAATATCAATTAATGCATGTGGTCTGTCAAATACTACTGCCATTATGCAAGCACCTCCTTCATTATATTCATTATATCGCTTGGGTTTGGTATGTTGCCGCCGGTTCTGCCGTGGAAATAAACCGGTGCACTTTCCTTAACAGCCAGACGTACATCTTCTACCATTTGCCCGGTACTCATTTCAACCGTGAGGAACGCTTTTGTCTGACATGCGTATTTATCAAAAGGAATGACAGGAAACGGCCATAGGGAGATCGGGCGAATAAGTCCTGCCTGAATCCCTTCTTTGCGGGCTTCTTTTACAACATTCTTTGCGATACGCGCAGCGGTTCCATAAGCCACTAAAATAATCTCAGCATCCTCGCAATTAATGTCTTCATAGCGTGTTTCTTCTGCTTCGATTTTGTTATATTTTTCCAAGCGCGTATTGATGCGTGCTTCCAAGAGATCCGGATCGATTTGGATTGATTCTATTTCGTTATGGGGGCGTTTCATTTTAGTGCCGTTTGCCGCCCATGATTTATCAACATCAATAATTTCTTCCTGCTCTTTAAACTCAACCGACTCCATCATTTGTCCTAAAACACCGTCGCCTAAAAGCGTTACGGTCATTCTGTATTTGTCAGCGAGATTGAAAGCCTCCACAGTCATTTCATATAATTCCTGCACACTTGACGGCGCTAAAACGATAGTACGGTAATCACCATGCCCGCCGCCCTTCGTTGCCTGGAAGTAATCGCCCTGTGCCGGCAAGATGCCGCCCAAGCCGGGGCCTGCCCGGACAATGTTTACAACAACACAAGGCAAGTCTGCTCCTGCCATGTATGATAAACCTTCCTGTTTCAAGCTCATTCCCGGGCTGGATGATGTTGTCATAACTCTCTTCCCGGTTGCGGCAGCACCGTACACCATATTAATTGCCGCCACTTCACTTTCGGCCTGTAAAAACACACCGCCTACTTCCGGCATTCTTTTTGCCATATAATGGCCGACTTCGTTCTGCGGTGTTATCGGGTATCCGAAGTAACCCCTGCAGCCGGCTCTTATCGCCGCTTCGGCGAGAGCTTCATTACCTTTCATTAAAAGTTTTGCCATATAACCTTGACCTCCTTACTTTTCAACTTTGATTGCACAATCGGGGCATATCATTGCACAAAATTTGCACCCGGTGCATTTTTCCATTTCGTCTACGCCGGCAGGATGGAATCCATGTGAGTTCAATTTATCTTCCCGTATGATTACGATTTTTTTACCGCATACATCCAGGCATAACCCGCATCCTTTACAGCGATCTTCATTAACAGTTATTTTTGCCATCTGATTCACACCTTTCGTTACGATTTGTTCCAATTACGCGGAACCGCATATTTTTTCTAAAGCAGCAATTTTTACAGCCAGACAAAATACTTCCATAGCTTTTTGCAATTCATCCACAGAAGGATATGTGGGCGCGATACGGATGTTTTTGTCGCGTGGGTCTTTCCCGTAAGGGAAGGTGGCTCCTGCGCCGGTCATTACGACGCCTGCTTTTTTGCATAGCGCTACAGTACGCTTCGCGCATCCGTCAATTGTGTTAAAGCTGACGAAGTAACCGCCGTCCGGAGCATTCCACTGTGCAATGCCGGTTTCGGTCAGTTCCTTGTCTAAGTTACAAAGAACCGTTTCAAACTTGGGCCGCACAATATCAGCCATCTTGTTCATATGCGTCATAACGCCCTTGTAGTTTTTAAAGAAACGCACATGTCGCAGTTGATTAATTTTATCGGGGCCAATGGTTTGTGTAAACAGACGCTTGCGTATGTAATTGCAATTATCGACGGAGCTTGCCATAGCGGCGACGCCTGCTCCGGCCATGCTTATTTTGGAGAAAGAAGAGAAAACGATAGGCATATCAGAATTTTTTGTCTTTTCGCATTCTCTCAGGATATTGAGGATAGCCGGGCGTGTTCCGTTAAACTGGTGAACACAATAAGCATTATCCCAAAACAGCCTGAAATCTTTAGCAGCGGGTTTCAAAGCGGCAATCCGCAGTATGGTTTCGTCCGAATAAACAATGCCGTCAGGATTAGAAAATACGGGGACACACCACATGCCTTTAATCATAGGGTCGGAAGAAACTAACATCTCCACCACATCCATGTCAGGGCCGTTGCCGGTCATCGGAACGGTAATCATTTCAATATTGAAATATTCACAGACGGTAAAGTGCCGGTCGTATCCGGGTGAGGGACAAAGAAATTTTACAGTGCCTTGCTTCGCCCAGGGTTCACTGTCTTTTACGCCGTGGGACATATAAACGGATACGTTGTCAAACATCATGGCAAGGCTTGAGTTGCCGCCTACTATGATTTCGTCCGATGCGGCATCCATCATTTCGGAGAAAATCTCTTTCATCTCCGGAATTCCTTCAAGTCCGCCGTAGTTTCGACAGTCAACGCCACCGGGACTTAAATAATCGCCGTTTTCTAATACGGTTAACATGCCGTTGGCCAGTTCAAGCTGTTCATCGCCGGGCTTGCCGCGTGACATGTCCAGTTTCAATCCCATTTCTAAATAGCCGTCATATTTTTTAGTTAATTTTGACAGTGTGTCAGTTGCGTCGTTTTTTGACATTTTAGTATAATTCATCTAACTACCTCCTAAGTTTACGCGCTTATCCTAATATCATTTTCACAAGATCAAGCGGGTCAACGCTTTTACCGTCTTTGAATACACGCATACAACCGCCGGATATTTCATCTATTAAGATAACTTTGCCGTTATTTCTACCAAACTCAAGTTTGATGTCAATAAGCTCACATCCGAATTTCGCTATTTCCTCTTTCAGAATTTTACAGATGTTCTTCATCTGCATAACAAGCGAGTCATATTCATCAAAAGATAAAATATCAAGAGTAGAAAGAGCGTCTTTTGTAATCAGCGGATCACCGCGGTCATCGTCTTTCAGTGTGATTTCCACCAAACCGTTAAGATCCTGACCTTTTTTTGCGTATTGGCCGTAACGCTTCAGGAAACTTCCGTCAGCCTTGGAACGCCAAATAACTTCTATCCCGTTGCCGAAAAAAGTAGCCGGTAAAACTTCCATCGTGTTATCTTCAAGGTTCGCGTTTACATAATGGGTTGTTACCCCGTTCTTTGCAAGTACCTCGAAAAAATACTTTGTCAGCCGAAGCCCGGCATTTCCCATCCCTTCAATGGTAAGCCCGACTGTGTTGGCGCCCGGGTCGAAGACCCCGTCTGTTCCTGTCACGTCATCCTTAAACTTTAACAGGTAGTTCTTGTTGTCCAGTTCGAATACATCCTTTGTCTTTCCTACATAAACACTCTTCATAATCATTACTCCTTCTAAATTTATTTTTATAATATTTCTTAAACATTGTTATGTGATGCTGCTTAACAATTATTATAATACGTTAATAAGTTCTTCTATGCTCAGGCAACCTTCCGGTTTTTCAAAGACCGGCTTAAATGCCTGTATTTTGCCGTCTGCCGAAATAAAGCTCCCGGATTTCTCTGTTATATGTGCCGCCGGAATAACAGCGTGAGCAAGTTCGGCCGTTTCTGTTAAATGGAAATCATGAACAGCTAAAAATTCTATTTTGCTCAAGTCAGTTTCTTTTGGGTTTTCTCCAAAAATAAACAGTCCGCGGATTTCACCCTTTTCAATACTCTGAGCGAGTTCACTTGATGTCTTAATTCCAAGGTTAATCAATCCCTGCGAATTCGAACCGGGAAGCAGTTGTAGAATGCGGCTGTTTGCTGCTATTGCTATCTCCGCGATTAAGCGTGCCGCCTCGATGGAAACGCCGTTCTTTTCAAATACATAGATAACGTTGTTTGCGTTTACAATCATATCGGCAGGGTTTTCGAATTCTTTTTCATTTTCATTGCTTTCCATGTTGTCTTTACCGCCCTGCAATGCTTTTTTTATTTGATGAAAGAGCGAAAGGTCGGTGTTTGTATTCGATTCTACTTTTAAGGTGGCGGCGCTGTCAAGCAAACATTCCTCTCCGGGGCGTCCGTTTATCAGCAGCAGCTTTGCGCCTTTTTTTACAGCGTTCCTTATTCTCATTCCGGCTACGCCGTGATTTTTCATGATTCCTGTATCAACAAGAACGATTAGCTCGGCACTTTCCAGGTCATCAAAGGACGCTGTCGAAGCGTCGCGGCCAAGAACACCGGCAATCCCGCTATCTGTTTTGTTAAATGAAAATACATTATCTGTTTTTAATGTTTTATTGGCATACTCTTTAATTAAAGCTGCCTCTTCGTTTGTGTAACGATCAGAAATTGAAACTGCGATACAATCGCGGCTATATTGATTTTGCAAACTATCAAAACTATGCTTTAGATAATCAGCTATATTATTATAAGTATATTCTTCCCAAGCGGGTGCTGCTGATTTCGGGTTGGTTGGATTTTTCTTAACAAGGGGAGTTGCAAGTCTTTTCTTTTTGATAAGCTCCACTAACCCGAAACGACCGTTCTTGCACAATAATGCTTCTTTGTCTCCTGCCGGGATGCTGCGTGTTAGCAAGTTTCCTTTTACGGCAAGTTTTGTTTTGCAACCAACAGAACAGAAGGAGCAAACTGTTTCCTTATATGTTTCTTTTAGCGGAACTTGTTTTTCGATCATCATTGTTTCTGTCAATGCGCCTGTCGGGCAAACATGAGCACACTGCCCGCAGGAAATGCAACCGGCATCTTCCAGGTTTGCGTCCAGTGCCGGCTTGATTACGGTATCAAAGCCCCTGTCTATCATTCCGAGTGCCGCCGCTCCTGCTACTTCTTCACAGATACGCACACACAAGCCGCACAAAATACATTTATCGGGATTTCGGTTTATATACGGATGATTGTCATTATGGGTATGGTGATGTGTTTTGCCGTCATATTTTCCCGGACGCACGTCATATCGGTTTGCGTAATCAATCAGCTTACATTCAAAGAAATCATTGCAGCCGCATTCTAAGCACCGGTTCGCTTCTCTTTTTGCTTCTTCTTCGCTGAGTCCTAAATTGACCTCCTGAAAATCTTTTTTTCGTTCATTGGCACAACGATAGGGCATCTTTGCGCGAGGTTCTTTTTCTACATCAGCAAGATCGTCCTTCGTCTTTTCGGATTTCACAAGGTATGGTGCCTTAAATGATAAAGCCTCTCCGTTTAAATACCGCTCCACCATTTCGACAGCCTTTTTAGCTTCTCCTATGGCAGTCACGGCAATGTCAGCGCCGTTGTTTGTGGCGTCGCCAATAGCAAAAATGCCGTCAAGGTTTGTTAGGAAGGTATGCTCATCCGCGGCAATCGTGCCGTATTTCGTTTTATCAATTGCCTCAAATCCCTTCGGATTGATTTTTTGTCCGATGGCAATGATTACTGTGTCAACCTCAATTACTTCTTCTTTTCCGGGTGTCGGCACAGGTCTGCGGCGACCTGACTCATCGGGTTCGCCCAGTTCCATTATCTGCAAACGTAATTCTTTTACTTTTCCGTTTTCGCCAACAATTTCAATCGGGTTGGTCAGGTTTTTAAAGACTACACCTTCTTCTTCCGCTTCAATGATTTCGATTTCTTCCGCCGGCATTTCGTTTTTGGTGCGGCGATAGATGTTGTATACCTGATCGGCGCCCAGGCGCAAAGCTGTACGGCAAGCGTCCATAGCGGTGTTTCCGCCGCCGACAACGGCAATTTTTTTACCTTTAGCCTGCACATCGTTTCCTACTGCAACATCCAAAAGAAAACCTATGCCTCCCGTAACACCGTCAAGCGTTTCGCCCATGCAGCGCAAATCTGTGCTTAACCATGCACCATTTGCAATAATAACAGCATTATGTTTTTTGCGAAGTTCTTCCAAAGGTATGAAGTCAAAGCCGGGTGTTGATTTTTTATCCCCGATAGAGATGTTGTTACAAAACTCCACGCCCATTTGTTCAATGTTATCAATTTCCTTTTGAAGCAGAGCTTTTGGTAAACGGTATTCGGGAATGCCGTAACGAAGCATACCGCCCATTTGCGGCATCGCATCGTAGATTGTCACATTGCAACCTTTTTCTCTAAGGAAATACGCTGCTGATAACCCGGCAGGGCCCCCGCCGACAATACCAATTGAAGATTGGCGGTTGACATCTGGCAAGTTTTCATTGTTGATGGCTTTATTATTATTTGCGAGATTAAGATCGCCTATATATTGCTTTAAGGCGGCAATGGAAACCGGTTCTTCCACCAGCTCACGGCGGCAAGCTTCTTCGCAGGGGTGCGGGCAAACTCTTCCTACCGAAGCTGGAAGAGGAATTTTTTCTTTAATGAGTTTGTAGGCTTCTTCGTATTCGCCGTTGGCAATCAGCCCTACATAACCCTGGCAGTCGGTTTCCGCCGGACATGCTAATGCGCAGGGAGGACGGCAATCCCCGGTATGGTCGCTAAGCAGCAGTTCCAGTGCTGTTTTGCGATTTTGCCGAATTCTTTCGGTTTCTGTTTGAATTACCATGCCGTCAGACGCAAAGGTTGAACAGGCACGCAGCAGCTTTGGTGTGCCTTCCGCTTCAACCACGCAAAGCCCGCAGGATCCGAACATTTCCACTCTGTCATCGTGACAAAGGGTTGGAATGTCAATGCCGTTTTCTCTTGCTATGTCTAAAATCGTTTGACCTTGTTTCCCGGATACTTCTTTGTTATTTATTTTTAATTTTATTTCATTCATACACTTTCGCTTCCTTTTACTTTTTGATAAATGTTGTTTTCGTTATATTTATCAGCTTAATCTGTTGTTACCGCTTTAAATTTACAAACCTCAGCACATTTACCACACTTCGTACATTTTTCCTGTACAATTTTATGTGCCTCTTTTCGCTCTCCCACAATCGCTTCTGTCGGGCATTTTTTAATGCAGAGTGTGCATCCGGTACATTTTTCTTCTATGATTTCATATGTGAGCAAGGGTTTACACTGTCGCGCGGTACATTTTTTGCGGATAATATGATCCTCATACTCATTTCGAAAATACCGAATCGTTGTCAGTACGGGGTTGGGTGCCGTCTGTCCCAACGCGCACAATGAGCCGTCTTTAATCTGTCCGGCCAGTTCGCTGAGCAAGTCAATATCTCCCTCGCGTCCGTTTCCTTCACAAATACGCTCCAAAATTTCCAACATCCTTCGATTACCCATACGGCAGTGTGTACATTTGCCGCAACTTTCCTTACAGGTGAAATCAAGGAAAAATCTTGCCATATCTACCATACAAGTGGTCTCATCCATAACCACCATACCGCCCGAACCCATAATCGCTCCGGTGGCCGCCAGTGTTTTATAATCAATCATGGTATCTATCAGCTCCGCAGGAATGCATCCGCCGGACGGTCCGCCCATCTGAACCGCTTTAAATTCTTTTCCGTCTTTGATTCCGCCGCCTACGCCATAGACGACATCCCGGATTGTTTTCCCCATCGGAATTTCCACCAGTCCGCCTTTTTCGATTTTCCCCGTCAGCGCAAATACCTTTGTACCCTTGGAGTTCTCGGTTCCCATGGAGGAAAAAGCGGAGCCGCCATTTCTGATAATCCAGGGAACATTGGCGTATGTTTCCACATTGTTAATGTTGCTTGGTTTTTTCCAATATCCTTTTTGTGCAGGGAAAGGTGGTTTTAGCCGGGGCATACCGCGTTCGCCCTCTAAAGACGCAATCAGCGCCGTTTCCTCACCGCACACAAATGCTCCTGCGCCTGCTTTAATCCGTATATCAAAACAAAAATCACTACCAAATATATTTTTACCGAGAAATCCATTCGCCCGCGCTTGCCCCAGTGCGATTTCCAGTCTGACAATCGCAAGTGGGTATTCCGCACGAACATATACAATTCCCTCGTCAGAGCCGATGGCATATGCAGCGATGACCATTCCTTCAATCATGGCATGCGGATCTCCTTCGATGACGGCACGATCCATAAATGCACCCGGGTCGCCCTCGTCCGCGTTACAGATTACATATTTTTTCACACCGCTATTTTGGGTCAAGTTTCCGCCTTCATCACGCAGGGATGCTCTGGCAGCGTTCCATTTGAACCATGTGGGGAACCCGGCACCGCCGCGTCCGCCGAGGCCTGATGTTTTGATTTCCTCGATCACCTGCTCAGAGGTAAGCTTTTTGATACATTTTTCCGCTGCCGCATATCCTTCTTTGCCAATATACTCATCTATGTTCTCCGGATTGATCACGCCGCAGTTTTTAAGTGCCACACGCTGTTGTTCATGCAGAATGTTTGTATCCTCTTGATATATTGCATATTTCTCCGCGTTATTATCTTCACCTCGGATATATTTTAATATCTCCTCAGCCGTTTCTATGTTTACTTTTACGAATGTTTTTGTTGCACCGGTTTCATTTTCGACATTAACAATAGGTTCAAGATAACACATGCCGATACAGCCTGTTGCCATTACCGTACAAGCAGCTCCTGATTCCAAAATGCCGTTTTCGATTATCTTGTGTATTTCAGCAGCACCAGCCGCAATGCCGCAGCTTCCTTTTCCGACTGTTGCTCTTTTCATATAGCAGCTGCCTCCATTTCTTTCAGAATTTTTACCGTGCTTTCTTTTGTCAGGTTGCCGTATGTCCGGTCACCAATCATCATTGCGGGTGACAAGCTACAGCATCCGAGACATGCTACATTGTTATAAGTAAACAACCCGTTGTCGGATATTTCGCCTTCTTCTATATTAAGATGCTCTTTTATTGCTTCTTCGATTTCACCCGAGCCGTTTACATGACAAGCGGTACCCTGGCATAGTAAAATAAGATTCTTGCCGATAGGCTTCGTCCGGAATTGCGTGTAAAACGTGACCACGCCCATGACCTTCGCAGGTTTTATACCTGTGCGATGAGCGATGTATGCCAATAGGTCAACAGGCAGATACCCGTATATGTCTTGTGCTTTTTGCAGGATAGTAATCAGGCTTCCTTCAGCGCCGGCATATTTATTTAATACAGGCTCCAACAAAGCGATATCTATTTCCGGATTGCAAAAAGCGTATGTTTTATTTTCATTTGATTCTGGACTGTTACATTTACAACTCATGTTTTCACTCTTTCTTTACTGCTAATTGATTGATGGTTATTTATTCGGAAACAATTCTAATGCTGCCTGTTTCCGGATTCATCGTCAGGCCGGTCACGCTGACATCAACGGGAACCAGCGGATGAGCTTTAATCGTTTTTACTGCGTCTGTTATTGAAGACTTGGCGCTGCCGGAATATGCAAACCATTTTTCAATATTCATGTCACTTTTATTCAGTGAATCAATTTTATCTCTCGGAACACCACGTTCCCTCATTTTTTCAGTAATATCAAAAGGTTTTGTATCTTGTGTGCCGCAATCGGGATGCCCGATTACCAGAATATCCTCAATGTCAGAGGCGTACATTGTGACAATAAGGCGGCGCATGACATTTCCGTATGATTCCTTGATTTCCGCGCCGGTAGCTTCAATGATATCGGCAATCTTACCGTCCTTGAAATTTAAAGCCGCATATAAAAGG
>Ga0123353_10013726_pt1 | contig 11621 bp, 3 predicted proteins | sample TergutLab28metaG_3_FD_92763 | JGI IMG/M metagenome (GOLD analysis project Ga0123353, IMG submission 92763) | Labiotermes labralis P3 segment gut microbial communities from Petit-Saut dam, French Guiana - Lab288 P3 | ecosystem: Host-associated > Arthropoda: Insects > Digestive system > Gut ... | reverse complement strand
CGGCACAGGGTTGTGGTAGGTTGTCAGCCTTACGCACCGGCCGCCTTTACCCCAGGAAATGCTCCTAGTACTCATTTCTGTTAGAGGCTAAGTCGACCCCAGGACCATAGTGCGATCGGAAGGATTTTATATCAATGAAAAATTCCAATGACACCAACTGGGATCGAACCAGCGATCTTCCGATTTATAGCACAGCACCTTAACCACTGTGCTACCGCGGTCCCCGGCATGTTAAGTACTAGCACATTTATAAATCTACCGTGCCAAGAAATGTGTGTATTTGAACTATTTTACTCTCTTTACACCACGTCAGCTCTAAACAAACGTGGCTAATTTGGTTTTATGCTGTTTTACTTTGATCTTGCCCCCCTGATGATGGTCCCATGCGGACCGAATCGTGTAGGAACATTCAACGTGATTTTATTATATAAATGTCTAAGGAACGAGTTTGTGGATTTTATTGGATTAGTTTCGTGAATTAGACATTCAGAGGACCGAGCATCGTGACATATTCTTATAATAACAACCAACGAGATGCACTACTTCTCAAGCCGATCAATACCCCACCATCAAAACAACTAAACCAGTTCTATCCTGAATTCGCTAGCAGACGGTAACAAACTAGTTAACGTAAACAAAGAATTTTACTACATCGGCAGAACCTATTTCATTTTCTGGAATATTTTTACTATTTTAGCCTTTTATATAACATAGGATTTTACGTACAACACGTTTCACATTTTAACTACAATGTACATGTACAGTACATGTACGAGGCTTATTCAGGAAGTAAGTACCGTTTCGCTGTAAGAAAAATCTAGTAAGGTTTCGTATAAAATTTTATTGTTTTCACATTCTACATTCTTCAAACTATTTTTCCACATATTCGCCGCCATTATTGAGGCACTTATCGTAGTGGGGCACAAGTTTTTGTATACCCTCCTCATAGAATGCGGCCGCATGCGATGTTAGCCACTACTGGCAGTGTCATAGGGTAGAGTCCTTGAAATCTGAGAAAAGTGCAGGGACATATCAGAAAATGTGAAACGTCTGTCGTCACGCACTGTTTCGTTGACCTTACGCACCAAATTATCATTCACCAAAGATGGACGTTCACTTCGCGCCTCATCGTGCACGTTCTCTCGTCCTTCAATGAACATCCGAACCCATTTCCTAACCATGCCATCACTCATCGCATTGTCACCATACACTTGACAGATATGGCGATGAATCTCACTTGGTAGTACATTCCTAGCGTTCAAAAAACGAATTACAGGCCGTATTTCACAGTCGGCGGCCCCTTCAATTGTCTTAAAACATGTTTAACGCACAGGAACAAACATAAACATAAGACGAATTTCATGAAATGGCGTCTGTGGCTTCTCAATTGATAGAGGACGTCACTGCACATGCGCAAAGTGACGTTCCCAAGGATGCGCGAGAGATATGCGCAGACGGTTCTTACTTTCCGAATGACCTACGTATATACAATAGTAATTTTACCTACATTTAAAAAAAATTCAGCATGACAAATACCTATTGCTGTGTATACAGTGTTGAGACTCCTGATGATGGACAGTAGATCTGTCCGAAACACGTAGCGTTCTCTTTCAAAATAAACTTGAAAAATAGTGCATCTCGTTGGCTTTTATAACAAGAATATTTCATGAATTAGTTATCGATAATGCACGTTTTGAACACTGTACAGTAGGTCTAAAATTAGGTGGTCCATTAAAACAAAGGATGTTTTTTTTTGAATCACCTGTAGCCTTGTTTAACGTACGGCCTACGCCACAGAATTTCTGAGCTTCTTGTGATCATCAAGGGAGACGTACATTAGAGTACGTTATTTGGTACTGTCAGGTCACGCGGTTGCATTTCCACGTGACGTGACTTCTAGACCAACATTCACTCAGCTGGACCTCAATTTTTGTGTCTTCTGTGGCATCATAAATTTCATCAACGAGCTTAGTTAAGTCACCCCGAAACTAATTAATCCAGTCCACACTCTTAATTGCCCTATTCCTTGAAGTTTCTCTTTTGTATACTTTTCTGATCAATGATCCGGTTTCCCAAATGGTACTCGTTCCAGTACTGGATATAATTTCCTTTGTCATGCAAAATGTCATCATCTGGATTTTATGTTCATGGTTCCGTGCATCGTTGATCTATATTAATAATTGTCCAACGAGATGCAAAACAAAACAGTCTATTTATTATTCTGCGAGTTCACTCTACATGTTTCGGGTGTCAACCACACCCATCATCAGGAGTACACAAAACTGTAACTACAACCTCCGGCACAGGTCATATTTTTCCTGCAGTTAGCTTGGCCACGCTGGAGGAAGGAAGCTGCACAAAAAATACGACCAGTACCGGAGGCTCTTGTTACAGTTTTGAGTACTCCTGATGATGGGTGTGGTTGACACCCGAAACGTGTAGATTTAACTTGCAGAATAATAAATAGACTGTTTTGTGTTGAATCTCGTTGGACGATTATTAACACAGTCACCATCTGGATTATTAATGACAATTAAAATCCACGGTCTTGCAAAACGCAAAATCCTGTCCCGGTCTGCGATCTACTTGCAGGTTACAAAGCCGTCACATTCTGCATGAAGGCACGTGTAAAGAACATTTTAGCTGTCGGATTATTGCTTTTATCGTCCGAGTTCAGAAATTTTTAAACATTTTCTTGTGGCGTCACGTAAAGTAGGGCGCTGCCTGTTTCGAGTCCGGTGGTCCGTATTCATCAATCTGTATGTGTCATGAGGTGGTCATCAGTTGGACACTGTTTGTTCATCCCTCGCTATGTGTGTGCACCAATGGGATCTACAACGCTTTTGAAGACAACATTACTTAGCCTGTAGAAACAAGTTTGATGTAAAATAACACACGGAAATATTGACTGACACTTTGAGCGAAACTATTATATTATTGCTGACATTTTATGGACTATATTGGTATATTATAGCGTGCTAGTTTTAAGTATATTGACACCAACATTACCAATGATACTATTTATAACATATCCTTAGCATAAGAATATCAACCTACTTTGACATATGTACATAAACAACTAATGATGATTCACTCATAACAGCCCTAGGTCATGGTACCCACTAATGAAACGAGATCTCGTTTCAAACACCCAACCCCCAATACCCTAAAAGAACACCCCACACATCTTGTATAGCTGCTCTGTAAGCTAAATCACACCCTGAAGAAGGCCAACATATAGGGCCGAAACATGTAGTTGTATACCTACTGTATTACTGGGTGAAATATAGTTGTGTTCGACTGTATGTGCAATACACAAAAATTTTTTGTTATGTGTGTGAGATTTCCACCCCTTTGGGGGGGGGGGACGGGGGGAACCGGGCTGTGTCCACCCCTGTGTATAATTAGTGAGTTTCTGACTAACTGGGACGAGTGGTTTCTTTCCACTGTGTGTGATGAGAAGAGATCCTCGTTAGAGGTTTGCCCCGTTAAACGTGAACTGTCTTGGTGTCTTTACTGCTGTTTACAAGTTGCACTAATAGAAAGGAACTCAGTAACACGTGTTGTGTGATCCGTCTTTGTAAAGAGTTCCTGCACGAGTGAACACGAACTGGAGCAAGCTTTTCAGGCAGGTTCCATTCAGATGAAATACAAGATAGTAGGTGCAATTTATCGGAATTCTTGTTGCCAGTCAACTTTAACGACACGTACTTGTAAATTGTGTTTCTATTCACATCTGGAAGTAGGACACATGGGGGTCACAAAAGACGTTTAATGCTGTACTGTAGTGTTCATTTAACAATACTGATAGACTTCAGAAACGTATGAAAGTAAATAATTATATTTATTTCGAGTACCTGAAATTGAGACGTAATTCACGTGGTACGTCGACAAACAACATTTGTAGCCATTACTTTCCAGACTTGTGTAGTGTTCAGTTGCGGGTGGGCCACCGGCTCCCTCCGTGACCCGTTACAAAATTTCGTTTCTAATTAGTCCTGAGGAATTGAAGGTGAATCAAAAAGGAAGAAGCGTAAGAGGGCGAATGTCTTTTAAATTGTACGCAGTTCAGTTAGGTCTTATTTTTAAGCTGCCATTACCTGGAATGATCTTCTTCTTATCCTTCAATCTTTCGATTGGTTGGCAGCCTTCCATCTGGAATTGTTGCAAGGCATTCTTTCCATTTCTGTATAACTGTTAGCCGCGGTGTTTCTGGTGACTTGCTGTCAATATTTTAGTCGAGGTCTTCCCACGGCTATTTTTTTTCGGATATTGCTCCTTCAAAGGCATTTACCACAAACTCGTTATGCCTAATTGTATGTCCTATCCATTAGTGGCGACTTGGAATGATATTACTGCTTAATGTGTGGGATAAAATTTTAAGTCTGAATCACACCACGAAGTTGGATCTGCTTTATGTCATCTGTATGCGTTTGTCGTATCCTTCTCTAGTAACAGACTGCTGTGTGAATTCGGGTTTGGAGCCAACGGAGAAACACCAGAGATGAGAACTGCGCTGTTCTGGGTTATTACGCAGCGAGTAGTGATGATTTCTTACCGACGTTTCGGTACAACCTATAGGTCCCTTCCTCAGTTTCAAGAATCCCAATCCTTTTGGATCTTTTTGGATTCTTGAACCCTGAGGATGGGACCGACGAGTTGTCCCGAAACGTCGGAGCGAAATTACCGTTACTCGCCGCGTAATAACCCAGAAGAACGAAGTTATCGGCTGATTCGCGGCGGAAGCCTGAAATCACGCATTAACACGACTATCGTACTGGGATTCTGTTTTGACACCTCGCAGCATAAAGCATCGCTTTACATAAAACTATAAACGTATGTGAAGTTACACATAATTTTATAAATAGACTCAGCCTACAAAGGGTAAGGGTCCCATAGCTAGTCAAGAAATTCTAGCCCTCTGGGGAAATAGAAGGTTACTTACCTTGATGTGTTCCATGTTCCTTATATTAATTAGGCGCATAAAATTAATTAAAAGACCAATAAATGTACTTGGATTTATGAGTGAAATGTTATTACATAGTAATCGTCGACTTCCACTTGTGTGAACATCTTGAAGGCGGTGAGAGCAAGAATACAAACACGATTAGAGCGTGCAGTGATTTCGACATACTGTAACTGTATTTGTATTGGAATTCTTGTTCTCAACATCATCCTGAAAATGGCCACGTAAGTGGCCGAAACGTGTCGGGGATTACTGTGTGGTAAAATTACTTTCATAAATCTTAAACGCATTTCTTGATCTTCTTTCTTTTTAATAAGTTCATTTGTTCACAAGAGTCTCCATTGATAATTATCCGAGTCACAATCCACATCTACAGCTCATGATTCAACTCATATTAATCTCTCAATTACACACTCCTCTCAAAGCTGTGTGTTTGTTTCCGACTTTCGAAGTAAAAATTAGTACGCATTCGTCGTTTTTCGGATGTATGCTGCCAGCCTCCTATCTCATTCACTTTGTTTCGAGCACCCTAATAATAATGATACATAACAAGTTCATACTATCACTATGCAGCCTTCCCCGTACTCCTGTTACTTCCTCCCTTTCAACAATAAATACGGTTACTTACTCACTGTCAGCAATAAATGCCGTTACTTCCTCGCTCTCGGCAATAAATGCCGTTACTGCCTTCCTCTCAGCAATAAATGCCGTTACTTTCTCCCTCTCAACAATAAATACTGTTACTTCCTCCCTCTCAACAATAAATACCGTTACTTCATATCCCTCAACAATAAATGCCGTTACTTCCTCCCTCACAACAATAAATGCCGTTACTTCCTCCCTCTCAACAATAAATGCCGTTACTTCCTCCCTCTCAACAATAAATGCAGTTACTTCCTCCCTCTCAACAATAAATGCCGTTACTTCCTCCATGTCAGCAATAAATACCGTTACTTCCTCGCTCTCAGCAATAAATGACGTTACTTCCTCCCTCTCAGCAATAAATGACGTTACTTCCTCCCTCTCAGCAATAAATGACGTTACTTCCTCCCTCTCATCAATAAATACTGTTACTTCCTTCCTCTCAACAATAATTACAGTTATTTCCTATCCCTCAACAATAAATGGCGTTACTTCCTCGCTGTCACCATTAAATACCGTTACTTCCTCCCTTTCAGCAATAAATATTGTTACTTCCTCCGTATCAACAATAAATGTCGTTACTTCTTCCCTTTCAACAATAAATGCCTTTACTTCCTCCCTCTCAACAATAAATGTCGTTATATTCTCCCTCTCAGCAATAAATACCGTTACTTCCCGCCTCTCAACAATAAATGCCGTTACTTCCTCCCTCTGAACATTAAATACCGTTACATGCTCCCTGTCAGCAATAAATACCGTTATTTCCTCGCTCTCAGCAATAGATGACGTTACTTCCTCCCTCTCAGCAATAAATACCGTTACTTCCTCCCTCTCAACAATAAATACCGTTACTTACTTCCTATCAACATTAAATACTGTTACTTCAACCATCTCAGCAATAAATGCCGTTACTTCCTCCATCTCAGCAATAAATACCGTTAATTCCTCCCTCTCAGCAATAAATACAGTTACTTCCTCCCTCTCAACAATAAATACCGTTACTTCCTCCCTTTCAGCAGTAAATCCTTACTCCTCTCAGCGCCCTTTCCTCAACACCGGCCCCATACACTCTGTTCTTTCCTTAATGCTAAGAGGCTAACTTTCACAGGGAAATCTTAAATGAATGAAACCTTTGAAACGTGACGAAGAATATTTAACCAATTCCCGCGTCGCTGAAATCAGAAATATTCTCTCCATTGCTAAGGTGAACTGACCCATAAAATTCAGGGAAATAATTGCTCTTTGTTCTCAGAATCACAAGAAACTAATAACCAGGCCCGGTCGATACAATTAATATCTCTTCACCTTACTGTAGGTTATATACAACATTCTACTCTTCTTTAGAAGGCTAAAAGAAAATGAAGAAAAGAAGCGTATAAGCGTAAATGGAATGACCTTTATCCTTATACGGCGAAGTCAGAATATAGGAAATAAGAAAGATGGATGAGGTCAATGACTACCAGGCATATTGTAACGTATTGACAGAATACGTCAAGACAGAATGACAGAGCTTTTATTCCTACGAGTAAGAATGTTATTGGATTTAGGAAGATAAGGAAGTAGACACTGAGATGAAGTCTGAAACTAGTAAGAGGCTAATGTACCGTCAAATCCACGACTGTATAAAGAAGGGTTTTGTAAAATTATGCGTCTTTCTTCATCCACTTTTCTTCATGCCAAATCCATCATGATTTTATAGGGGTTGCAGAATTGTCTTGTACGTGGGTTGCAGAATTGTCTTGCAGGTGCCTCATTTTTCGTGTTCTTATCCGCAGCCCTGTGTTGACGTGATCCCTTGCTGCTTTCTTTACTTTATCGCCACTGACTTTACAGCTTGTACGAAAAATAGCGAGCTGTTTACGTACGATGTTAACCCCCTTAAGCCTGTGACGTGTTTGAACACCTGTCTCTGTATTTTTATTACCCCGGCATATTCATTTAAAAGCCTCCGTGTTTTGTTAACTGTTAATGCCTACACGTGACATGATTGCAATTGAATGTCTGGAAATTAGTACTAATATCAGTATAAATGCTGGTCTTTTGTTTTCAGTTCTGTTTCGTTACATGGACTTATTAGATTTCTTAATTGTTTAAAGTCACATAGGTTCTTTCTCACCGACAAAAGACATAGTTACTGATAGGAAGGAATGGCGAAGATAAAATCTGGATTGTAAGAAGTAACAGGAAGCTAAAGGAAACGTCATTATTGAGAACTATTTAATTGATACTTCTCATTAAATATTATTTGGATTATCACATCAACGAAGATGTGTTTGGGCCGTGTAGAATGCATGAGAATGGAGAAAATTCGCATGATGGTGTGATTAGGGAACCTGAAGAAAAACTACGTTGGGAACCTAGTCGTAGAAGGGAAGATAACATTAAAACAAATCTTAATTAAGTGGAGTAGTGGGACTGGATAGATTTGGCTTACGACTGACTGGCTGATATTAACACAGTAACGAACCGTCGGTTTCCATATGACGTGGGGAAATTTTCGGCTCGAGGCATAAATACGCTCTTCGTTTGACAAAATCTTTTCCATGCTACAAGATAGGTTAAGGTCTTCTGTTTGTTATGTGATGCAATCACAACACTTATTAAGTCACATTTTTTACTAATACTCACACGCTGTATTAAGTCATATTTTTTTACTAGCACAGTCACACGACTTATTAAGTCAAATTTTTTACTAGCAGAGGCACATGCCTTATTAAGTCGCATCTTTTACTAACACAGTCACACGCCTTATTAAGTCGCATTTTTACTAGCACAGTCACAACCTTACTAAGTCGCATTTTTTACTAGCACGGTCACACGCCTCATTAAGTCGCATTTTTTACTATCAGAGTCACAGACTTATTAAGTCCCATTTTTTACTAGCACTGTCACACGAAATATTAAGTCCCATTTTTTACTAGCAAAGTCACAGGCTTATTAAGTCGTATTATTACTAGCACAGTCACAGCCTTATTAAGTCGAATTTTTACTAGCACAGTCACAGCCATATTAAGTCACATTTTTTACTAACAAATTCACAGGTTTCTTAAGTTGCATTTTTACTAGCACAGTCACAGACTTTTTAAGTCGCATTTTTTACTAGCACGGTCACACGCCTTATTAAGTCGCATTTTTTACTAGCAAATTCACAGGCTTCTTAAGTTGCATTTTACTTGCACATTCACAGTCTTATTAAGTTGCATTTTTTACTAGCACAGTCACACGACTTATTAAGCCGCATTTTTTACTAGCACAGTCACACGACTTATTAAGACACATTTTTTACTAGCACGGTCACACGCCTAATTAAGTCGCATTTTTTACTAACCAAGTCACAGCCTTATTAAGTCGATTTATTACTAGCAGAGTCACAGCCTCATTAAGTCGCAGTTTTTATTAGCAAAGTCACAGCCTTATTAAGTCGCATTTTCACTAGCACAGTCAGAGTCTTATTAAGACGCATTTTTTACTAGCACGGTCACACGACTTATTAAGTCGCAATTTTAACTAGCAAAGTCACACGCCTTATTAAGTCGAATTTTTTACTATCACTGTCATAGACTTATGAAGTCGAATTTTTTACTAGCACAGTCACAGCCTCATTAAGTCATATTTTTTGCTAGCACAGTTTCAGCCTTATTTAGTCTCATTTTTATTAGCACAGTCACAGCCTAATTAAGTCGAATTTTTTATTATCACAGTCACACGCCTTATTAAGTCTCATTTTTTATTTACACAGTCACAGCCTTATTAAGTGAAATTTTTTACTAGCACAGTCACAGACTTATTAAGTCGAATTTTTTACTAGCCAGTCACACGCCTTATTAAGTCGCATTTTTTACTAGCACATTCACACGCCTTATTAAGTCGCATTTTTTACTAGCGCGGTCACAGGCTTATTAATTCGAATCTGTTTCTATCACAGTCACATGCCTTATTAAGTCGAATTTTTTACTAGCACGGTCACAGCCTTATTGACTCGGATTTTTTACCAGCACAGTCACAGCTTTATTAGGTCAAATATTTTACTTGCACAGTCACAGCATTAGTAAGTCACATTTTTTACTAGCACGGTCACAGACTTTTTAAGTCGAATTTCTTACTAGCACAGTCACACGCCTCATAAAGTCGCATTTTTACTAGCACAGTCACAACCTTATTAAGTCAATTTTTTTACCAGCACAGTCACAGTCTTATAAAGAAGCATTTTTTACTATCATAGTCACACGCCTTATTAAGTCGCATTTTTTACTAGCACAATCACAGCCTTGGTAGGTCGAATTTTTTACCAGCACATTCACAGCCTTCTTAAGTTGCATTTTTACTAGCACAGTCACAGCCTTATTAAGTCGCATTTTTTCTAGCACAATCACAGATTTATTAAGTCATATTTTTTACTGGCACATTCATACGCCTTATTAAGTCACAATTTTTAATAGCACAGTCACACACCTTATTAAGTCACTTTTTTTATTAGCACAGTCCCACGCCTTATTAAGTCACATTTTTAATAGCACAGTCACAGCCTTATTAAGTCACATTTTTAAAGCACATTCACACACCTTATTAATTCACTTTTTTTTATTAGCACAGTCACACGCCTTATTAAGTCACAGTTTTTAATAGCACAGTCCCACGTCTTATTAAGTCACATTTTTTAAAGCAAGTCACACACCTTATTAATTCACTTTTTTTATTAGCACAGTCACACGCCTTATTAAGTCGCATTTTTTACTAGCACAGTCATACGCCTTATTAAGTCATATTTTTTTAATAGCACAGTCACAGCCTTATTAAGTCGCATTTTTGACTAGCAGAGTCACAGCCTTTTTAGGTCGAATTTTTAACTAGCACATTCACAACCTTATAATGCTTTGGCGCCGTCTCTGTCAGCAGTTTAACATCACAAATGTCACATGAACACCAGTACGTCTTTTTGTCGATAGTCCTCAGAATTGAATGCAGTTTTTTAAACTGAAGTTTTGACAGTCATGTCTACCAAAGTATCCACGTCACATTTACAATATGCACCTCCTCTTCATCACTGATATTCTGTAGTCTGAATCGTTCAATCAATCAATCAATCAGTAACGGAACGTCAAATACACATTCACATATACGGGTTACATCCGTGTGTCATTTGGTCCTCTCGTACATGTTTCGCATAAGCTTGAATGATTGAGTTCAATACGGTTGTTATCCGTATATGAATTTGTACTTTCATTATTTTATATCGATTGACTAATTAAATACATTAATGTTTCGCCATAATGTTGAATCCTTGTATGATTGGAGAGGAATTCTGTCGTCAAAAAAGAGCTTAATTTTAATTTTTTGACTCATGTAATTGCGCCTTGAATTATACTTGCACCAACCAGTCGGTTATACGAGTTGGCATGCTTGTGGAAAACATAAGATATCTTAGGTATTGTTTGAGTGCAGCTACTTACGGATTCCATTGCTGGGCGTTACGGATTCAGTATGATTGTTCTTGGGTTGCATCTGCCTCGAGTTGTTGGACTTGGTTGAATGGAACGACTGCTGGGAATGTTTCCTGTTGTTGGAACTGCTGGACTGTAAAGAAGAAAAATGTACGTTAGACTGCGTCACGACTGATACTGTAGATACTGCAAGATCTATAATTACAAGTACAGAAAAATGTGCGCTCCTCCAGAGGGTCATTACCTCCAGTAGAACAGAATTTTATGTTTTGTTGACCGTGCATCCTGGTATGATCCTTGTAAATAACCAATTTGACACACAATTTTTTTCCTTGTATGTTTATTTCTATTCTCCACATGTTTCGGGCGGGGACCGCGATGGTACAGTGGTTAAGGGGCTGTGCTACAAATCGGAAGGTCGCTGGTTCGATCCCAGCTTTTTCATTGACCTTAAAATCCTTTCGATCGCACTATGGCCCTGGGGTCTACTCTGCCTCTAACAGAAATGAGTACCAGGAGCATTTCCTGGGGGTAAAGGCGGCCGGTGCGTAAGGCTGACAACCTACCTCCAT
>Ga0123353_10013725_pt1 | contig 11621 bp, 2 predicted proteins | sample TergutLab28metaG_3_FD_92763 | JGI IMG/M metagenome (GOLD analysis project Ga0123353, IMG submission 92763) | Labiotermes labralis P3 segment gut microbial communities from Petit-Saut dam, French Guiana - Lab288 P3 | ecosystem: Host-associated > Arthropoda: Insects > Digestive system > Gut ... | reverse complement strand
GTCGGCAGCAATATCGGTGCATTGTACCAAAAGCTGTATATACAGTCAAAAAGTGCTCCTGAGGATGGGCGAGTTTTGTCACCCGAAACATGTAGAGCTGATTTAAAAAGATCAATAAACGGAATTTGTTGCATCTTTTTGGTTGCTTACATTCTTGTTCTAATGGTGCACAGTCTCACAAACATCAAGTTCAATGATCAGAAACTCCAAAAGTTGATTTATGAGATGTCTTACAATATTCCGTTAATTTCTGCAATTAAACATACTTCAGTTAGGTAAAGATGTAAACGATAACGACTCTTGTTTTATTCCTTACTTGGAAATAGGGCTGTTGAAAGGGGAAGTTTTACTTCCGCACAAAAGAATAAATACTCCATATTTTCTGTTGTTATGTATCGTCTGGTGGTATGGATAACGCTATGGAAAACGTGGGGTTCGGTTGTCCATGTCCTTGTTTAGAAATTCAATCCAGTACAAAAGTGGGTTTATCCTAGCAGAAGGACAAACCTAGTGCCGCATGCAATGTGCCGTACTTGGAGTCTCATATTTTATCACATGATGTTATTCATATGCTATACGATTTGTAGCAGAAAGAGACATAAAATTGTACCATCGAAAGTTTAAGGTAGTCGTTGCTGCATAAACTAGATACGCAGGGAGTAAACAATCGATTTCTGTACGAAGGTCACAGCTATTTTTTCTGTGGTGTGAAAATGTTGAAGGTCAAACGCGTGGGTTATATCCGTTGGCCTAGTTTTCATTTAAATGCCAACGGCGTTTTGGAAATGGGCTCTAGTTCCTCCTTCCTGTGGAGACGGTATAAAAATATTGCCACTCTATTTGGTCCCTAGGTAGAGATACTAAGATACTGAAATGAAATATAAAACAAAATATGAAGTGTATAATTTTACTCGTGGTTTTTGAATTTTGAAATCCGACTGTATTAATAAAATCTCTTTTTCTAAGAACAGAGCAGCTACTTCATTCTTGAGATGAAACTGCAATAAACAAGCAATTGAAGTGTCATGAAATTGTTAATTCTCTTTACGTCTTGAATTTATATCTGAAGGATTTTGTGCTTACAAGGAAAGTTAAGAAATATATATGACGCTCTATCGAGTGGTAAATATTTTCCAGTGTTTCGAAAGTTCCATTTTCGGGGTCTGAGCAGCCCAAGATGAATAATTGCACCGAGAATTTGGGTGCTGTACAGGGGTGACTAGAATATCGGTCGTATGGGTTTATTTATATGTTGAAATTTGAGAGAGCTGTCTGCTCCTAAACGCCAGCAATTGCTTACCACTTTAAAAAAATACTTGAATATTTAACAACGTCCGTTTCGAAACCTTAAATATAACTCTCTTCATGTATTAAAACTATTCAGAAAAATGTGGAACATTCAGAAGCCCAAGAAACAGCCTCATGGAAACGTTCTTGCTTTCAGAACAGATTGCATGTTTCCATGTAAAATTTGGGCTCTTCATGGGTATAAATGCGCTCTTAAGATTACAGTCTTTTTGGATGTGACCACGTGTAGTTTGGTAGACAGGTAACAAATGTTTTGCTGGAATCCGCTGCGTCAACTAATGTAAAAAGTTTTGGTATTTTGCTTACCGTGCATCTCAAAATAATCTTAGTAATTAACCAACTTAATGCACAAAATCTTGGTTTATAATAAGTTTATTATATTCCTCTACATGTTTCGAGCACTATGTGCTCATAATCAGGAGGTCAAAATTGTATTATACAGCATCTGGTATCATCACACCTGTAGGTGGCCGTCCCGTGCACAGAGTCCTCTCTCAACCTGTGCACCGGACGGTCACCTATAGGTATGATGATATCACATTCTGTATAATAGAATTTTGACCTCCTGGTGATGAGCACGTAGTGCTCGAAACATGTAGAGGCATATAATAAACTTATTATAAACCAAGATTTTGTGCATTAAGTTGGTTAATTACTAAGATTAATGTACAAAGGGTATATATTCTAAGTCTTTTAATTTATGAGCTCTATATTTTGCATCGAACATTACATGCGTACTTAATTACATAGGGAAAAATTCTTAGTTTCAAAGCCTTTTACTACAGGAAAGCGCTTGCAACAGGTCATTGTTTGTAATATATTACCGTCAGTATTTGCTGTGCTTGGGGATGTCACCTTTCACCTATTTACGTTCACGTGCCAACTTGTTGCAGTCCATTACCCGTCATCCCGTTAGGCAACCCTTCTTTCCTCAACTTGAAAGGTTTGAACTGCCCACATCTAATTACCAGTCACGGTAGGAGCGAGCAGCCGCCTATAGAAGCTACTAGTGTTGAAAGTTCCTACCCACCATAGCTATAGACCACTTCGTTTATTTCACAACCTCAAACTTGCAACTATCGAACCCGTGAAAGGTGAAGGTAAAGTTGTCTGAGTGCACGCCTAAACTTTATGAAGCGTGACACTAAAATGTAGTGAGTGGTCAGCTTCACGCCCCGGTCCTTTTAACCCAGAGGACAAAGACCCATGTAACAACTGAATAGGAGGCTGGGAGGAAGTCGGTCTGGATGTTTCAGGTAGGTTTCCACCCTTTTTATAGGCCACGATGGCCCTTAGGGTGAGTAGACGTATAGCTCTACTCTTTCTAGGACCTCGGCACACTAAATGGGATGGGGAGTGAGCCCCCCACGCCCCGGCCGCCTCTACCCCCGGGAAAGAACCTGTACCCAGGAGGCTGGGTGAGCTCCAGAGCCGGTCTGAACGGGCGGAAAATCTCGTCCCCACCGGGATTCGATCTCGGACCGTCCAGCCCGTAGTCAGTCGCTATACCTACTGAGCTACCCGGCCCACCTGGATGTTTTACAGAAGAAAAATATGACTTTCCATGCCGGAAAGCGAAACAAGATTCTTAGGTCGTCCATTCCATAACCTCCAACACCTGTCCTACAAGGAAGTCACATATTAACAGTAATGGTTTCTACCCACTGTGACTTAGTCTCTCTGATATATTGCAAGTCGCGCTCTTTGCTATAGGAATGATGTTTTATAAAGGTCACCATTCCTGCTTGGTAATCGGAAGGTCTTGGATTTCTATCCGGGGAGAACAATCTTGATTGAAGATATGTGTTGTTTTCCTCAGTAAATTTATCAAAATGCCAGCACGGTACCTAAACGCGACTAGTTCCATTCCCATCATCTTCCGTTCTATATTCACTAATCTTCATAACTTCATGCACAGAGTCTGATCTGCTAGCACCGTCGTTACGTGATATAATTAATTCTGAAGACGATGCACCATTTGCTATTTCGTAGATTATTTAAAGGGAGGTGGGGTTGCTTGTCAACAATATCTGTACCTAGAGAGTATAGGAGGACAAGGGGGGGGGGGTGAGAATAACGCGAACACACATTCCTAACCTTGGGAGAATTGATTCCATTCTTATGGTGGTCCGAACAATTACTCATTCTCAACAGTCGGACAATATGTAAAATTTATGTACCTTTGTAATTTATTGTCATTTAATAAAATTATTAGATTGACTACCAGGACAAGAATATGAAATGCGCACGGGTCACGTTTATACCTTGAAGGTGTGAGGAGTTCTACAGTGGGATTTGCCAATTATCCTGTACCAGAGACCGAGGAATAATGGTTTGATTCGCCGTAGGAGCAAGAGGTTTACCTCCCCTTCAAAATATCCAGACGGGGTCTGGGGCCCATTTAGCATCCTATTCGACATCGAGAGCCCTTTCGTACGAGTACAGCGACGGAAGCTTGAAGCTGGGTTATTAATATGTGGATGTATACTTTCACTCCCCCGTCTCTTCCTGACATGCACAGACACAACATTACCTTTCTTCACTTCTAATTTTTCACCAGTTTCTCAAAAACTTAATAGTTGTGGGATGCAGCAAATCGGAGTCAAGTAACTGTACGTACGTAAGGGAATGTGATTTTTAAAATTAAACCCTCTTTATCTTAAGTATTTGTAACTTTGAATGCTGTGGACCGGGTAACTCAGTCGGTATAGCGACTGACTACGGGCTGTACGGTCCGGGATCGAATCCCGATGGGGACGAGGTTTTCCGTGGTCCAGACTGGCCCACTGGGGCCCACCCATCCTCATGTACAATGGGTACCGGGTCTTTACCGGGGGTAAAGTGCGGCCGGGGCGTGCTGCTGACCACTCACCACCTTCTAGTGCCTCGGTCATAGAAGAGTAGAGCTATACTTGTACCCACCCTCTGGGCCACACCGGGCCTGTAACGGGATCAATTTTACCTTTTACCTTTTTACCTCTAAAGGTTACATGTGCAAATTTCTCGAGAGGATCACCGTAGGAAGTTCGGTTGCTCTCATATTTCTCATGATTCTATTGGCCCTCTAATTTTTCGTGATTATTCTACTATTGCTTTCACTGCCACTTAGTATTGAACCACACGGCTTTTTTGGGGGGAGATTTGCACTTGGAACAACTCAGGTGTCCAACGGCAAGGGAGGAGAAGCGGCTAATTTTGTCGCTGAATGGACTGCCTCCTAGCCTCTGTGCACTACCTTAGCGTTGTAATTATGTATAGGGATAACTTTACCTACTTATTTTTCTTAAGCCTAAATAGTTTTCTTATTTCGACGCTATTGATTCGATTTTAAACGCAAATTATTTCATTAAACTCACAGAGCCAGCCTACGTCCTTCGGTGTAATTTGAAGGCTAAGGATTGGACGACCGAGAAATGGGGTTTCTATTCCCGGCGGAGAATAGAGGAAGCGTCTTAACTCTCTCCAGGTCCCCCCATCCTTCTGTCCTACAATTATCGGGGGGAACGATTTCTTCGGTAGGAAGACGACTAGGATGTGAAATTAAACACTCAAACACTCACCTATATTTAATGGTGAGGTTAAGAATTATGTGCAGCTCTGCCTGTACACACCTTCTGCTTTATGGTGTTTCAAGTAATTAAGGACAAGCACGGCAACTTTAATTTCTGCCGTGAAAATACCGTCGTCGCATAGCTAATATTCGTTCTTCTAGAGAAAAAAATATCCGTCTTCGATAGAGCCCGAAAGTTATTACCCCGGTTAAAGGTTATCCTCATTTGCGACATCCCCTGTAACTCACCGCAAGTTGATGTATGTTGGCGGTGTGAATTTATCCGCTCTTCCAAACTCCAGCTTTGAGTTTCGTTGTTTTTCTGCTGTCATTACTTCTACGAAAGAATATTTAAAACCATAGCGCTTCTAACTTTCCATTGAGTACCGTGCATTATGGTATAACCCATTGTTACTCGTCTAATGAGGCTGTCCACTCCCCTGCATCTAGTTCCGAAGTTTAGAATGCTTCACTGAAGTTGTGGAACTGAAGCCACAAGAACATGGTAATAGCATTTAGTTCTCAATACCAACTGTACCGAAAGACATATATCATGACGAACAAAGAAGAGTAACTTATTCTTCCTTTTGAGTGATTCCCCTGCGTCTGAATTTTATACGCCGACGTTTCGGAACACTACGTCAGTTCCATCTTCATAGGTGGTGTAAGCTAACACCGCCTACGAATATGGAACAGTGTTCCGAAACGTCGGCGTATAAAATTCAGACGCCCGGGAATCACCCAGAAGAAAGCACACAACATTCAGAACACGGCGAAAGTTTGAAATCGAGGAAACAGGATAAATTTGACGTTCGTAGCGATTACGCTCTTCTGTGGTGACGCCGTACAGTTTGGTACTTATATACCAAATGACACGAAGACACGTACCGGAATACCGTAAGAAGAGAAAACGCTGCTAGCGTTGACTAAATATTAACTTCGCAGAAGCCATGTTGGTGGTAGTGAAATGTCTCTTGCGCACTTTCGGAAAAGAGCCTATCGATCCACTTTGCATTGTAGAATAGTTAGGGTGAAGAGCTCTCCTTAAACTGTGAAAGAAATTAAAGCGGCTTACTCGCAGTCATTATTAAGTCTCTTACGTTTCATAAATAATGAAAGTGGGAACTCTGTGAAACAAAAACTTTTTTTTAACTGAAGAATGAAAACCCAACTAGATGCCACTTGTTATTTTATTGTACTTCTTATAGCCTCTACATGTTTCGGGCACTACTATGCCCATCATCAGGAGCTTGCGACTATAATGTTGATTACCACATTAGTCGTTTCGTTCTTGGTTTGCTGTATGTTGGAGGTTAGGTGCGGTTAGGCTGGAGTAGTGTCCGGGCTGCTGGCTTACCGTGCTTTAGCCTGCAGCCCGGACACTACTCCAGCCTAACCACACCTAACCTCCAACCTACAGCAAACCAAGAACGAAACGACCAACGTGTTAATCAACATTATGGTCGCGAGCTCCTGACGATGGGCATAGTAATGCCCGAAACATGTTGAGCCTATAAGAAGTACAATAAAATAATAAGTGGCATCTAGTTGGAATTTATTCTTCAGTTAACATGAACATTTTATTTTTTATTTCGTGTAAGTGAAATTTTATTCTCTGCTGCCTTGCGGGAAACACAACTTTCAAGGTTCAGACACCAAACTGCCAAAGAAAAAAACCTAACCTAACAAAGACGGTTGAAGCGGAGACTTAAAAAAAAATCCGCTGTTTATTCACATCTCCTGTCATTTTCAAGGGCCTCTATAACGAGGAACTTACGAAGTGATTGATGCATAGCTCTAATGAAGGAAAAGTAGTGGTATGTTTACAATTTCGGTTGATAAATATATACAGAATTTTGGTTGGAAACCTTCAATGCAATAGACAGCTTGGGAGCAGACCTATAGGTTCGATCGACATGATGCCAGACAGCGTTTCATGGCGGTCTTCTGTAAACACGGTATCAACTTGCGGGTTTCACAAGAAATAAATCGCTTCTTTATCGCATGATAAAACAAAGAACTTTCAGGAAAAGTCACTAAACCATGGTTAAAAATATCAATAGCGATACATGATGAGAGATAAAATCAATTCATATGGAATTCGTTTATCCAGGTGCAAACACATTCGTTTGTATACGCCTGCTTAACACCAGGTTCAACCAGCACATACCCAATATATTTATGTACGAAAGTAAATCGTTTATCTTGTACAACTTTTTTTTTATGATTTTTGCACTTTGTATTGCAATATACAGTAGGATCTCTTTTTGCGACGGTTCGTTTTACGACGATTCACTTTTACGACCCTTGTCCAGTCGGACCGAGCACTCCCGACTTGTGAAGGATCACAGTCGCAACTCAAGCATCCTTTCTGTATTTAGCGCGCTTCCAACTCTTTGCCGGTGTACATGAGCTTTTTCTACTTCAGTGCAGTTCTTTTAAGTTGGAATTTTTCCACCCATGATGTCCATCAAAAAGACACAAAATAAGAAAAAATCAGAAAGTTGACGTTACATTTTTTCTTTATGTCGTCTGTACCACAGCCTGGGCCTTCTTCAACAAAATAAAAAGCGATTAGATTGATATTTCTTTCAATTATCTGTGTAATTTTCTATATACCTAATTCATTAAATTAAAATTGTATATCAAAATGTAAAGAAATGTTGTAAATTATAAAATTATTTGACTAATATGTTTGGCCCATGAACCTATCTCAATTTAAACCATTTAAATAATACTCTTTTACGACGATTCGATTTACAACCAAATATATGGTATGTCTCAAAAGTAAGTGTACTGATTTTTTATTTAAATGTCAATTGGACTCACCTGAAATTACAAGTTATATCCTTCAAAGTATGACCCTTGGGAAGTTATACAATGGTTCCAACTTTTTTTTTTTCCACTGATCATAGCAGTACCGGAAGTCATTTTCCGTAAGTGTGTGTAGCCCAACGGTTACAACTTTTTGTATGTTTTCCATCGTCCCGAAATGATGACCCTTCAGCTTCAATTTCAACTTAGAGAAGAGGTAGAAATCGCACGGAGCTAGATCTGGGCTGTAGGGAGGATGTGGAAGTACAGGAATGTTTTTCTTCGCCAGACATTCTCGAATTGAAAGCGCAGTGTCAGCTGGCGCATTACCTTGGTGCAGCACTCAGTCGTCTGCAATGTCCGTTCGGACTCGATGGACCCATTTTCGAAGTCGTTCCAAGACATCTTTGTAACAGGTATGATTAACTGACTGTCCTGCAATCATCCTGACACTCATTCGGCGGTCTTTCGCCATCACAGCTCGCACCACTTCCACATTTTGATCATTTGTTGACGAGATTGGTCTTACAGAACGAGGGTTGTCTTCAACATTTTCTCAGCCCTCTTTGAAAGCTTTGTGCCACTTAAAAAACCATAGTTCTCGATAGAGGGGCATCTCCCATAAGCTTTGATTAAAGAAGCAAATATCTCTGTGGCAGATTTGTTGAGTTTCACACAAAATTTGATAGCATGCTGTTGTTCGATATTTTCCTCCATCGCAAACGTAACGAGGATATAAAACACGACCATAAACAAACAAGAGTAGCGCACGAATGACTCAACCAAACCAGTTGAAACAAGTATGGACATGGAGCCAAGATCACTACCAACACGCCGATATACCTCAACGAGGTGCTACATTACCAGTTCGTACATAGAAAAAAACAGTACACTTACTTTTGAGACAAACCACGTATTCCAGAAACGTAGCCCCGTCGAAAACGAGATCCTACTAAAATTATACAGTACAAACCAACGAAATACACATTTCCTAATTTAACATTTAAATATTAAAAATTAAAATATTAATTAAATATTTCCTTGGTCTATAATGTATAACTTCTACAACTTATTCTGCATATAATGATCCATTCTAATCTAAATTATGTTGTAAAAAAGGTAAATCAGTCCCGTTACAGGCCTGGAATGGCCCAGAGGGTTCCAGGAAGTTAAGGTTCCCAGATTACGTGACAGCGGCACAGGATGGTGGTAAGGTTGTCAGCCTTACGCACCGGCCGCCTTTACCCCCAGGAAATGCTCCTCATTTCTGTTAGAGGCTGAGTCGACCCCAGGGCCATAGTGCGATCGGAGGGATTTTATGTCAATGAAAAATTCCAGTGACACCAGCTGGGATCGAACCAGCCACCTTCCGACTTGTAGTAAAGTACCTTAACCACTGAGCTACCGCGGTCACCAAATTATGCTGTACACCAAAGTATTTCTATTTATCACGTTTCCTCTTCCCTGAAAAGAAATCAAACATCTCTTTAAAACCGTTCTGTCTCAGTTGTGAGGCACACTAAAAGGCAACAAGCCTTCAGTACTCGAGACCAAAACCCCAAAACTTAACAGAAATACTATAAATGTCACTCTCCAATGAACATCGTCCACAGACAACGTTACCATCGCCTGTGTATCATTATAGTTACGTCTCCTTCTGTTGTTTTTCCCCCCCGACGACACACCCCGCTGCGTTCTACTATTAAGCACAGTGCGTACAAAACGAAACAAGTAAACTTCCTGCCTCCTTAAAAATTCTGCTAAACATCTCGACCTAATAGAAATATCAGCTACTGATGATATCATGTCACTATTCCTCGGCATGACCTACATTATGTAAATAACAGCAATGTGGATTTGATTATAAGGATATGAAACGTTTGGACTCTGTGCCAACATAACAAAGTATTTCTAGACTGTGTTTTCATAAAAATAACAAAACGAATTTATTTCTTACTAGAAGAAGATCTGTGATACAAAACCAGTGTGATACGTCTGTATGGAAATCAAACAGAAAAGTAACGGTAATAAAACGCTTTTTGTATGTTGTTACGCTAAAAGACAGCTGTAAATATACATTCGAATGCAAGCCCTTGAGAATGCTACGCTTTGAACCAGGATCGCTTCTACAGGGATTTTATAACTTTATTGCAAACCTGAAGGCTAAGTGACTTGTGTATTTTCATTAGTCTTACAGTTAAAACACATTCGCGTGTACGTGTGCGCTCGTATGTGTGAATATATGGGCAGATACTCCATTCGACATCCAACTAACACAGATGTCTTAGTAATTAACCAACTTAATGCACAAATTCTTGTTTTATAATAAGTTTATTATATGCCTGTACATGTTTCGAGCAACATTTGCTCATCATGAGGAGGTCAAAATTGTATTATACAGCACCTGGTATATTCACACCTGTAGGTCGTCGTCCGGTGTAGAGTGTGATGATACCAGATGCTGTATAATACAATTTTGACCTCCTGATGATGAGCACATAGTGCTCAAAACATGTAGAGGCATATAATAAATTTACTATAAAACAAGAATTTGTGCATTACGTTGGTTAATTACTAAGATTACACTGAGATGCGGGGACCGCGGTGACACAGTGGTTAAGGTGCTGTGCTACAAATCGGAAGGTCGCTGGTTCTATCCCAGATTGTGTCATTGGAATTTCTCATTGACATAAAATCCTTCCGATCGCACTGGCCCTGGGGTCGAATCAGCCTCTAACAGAAATGAGAACCAGGAGTATTTCCTGGGGGTAAAGACGGCCGGTGCGTAAGGCTGACAACCTACCACCATCTTGTGTCTTTGTCACGAAATCTGGGAGCCTTAATTTCCTGGAACCCTCTGGGCCCCTCCGGGCCTGTAACGGGACTGCTTTACCATTTTACACTGAGATGCACGGTCAGCAAAACAACAAAATTTGTTAACACAGATGTCTAACTTCATGTGACACGCGGTATTTACTTAAAACCCCTCAAACACAGAGATATCAAATGTAAAGCCGTACTACACTACATGCAGCAAAGCCCAAGTTTAGAAATACATTGACGGTGAGTTAGTCAAGAAATTCCCCACATTTATGGAACGCGAGACTTACGTACCGTGAAAAAAAAAAAAAGACTAGCACTTAACCCTGTCGACATCCTGGCGCACTATTTCTTTGTAGTAAAGTTGACCGTAGAACATGCCACGAAGGCCCCACAGTGAGAATAAAAAGTATCTCTACTCTTTCTTTAACCTCGGCGCTAGATAGGAGGGTGGGTGGTCAAAGCCACTTCCCGGTACATATTTTATAGGAAGCTGGATGGGGCCCAGATCCGGTCTGGATGGGTGCGGAAAATCCCGCCCCACCGGGATTCGATTCACGGACCTACCAGCTCGTAGCGAGTCTCTACACCCAATGTGCTATCCCGGCCCACATTTCTTAATATTACTCTACATATGTGGTTCTTCCAATATGTATTCTCCTCAGGTTTTCAGACTTAATCTGTATATTCTTTTCCAGTTTACCTCCGATGCGTTACACTTCTCACACTTCTCATCCCTTTAATTACAGTCTGACACAATATTTGAAATGCCTGTCTTTATGCAGGAAAAATGAAGAATCTGACAGTAGCATAGGGAGAGAATATAAGGCTACTGAAAATACAGCACAGAACATTAGCAATGTTCCATTACTTACTTACTCCATGGTGCAGAGCCCTTCTTGAGAAGCTAACTGGTTTGCAGCTAGTCAAGAAATTCCCCGCATGTCGCGGAACCCGAAGGTTCACTACCGCACTCACAAGCGTCCGCCACCCGTCCCTATCCTGGGCCAGCCCAATCCAGTCCATATACCCCGCACCCTACCTCCTGGAGATCCATCCTAATATTATTCACCCATCTACGCCTAGGTCTCCCCAGTGGTCTCTTTCCCTCCGGTTTCCCCACCAAGAT
>Ga0123353_10013721_pt1 | contig 11622 bp, 9 predicted proteins | sample TergutLab28metaG_3_FD_92763 | JGI IMG/M metagenome (GOLD analysis project Ga0123353, IMG submission 92763) | Labiotermes labralis P3 segment gut microbial communities from Petit-Saut dam, French Guiana - Lab288 P3 | ecosystem: Host-associated > Arthropoda: Insects > Digestive system > Gut ... | reverse complement strand
CAAGCTCCTGAGGATGGATGTATTAACATCCGAAACATGTTGAGCATTAAATAATGAAATAATAAAGCAAGTGACATCAAGTTGGTCTCTCTTTATTCAACTATCAAGATGATGCCACGGTCCAATAAACATAAGTGTTACAGAATGATTTTATACAAGTAGGGCACCAAGAGGTTGGTGCCTGTGAAAAAGGTTAATGGAAAATTCTGCTGATGAATTTCTGCGAAGGCACTAAAAGCTTCCGTTGCTGTGCGGGCCGTATGTGAGTTGCAACGTTGTTTTGTGCGAGCCACTTCCACGTGCTAAATGACAAAGCTTTTAATCGATTTTAAACACAATTCACAGGAAAATATACGTACTGTAGTACTGTGCGTAAATTATCAAAACGAAATGTTTAGAAACAAAGCTACCCTGTACGTTTTAAGCGTAGATTACATAAGAGTCGTAATTTCTAGGGGCGGCAGAAACTTCTAAAGAGGACTTCTAGACTACAAAACCTTAAAAATTAACAAGTGAGTATGAACGTTTTTGAGAACTTTACATCATTCTTCACGGCTGTTTCATCTCGTCCTTCCTTATACCCTAAAGTGTCTATTACTTTCATCATATACCTCCAATTTTCCCGTTTTCCTACTCTACAGTTTTCTTTTCTGATTTCCCAAACTATCCTACGTGACGTCCCTCCTATACACACACTTCATTAACTAGGTTCACTTCGACCTTGAGATGCATGCATTATATTCTTCCAAAACGCTGGTATCCAGCAACACAACACATGCCATCCTAATTCACAAACCAGTGATGTTACGGTACAAAGATATTCTTACCAACGTTTTATTAAAGAATCTCAAAATATCATGTGGAATATTTAGCAACGCACAGCTACTTTTCGAGTGTTTTGTCATAACGCTATGTATATAATATGGCACTCCCGGCTGTGACAATGGTGTATTTACTTTCCCGGCTGCCTTCTATCTGATTCAAAAAGCTTAGTCTGTATATGCACATGCGAGTATCCACAAACTAACACTATTTCCAGTACTACTAGACTCCGTAGTGCTGGTTAAAGAGTGAATAGTTGAAAGGTCATGGGGACTCCAGTCTTTATGGAAGAAAACAAGATTGGAGAGATAAACGGGGCCTATCATTTCCATGTAATAATGTGGATAGTTGCTGATAAAATTGAGCAATAGCGTATACAGCGTAAACGTTAATTTAATTGTATAACTTGGGGAAGAAAAAAAAAGGTTACGTGATTGTTATTATACGTATTTAATGTGTAAGAATTATGGGAAAAGGAAGATGTCATTTAGTACTTTAATATTGTCTTACATGGATAAACGTAGGACTGCAGAAACGCTTTATATAAGTAGCATAAATAATGTTGCATTTTCATAGTTTTGCACCGATGTGGGTAGTTTGTAATGATGTGTGTAATTTTGTAAGGAAGAAGACTGTCTATTTAATTAACTAGACGAATGGGAAATTATTTGTTCGAGACCATTAATAGAACAGAATTCAACACACAAAATAACAGCTAAAAGTCATAGAAAAGAAAGAAAGTAATTCATTCATTCATAATATTTACAAAATACATTTCGTTTGTTAAGACTTGGAGGAAAGTCTTCTTTATTAATGGACATACAGGTGGTAAATTGAGGTACACGTCGAAAACAAATTTGTTTGTAGATCAAAATATAAAAACTGCGAATAACCTGGTGTTATTAGATACAGATATTTGTAAAATTTTATTAAACTAATAAATATTTGATTTGATTTGAGCTGTGCTGAGCTGAGCTGAGCTGATTTGATTTAATTTGATTTGATTTGAGCGGGGCTGAGCTGATTTGATTTGATTTGAGCTGAGCTGATATGATTTGGGCCGAAATGAGCTGAGCTGAGCTGATTTGATTTGATTTGATTCGAGCTGAGCTGAGCTGAGCTGAGCCGATTTGGATTTGATTTGATTTGATTTGAGCTGAGCTGAGCTGTGCAGGGCTGAGCTGATTTGATTTGATTTGATTTGATTTGAGTGGGGCTGAGCTTATTTGATTTGATTTGATTTGATTTAATTTGAGCTGAGCTGAGCTGATTTGATTTGATTTGATTTGATTTGATTTGATTTGATTTGAGCTGAGCTAAGCTGAGCTGAGCCGATTTGATTTGATTTGAGCTGAGCTGAGCTGAGCTGAGGTGAGGTGAGAGGAGGTGAGGTGATCTGAGCTGAGCCGAGCTGATTTGATTTGATTTGATTTGGGCGGGGCTGAGCTGATTTGATTTGATTTGATTTGACTTGATTTGATTTGATTTGATTTGATTTGATATGATTTGATTTGATTTGATTTGATTTGATTTGATTTGATTTGATTTGAGCTGAGCTGAGCTGAGATGAGCTGAGCTGATACGATTTGAGCTGAAATGAGCTGAGCTGAGCTGATTTGATTTGATTTGAATTGATTTGATTTGAGCTGAGATGATTTGATTTGAGCTGAGCTGAGCTGGGCTGCATTGATTTGATTTGGGCTGAGCTGAGCTGATTTGATTTGATGTGATTTGATTTAAGCCGAGCCGAGCCGAGACGATTTGATCTGATCTGATCCGATCCGAGAAGAGATGAGATCAGATCAGATCAGATGAGTTGAGCTGAGCTGAGCTGATTTGATTTGGGCTGGGCTGAGCTGATCTGAGCTGATGTGATTTAATTTGATTTGATCTGATTTGATTTGATTTGATTTTGATCTGAGCTGAGCTGAGCTGAGCTGAACTGAGCTGATTTGATTTGATTTGATTTGATTTGATCTGATTTGAGCTGAGATGAAATGAGATGAGCTGAACTGAGCTGATTTCATTTCATTTCATTTGACCTGAGCTGAGCTGAGCTGAGCTGAGCTGACCTGAGCTGAGCTGAGCTGAGATGAGATGAGGTGAGGTGAGCTGATCTGAGATTATTTGATTTGAGCTGAGCTGAGCTGATATGAACTGAGCTGATTTGAGCTGATTTTAGCTGAGCTGAGCTGATTTGGATTTGGATTTGGATTTGGATTGGGGTTTGGATTTGGATAAGATATGATATGATATATATGGTATTATATGATATTACATAATATGATATGGTATGATATGATATAATATATGATATGATATATGATATATATATATATGATATGATATATGATACGATACGATTGATATGATATGTTATGTTATGGTATGATATATATGATATGATATGGTACGGTACGGTAGGATACGATTTGATACGATATGGTACGGTACGGTACGGTACGATACGGCACGGCACGGTACGATACGATACGATATGATACGGTATGATACGGTATGGTACGATATGATATGATATGATACGATATGATATGATATATACGATATACGATATGTGATATATGATATGATATGATGTATATGATATGACATGACATGACATGACATGACACGACACGACATGATATGGATTTGGATTTGATTTGATTTGATTTGCTAGGTGCTTTAGACCAGAGTAGTTTCAATATATACCACCTGCCTTCAACCTAAATAAACTCTGCAGTTTACTCACACAATGTGTTTTTGAGTTTCCTACAACTCTCGGAATAAGCAACTACTATTTCTGTACACTAACCAGCACTATAGGTGTTGTTTTTGTAACGGAGTTGTAACGACAAATAGGAAATAAATTACTGAAATAAGCTCGCTTCCTATTGAAGGCGCCTGCACCCCTGCATAAACCCTGTAAAGAAATAAAGGAGAAAGGGCCAAAGGAAGGTGATTTTGCAACATTGGGCATCAAACATTTCCACATATGCAGGACACGTACAGTACAGCATGTAACAAATAAAGATACTACAGCACTTTCCTTAAATTTACACGACGCGCGTACAGTCATTGCAAGAAAAAGGGGGTTGGGGGGAACATGTACTTCCATATCTCAGGCGAAATTTTTTACAACACACGTAGATGCTTTCGTCGAAGTTTCTAGAAAACTATCGAGGTCACAGCCCCAAAACCCCGAACCCACCCTTCACGCCACCATTCTTACAAACGCTATAACTAATTACTGCAGATATCACATCTGGATACGGGCACCATATTAAATACATTTCTTGTACTGAAATCAGTTCGTATCTGCTAAGACGTTTCGTTATGAAACTCGCTATAAGCACAGCACTTCCTGAAAAAAAGTTTAATTAGTGTCTAGATAATTTTTTTTTTTCTGACAAATAAAAGACATCAGTTTTTTTTTAAAAAAAATCTGCACGAAAGAAACTTTGGACAAGTAATAAAATCTAAAGACGTGCTTAAAAGGAATCCACAATTTTACATAAAACACGGTTTTACGAACACCTCACTCTTCTGTTTGTACAAATAACATCACTTTTCTTGTTGAAAGTCTCTAATCTCCACCCTCGATTTTTTACATCGCAGTCCCTGAGAAGTGCATGTCCATTACAACAGACAGACAGCGTTCTTCTTCGCACGCCATTACCAGTGAAATAAACAACACCATTTATATCCTGTAAGCACTGTGCAGAACCACGGTCCAGCCAACAGTCGCAAGCAGCTAAAATCATCTAACTTTAAAACAAGACGTAACAGACAAACAAGGGGTATTTTTCAAATATATTTCAGAGAAAAGAATAAAAAAACCTGAGGCCCAACACATGACCAGCATTTAACCGAAGCAAATTTCATCCAACTTCCAACCAACAGCAACCCTAGAACGGGACGGCCAATATGGTACTCAGCACTATAGTCTTGAGCTCCTGATGATGGGCATAACAGTGCCCGAAACATGTTGAGCATATCATAATTATAATAAAACAATAAGTATCATCTAGTTGGTTCTTATTCTTCGTTAAAGGAATTAATCCTAATCACACAACCAAAAGGGTTTAAGAGGGTCACCCTAACAGCAGGCATTATTGCCACTCATACAAAGCATTATAATTCAGTTCAGGTAAACAAGTACACAACAGTCGCGCCCTCTTTGTAAAATGGAAGGGCGTCAGACAGAATTTAACACTCCCCTCAAAACTCATCGAGTCTCTTTTGTTCAGTTTACACGTGTATTACACACATGTCTCAGTAAAAGACTTTTCGTAGCTGTTCATGGAAGTTCTTTATCACAGTCTACGACAAAATCGCAACGTAAAAATAAATAATAACCCTGTGAAAACATTGAAAATTTCAAATATTCAGGAATGACATTAAGATATCAAAATTTCCAACACGAGGAAATTAAGTGCGGATTAAATTCGAGTAATCTCTATTGCTACAGAATCTTTTATCTGAACGTTGGCTGTCTGAAAAAGTAAACACTAAAATAGACAGAAATAATTCTTCCTGTTACTGTAAAGCGTGTGAAACTTGTATCTCACACTAAGAGACGAGCATAGGTTAGGGTTGTTGGAGATCAGGGTACCGAGAGGGATATGTTAGACCAAAAGGCAGTTAGTGAAAGAACGCAGGAGAAAACTCAGGTTTCAAAATGTTGAACACAGGTATATTTGGCCCACACGAGTGTGCACAACCACATCCCCCCTCCCTCCCTCAGGTCAGAATCATGTTCATTTGTGACGTCGGAGCACACTCAACATCTCACTTGTACTGACATAACAATCTCGATCCACTGAACGTCGTGGTCTAGTGGACACTCCTGCTTCGTACTGGAGAAGCCCAAGTGTCAAATTTCTTGCCAGACACCGCATATCGTGTGTCTGAGTTTTCTCGTTTTTCGTTCAGTTTTTCCAGGCGACTTGCGGTACACTACCTTAATTAGGCAGTGACCTCTTCCTTCAGCATCGATCATCAGCCTATTTATTGACACGTTATAGAACGAGCTTCAGATAACGTCGTCATATAAACCATTAAAAAATCAACCAATCAATAAATAGACACGTTCCATGTAATCCAGTCCACATATTGTATTATTGCAAGTATATTTAATGTACAAAATGTAACCCGCGTGTTCTTAAGTTCTGACAATCGGGTAGTTAACATAACGATACTGTGCACATGGATGATCTGATTGCACTGCTATTCGCTGTGTGTGAAAAACTCTAAAAAGCAGTTTCATTTCTTAAGCAATATGTTCAAAGCGTGACACCTTAAATGTATAAACTCCGGTGTCTGTGAGAGGCGCAGATTATAACAATCTGTGAATGTCTACATAAACGTAGAAGGGACATTTGTAACTTATTTGCTGCATTAATATATAAAAACTTAAAAATGGTGTGGTAAATATATGTGCCACCTACTTCAGCATTCAGAACCACTGCTGGTTTCCTCCAGAGTGCATTTATGTGACTACTGTCTAGTTCTTATCCGTAATTCGCTTCGCGATGTTGAGGTAAGCATAAAATCGCGGTAACTTATTTCGCGTTCCAAAACGTCAATGCAAGGGACCGTAACTCACTCAGTGTAAAGACTTGGAGATCGCAGAACCAGCAATCGCTTCCCGGCGTGAGAGTTCACACCGTTCCTGGATTCACCCGGCCTCCTATTCAGTCGGTATAAACAACGTTCACAACGTCATGTATCCACGTAAACTCCCAACAAATCGCTATCGACAGCATAATCACCATCCCTGAATCCACAAAGATTCATATTAGGTAGGTACCGACTGCTCACAAGCCCCTGTACCCAACAAGACTGACAGCAAATCGGTACGGAGTTCTGTAACCACCACGCCTTCTTCTTTGCCTGAGGTAAAGTGGCTGGGGCGCGAAAGGAATCCTTCAGCTAGACCTAATAGATTACTGAAGGTTCAGAAAGTTTGGTGTTATACCTCTATAAACAGGCTGTTGGCCGGCAGTTGTACCACAGCCTTGCCTTCAAGAATTAAGTTCTAGCATGTCTTTAAGGGAGAATAACACGGAATTATTATTATTATTATTATTATTATTATTATTATATTTGCTATCACTTATATGCACGGTATATACAATTACGTACCTGAAACAAATCATGTTTCTAGGGTATATAATCATCATTATTCTCACATAATTATTAAATTCGTCTTTTTTTCTTATTCCTTTTGTTGCTATTGTGCTACTTGACTACCAGTGGCGAAGCGATGAAATGCAAGCAATAAACTTAGGTTCATGAATGTTAAGATATAAACAAGGTAACTACATTAGGAGTAAGAAATCGTTTTTAATTTAAGGGTTTAATTTTGGATTATACATAGAACAAACTTTTACAGTTGAATATGATTAGTTTGTTTCTGTTTACTGTTTTTCTTTAAAAAAAATTTTTTTTGCTTCCCCTTGTTCTTAACCACTTGTGACCTTTTCCGTGTGCATTATGAAGTATCAGTTCCCTTTACGGTTATTCACAACAAGCTGGACCTTTATCTGGAGCTGTAAAGCATAATGATAATTATATGTAATCGACCCACCTGCTTCTTAACATCAAAGACTCTGTATTCTTCACACACAGCATATTTATGTCTTCCTTATTATTCTCAAAAACATCAATTATCTTCATATACAGCATCAATTGTTGGTATCTACGAGGCAAGTATATTTTCTATTTGGTATGAAAATCATTTTTAAACATTATTCAGGTGGATTTGTGGCTTAAAAGTTTTGGATGTAATGCTGAAATAAAACCGGCCATGATAGAAGCAACTGGCAACCTCTGACACTGTGCACGTAGCCTAACATTTGATAAGAATCCTGCATCACGCCAACATCTTCTGTCCTGTGTGACTGCAACAGACAAGCGACGCGCCGTTAGTCACAAGGGAATGCAGGGAAAATAGCGTGACGTCACGGATACAAGCCCAGTGTGGCTCGTACACATTTCCAGCAAATACTTTCCTCGTAGCTTTTAAATGGTTCGCATTCCGCCCTTTGAATTCGGGAGGTTTCCAATTTGATTCTAGGCCCGGAAATTGGAGACACGTTTCGAATGATACTGCACCGTCACCAAAAGTAAGCTGGTTGCGAAAAAGCATTTTTAGTTGCCATTTAAATTAAATCGATATATTTAAAGGAATTAGTGATGGGTTCGTCAGCGAGAGAAGGCGAGTTATAAAGAATGCATCGCGGCTTACGTTGGCCAGGAAGCTACCGGTCTCATCTGCATGTCAGGTACGAAACCTCTCCATCTCTAAATTAGTGTATTGATAATACTAGGTACATTTAGTGAGACGGTCCGTGTTTAATTGGGAATTTCGCCATTCTCTGTTATTTCGGTTTGTGTTTCAGACAAAGCTGTTATGGGATCTGACTCCATTGTATGCATTACGAACTTGCAACACAGTGTGGATAAGAAACCAACTAGATGTCACTTTTGTGTAATCCTTTATTTTCTCCTTATAAGTTGCTCAACATGTTTCGGACAACTATGTGCCCATCTTCAGGAGCTGAGGACTGGTTAGTGTTATCGCCACGTGTTGGTATTGTGCCGTGGCTGCAGTAAGGCTGTCAGAACCGGTTGGTAGGTAGTGTGTCCATTATGGACACACTACCTACCAACCGGCACAATACCAACACGTGGCGAAAACACTACTCAGTCGTCAGCTCCTGAAGATGGGCACATAGTTGCCCGAAACATGTTGAGCAACTTATAAGGAGAAAATAAAGGATTACACAAAAGTGACATCTAGTTGGTTTCTTATCCACACTGAATTACGATGCACGGTCAACCACACATCAGATATGCAACACAGTGTTGGAGAGTTATACAGGAATTTGGCAGCCGGTACCGATGAACTCTGCAGTTTTTTCAATACCTAATCTTCAGTTCTATCAAGCATTTTTGTTCACTTGGGCGGAAGACTCGTTGCGTCAGTAGACTGTATCTGGAAGGTTCGTCTCAGTGCATCAGTCTGTGTTCCCTCTATACTACAACGGCAATCAGCAATTCTGAAAAATACTGCACTTTCGTTGTTACCATTTGAACAGACTATATGAAGCCAATTTTTCCCATTTGGTTCGGTTCTCTAGAGAAGACACAATTTCAAGCCATTATTCAATTCTTGTTCATTGTTATCTTCATTTTATGACTACTAAATTTTTGGAGCTAATTTGCCGGTTTCACTATCTTATAATTGATATTCCCGATACTTTTTGGAAGCTTCGAATGTTATTCTAGAATATCGGGTGAAATTTCTTCTTCAGACCCTCTGTACATCTTGTTCATTTGGTTCAGATGTTGTTGGTTCCCAGGGTGACTCCCATTTTATCAAAAACCTGGTGACGCCTAAACCTTAATGAGTATTTTGTGTCAAATATATGACCACAAACTTTTCTCGGTGACCCCCAAGTAAAATCTTCAAGGATTTTACCATTAAACGCCATTTAGATGTCCCCATACATATGCCACTCACGCGATGGTACATAAAACATACGCATGATAGATCGTCTAAATCAAAGAATTGAAAACACCAGGTTAATAGATGATAAACCCTCTTAAGTTAATTATCTATTCCTCAGCTTTTGTGTTAATAATGCCGGCAACATTATGCATGCATATGTGATATCTGCAGACTTACTCAATTATTATACCAACTACCGCACATATATAAAATTTATAAAATTTACACATTAAAACATTAAAAACGCTCCGACATGTTTCGGTCCTAGGACCATCATCAGGAAGCCATATCGTCCTTGCTAAAGTCACATAATTTCGCTGCACCAGTTGGGTACTATGGCAGCATACTAGCAGGGCACACTTCGCAACATAACCTTACACAACACGGCATGCTGCCGGACATGCATGGACATATGTTCGACAATTTTCCCAGACGCCTAGTCTTTAACAGTTTGTACGTCATGCTTCTCACTATATATAATAATAACTTAAAGAGCTTCAAATACTTAACCGTTTTGGAAACGCAAATTTATCTGTAAAAACATGTTACAGAAAAAAGATAACCACACAACTGAATAGCTTACAACTTTGACATAACTGTGAACTCAATTTATATACCTGGAAACCTCGTTAGCAGAACAATAATCGTATAAATGAAGAGCTTAGAACATTTAAATACCCTAGAAACGCAAACTGCAACGGTCAAAACCTGATAAAGAAACGAGATAATTATATGGTACAAAACGAACAGCCCCAAGCAGTTAAAAGTTTCGACAATCAGAATTTTATCCTTGGAAACACGACGAGGAAAATAGAAAATCTTATGTTTTAGGGGGTTAATACATTTAAATATTCGGAAACTAAGGCTTTGCCAGCTGAAACTTGATCATGAAAGGTCATCTAATATGACTGAACAGTTCAACATTTAAAATAGCGAAATTGGAGACAGTACGTAACGGTGCATACGGAACTGGATCAGAGAAAGAATGGTTTAAATGAAATAAACAGAACTGTTAGAAGAAACCTGGTGTGACCTTCCATTTGGAGCACATACAAATGACATACAAACCAGCAACAAACGTCAGGGATACCACCAACTGCTACAAGTGGAACTCCTCAGAACCCGTGTGGGTGCGTCAATGGAAGATAACTTACGTGATGACGTGTTGAGGAAAAAAATGGGAGAAACTGGTCTCATGAAAACAGTGGCACACGTAGATTATAAAAAAACGGAATATGCGTGGCTACTGTTGTGGACAGTTTATTATGACCCCAAATATAACAGGGAAGTTGAAAGACCGAAAAATAGGTGGCCCGAAGGCTTTAAGTTTTGGTGAGGTACGAAGTGGTCTTATCCTTGGCGTAATACTTAAAAAAAAAGCAGAATGTTACTCAAGTAATAAAGCATATAATAATAATAACAACTAAACTCCGTGGCCTTAGTCCGCACACGAACTATACCGACAGAGCGGCGGCCGCCGGTCGGCGAAGTTAGTGCCAACTTTTGCGGATAGAGGGGTGTCACGTGGTCAGCGCAACGGGTCCCCACAGCCGTTAATCTCTGTTTTCTATAATAATAATAATAATAATAATTAGTAATAATAAAGGATCTTCAGAAAACAGCCATATGAGGCACAGCGCACATACTTCGGAAATAGCTGAGGTAAAATTACAAAACCTATATCATAGGACGAGAAAACAAAATATTTAAGTGCGCCAAAAAAGACATCAAGATAGAGAACTTAAATATTAGAAGCTCATATATAGAGCAGGTTAAACAATATAAATACTTAGAGTCAATTATAAATGACACCAATTCTATTGAAGAAGAGGTTAAGGAAATGACAGCTCTTGGTATAAAGACATACTATGCAAATCTAAAGTTTTTCAAAAGCAGATTAGTCACTAAAAGTTCGAAATTAAAATTATATAGAACAGTAATAAGACCAATAGTGACCTATGCACCAGAAACATGGGTGCTGAAAAAAAATATAATTCAGAAACTGCTAGTCTTTGAGAGGAAAATATTAAGAGGAATATTTGGGCCTACGAAAGAAAATCAAACATGGAGGATTAAAAACAATGAGGAATTGGACGAACTGATAAAGCACGAAAATATAGTCAACTACATCAAAAGCCCAGAGACTAAGCTGGTTCGGCCTTATACAAAGAATGTCTGAAGCCAGGGCAACTAAGAAGATATTTAAATGGAATCCCTTAACCATGAGACCAAGAGGAAGACCCAAATGTAGATGGGAGGACAACATCATACAGGACCTTGGT
>Ga0123353_10013719_pt1 | contig 11623 bp, 7 predicted proteins | sample TergutLab28metaG_3_FD_92763 | JGI IMG/M metagenome (GOLD analysis project Ga0123353, IMG submission 92763) | Labiotermes labralis P3 segment gut microbial communities from Petit-Saut dam, French Guiana - Lab288 P3 | ecosystem: Host-associated > Arthropoda: Insects > Digestive system > Gut ... | reverse complement strand
TCAATATATAATCAAACGAGTAATCGCCGATTATGTCACCCGCAAGGCACGTGTTGCCCGCGAACCTGTAATCGTATTTTTTCTCGCCGGGGTTTCCCGCGCCGTAAACTTCGGGGGTATACGGCACCTCCAATACGTCCGGCATATGGCATGCCGCCGAGGCGTCTAAGATCGCGACGGGCCGTTCTCCGTTTTCGACGATTTCGAGTACGGTCGAAACCAAATACCCCGCATTAAGGGCAATCGCCTCGCCGGGCTCGAGATACACGTCCACGTTATATTTGTTTTTGATAAATTTTATCGACTCTATCAGCGTTTCGGCGTCGTAGCCCTCGCGGGTGATCAGCTGCCCGCCGCCGAAATTCACCCATTTTATATTGTCTGCCGCCAAATATTTCCCGAATTCGTCGTCGAATATCTGGAGGGTGCGCCACAAAACGTCCGAGTCCTGCTCGCACATCGTGTGGAAATGCAGCCCGTCCACGGATTTCATTTTGGTTTTGTTTTTAGCGATATCGCTTAAGTTTACGCCGAATCTCGAATTCGGCGCGCACGGGTTATACATATCGTTCTCTATTTCCGAATATTCGGGGTTGACGCGCAGCCCGATCTGTCTGTCGGACGCCCTGCTTTTGTATTTTTTCAGCTGTTCGAACGAGTTAAAGATAATGCAGTCGCAAACTTTTGCAATCTCGTCGAATTCACTGTCTATGTAGGCGGGCGAATATATGTGCGTTTCGCCGCCCATATGCTCGCGGGCGAGTTTCGCCTCGAAGAGGCCGCTCGCCGCGGCGCCGTATAGATATTTGCCGATAAGCGGGTACAGCGCGAACATGGAAAACGCTTTCTGCGCGAGTAAAATTTTACAGCCCGCGCGCTGCTGGATATAATCGAGCGCGTCTAAGTTTTTTATTATCTCGGCTTCGTCGACGACGTAGCCCGGAGTCGGGATTTCATTTAAAATATTGGTGTTTAAATCTACCATACTGCCTCCCGGTTTTTAATTAAAATATTTTTTTCCCCATACGTTTTTGTTGTCTTTATTATAGCACAAATATATATAAAAATCATCTGTTATATCAAAATTTTTAAAACAAACTTCGCCCAGAAAGTTTTTTTGCCTTTTTTCGGTCGTCACCGAAAAAGTGTCGAGCCCTTCGGCGAGCCCTCTGCCCGTGTATTTGATATAGGCCTCTTTTTTTGTCCAAATTTTAAAGAAATTGTCTGTGTAATCGCGCTCCTTGTCTTCGCTCTCCAAAAACGCGTTTTCCCGTGCGGAAAAAAACCTCGCGGCGATTTTACGGCATTTAGAAACATCGTCCGTATTTTTTATCTGGCAGTCCGCGCCGACGTTAAAACACGCGACGGCGCATATTATCATGTTTTCGCTGTGCGAAACCGAAAAAAACAGCGCGACGTCCATTTTTTTTATTCCGGTTTTTTCTCCTATTTTGTATATGCTCTCAGCATACGGCTTTCCGTAATCGTTTATCGAGAATATGATTTCGATATCCTCTTCCTTTTCGCCTATGTAATCGCACAGGCATTTTTTCGCGAATGCGAGCGACAGCTTTTTGTCGCTGAGTATATACTTCCGCCATTTAGCGGTCCTGAAATCTTCGCATATATATAGTTTCATTTTTACCTCCCTATGGTAAATCTCGTTTCTTCAGGTATTATTTTACCACATCCCGCTCTTTTTGTAAAGTGTTTTTGTTGACAATTATAAATTTTCGTAGTATAATAAAAAACAAAAAAAGGATATGTATTGCTTATGATAATAGAACAAAAAATAAAAGGCTTTATCTGCATCACGGCGCACCCCGCGGGCTGTGAGAAAAATGTCGCGGACGCCGCCTTGTACCTCGCGCAAAACGAAAAAATCGACATCCCGGGTATAAAAAACGTCCTCGTCGTCGGCGCCTCCGCGGGCTACGGGCTCGCCTCGGCGCTGGCCGCAAGCTTCGCGCTCGGCGCTTCCGTAATCGGCGTCGCGCTCGAAAAAGACGCGCAGCCGGACAGGGGCAGGACCGCGACGGCGGGCATGTATAACCTCGCCGCGTATAAAAAAGAGGCGGATAGACAAAACAAAACGCTGGATATTATTATCGGCGACGCGTTTGCCGCCGAAACAAAGGAAAAGGTCTGTAAAATTGCCGGCGGGAAAATAGACATGCTTATATACAGCGTCGCGGCCCCCTCGAGAACGGACCCGGAAACCGGCGTCAAATATTCCTCGGTTTTAAAGCCGCAAAACAGGGAATATAACTCAAAGGGCATAGATTTGACAAGCTATAAGCTGAACGATATGTCGATAGCGCCCGCGACAGAAGAGGAAATCGCAGGTACCGTAAAAGTCATGGGCGGCGAGGATTTGGCCCTGTGGGTGGATGTTTTGACTGTAAACGGCCTGTTAAAGGAAGACGCGATCGTTATATCCTACTCGTATATAGGTCCGCCGGTGACGCGCGAAATATATTACAACGGCTCGGTCGGCGCGGCAAAACGACACCTCAAATCGACGTCGGACAGCTTAAATAAACTGTACAAGATAAAATCCTACGTTTCGGTAAACAAAGCGCTCGTCACGCAGTCGAGCGCGGCGATCCCCGTTTTGCCGCTGTATATCTCTATTTTATTCAAAGTGATGAAAGAGAAGGGTTTGCACGAAAACTGCATACAGCAAATATACAGGTTGTTTAAAAAACTCCAAGCCGGCGAAAACTTAACCGATGAAAACGGGTATATAAGACTCGACGATTTTGAGATGCGCCCCGACGTGCAGGCGGAAGTCGCGGTGCGCTGGGATCAAATCACAGACGGAAATATGGGCGAGCTGGCGGACCTTGAAGGCTTCCGCAAAGATTTCCTCGCCATTTTCGGGTTCGGGCTCGACGGGGTAAATTACGGCGCGGACGTAAATACCGACGCCGGAAAATTTTACTGTTAGCCGTCAAGGTCCTCTTCGTCAAAAATCGTGAGCAGGTTTTCTTTTTCGTCTTTATCGATTTCGTCGGGCTTTTCCAAAACGTCGGTCTCATCTTCGTTATTCGGGTCAATTGAAACATTTTCGGGTTCCTGCGGTTTTGCGCTCGGCGGCGCGGGGCGTTCGGACGAAGAGAGTCGGCGCTGCTCCGTCGGTTTTTTAATTTTGGAGAACGCGTCCCTAAGCATTTCGCCGACTTTTATATTTTCGTTATCGGGCGCTTCCTCCTTCACTTCTTTTACATCGACTTTTATATTGTCGTCCGAAGTGAGCATATAGAGCGCTTTGGTATAGCGCCGCGTCTGCCGCGCCTCGTTATACGCGCCCTTGTTATACTCGAGCATTTTGCTCCTGAAATCATCCTCGTGGAAAAGGTTGACCGCTTCCCTGATATTGTCCGCCCTGTTGTTTATAAACGAGCGCAGTATCGATTCCGCCGCCCTAATATTTTTGTAGTCGCCCGGAAGTATCGTAAAACCGTTTATTTGTTCGGTCAGATCGGAATATATCAACCCGAGGTCGTCAAGCTGTTTGCGGTAATCCTCCCTTTTTTGGGTGATTTTTATTTTCTGGTTGACCACTTTGCTCGCGAAGAACGTGATCTTCACGACGTTTATCCCGACGCGCACGAGCAGCATCGCCAAAAATATATAAAACGCAAGCAGCGCGACCCCGACCACAGCGTAGGGGATATAATCAAAAATCAGCTTGTCGCACGCGAGGCCGACGTCCAACCGGTTGTATGAGGCGGGCATTCCGAATTTCGAGAGCAGCGGGCCGCCCCAATCTTTAAATATATTCACATGATAAAAAATCTCGTTGGCGACCCTTGAAAGTTCCGGCATTGTAAAAAACAACCCGATAAAAAATAAAACGGTTGTTATAATAAACAAAAGCAATTCGAGTCCTACGGCCGCGCCGAGCATTATTCCGAAAACCTTCAAAGACGAGACGCAGTCCGCGCCCACAGACTGCCAAAAGGAAGGCGGTTCGAATTTTTTATTGAGTTCCTCGGTTATATCTCCTATTTTATTCGACACGCCCTGCTGCCTGCGGAGGAGGTCCGAAAGGACCGAAAGCTCTTTTTTTATAGCGTAGCATGATTTTTTCGCGCGGTTTATATATTCGTCCACCGCGCCGCAGCGGCATTTTACGGGAATATACAGATGGTACGAATACGCGTCCTCCTCCGATACGGAGCTGCGCTCTATATACATTTCGCCCTTGCATATCTCGCATTCGCAGAGAATATATTCGTTGTTTTCGCCGAAGTATATCAAAACTTATCCCTCCCAAAATTAAATAATTAAATATAATTGCTTTGTTATATTTTAACCGATATTTAATACCGAGTTAACAGAAAAATGTTATAAATATATTAATTCTCGGTAAAAAATAATGTGGTTTACCGCAATTGTTACAGAAAAGAGATTATATGAACTATTACGAATTACTTGAAATATCGCCTTCCGCTTCAATCGAGGTGATAAGGAACGCGTATAAAACGCTGGCCAAAAAATATCACCCGGACACATACCGCGGCGACGGCGCTTTCGCCGAGGAAAAAATGAAACTGCTCAACGAAGCGGTTTCCGTATTGGAGGACGAAGACAAACGCAGCGAATACAATAAAATAAACGGGATAAACCCGCTTTCCAAATCCGGCTATTCCGAGTACGGGCGAAGCAATATGATAAACGTAGACGAAAACGGCGAGCCTATATTTTTTTCGTACGATATAGACGATTCGGACGATTACGACAAGCCGGACGGCGACAACTCGTTTATGGACGTCATCGACGAATTCATAAAAAACAGCCGCGAGGAACAGGCGCCCGCGCCCAAAACAAGGCCGAAGAAAAAACAGCCGAAAAAAAGCGAATCCGAAACCATTCCGGACGACGTCATCGAAAATATCGTCGCGGATATCTCGAAAGCGAACGCCAAAAAATTCGGTAACGGCGAAATCGGATTTAATTACGTCCCGCCCGCAGACCCTGTAAATACGACATATTCGGCCGTGCTGCCCGACGACGCCGAAGAAGAGGAAGAGGATGAAGATATATCCGGCGAACCCGTAATCAAAGTCAAATCGTACGCCGACCGGATTAAAATCTATTATATAGTTTTGATTTGTTTTGTCCTCGCCATTATTTTTCTGTTTGTAATGATATCGCGCAAAACGGACTTCGGCGCCATCCGGGATTTATTTTCGAGTTTTTCGGGCGGGCAGGACAACACCACCGAAAAACAACCCGGCGAGGAGAAAGCCGGCGTTTCCGAAACCGAAGATATCGACGACCATCCGCCCATCAACCCGCTTGAAAACACAACCGAAGACACACCCGAGGAAACAAGCGAAGAGCCTACGACCGACGAATTGGCCGGGCTTTTGCCGGAACCCACCACCGTACAGCCGGCGACGGAGCCGCCGGCGACGACGGAGGAGCCTACGGAAGCGCCGACGGAAGAATTGACCGAAGAACCTACGGAGGAAGCGCCGGCCGAGGAGACAACGGAAGAGCCTGCGGGAGAGACGACGGAAGAAGTGACCGAAGAACCGACCGAAGAGACAACGGAGGAGTCTGCGGAAGCGCCGACGGAAGAGGCGACCGAAGAGACAACGGAGGCGCCGACGGAGCCGGAAGCCGAAACGCAGCCGATACCGGAATACGAAGAACCGCCTTCGGGCGATGAATAATAATAAAAAAGGAGAATTTCAATGCTTAAAAATCTTGCGGAAATGTCGCATAAATACGGGGCAGACCCCGATTTCGTGCTTGCCGGCGGCGGCAACACGTCGTATAAAACCGAGGAATTGATCTATATCAAAGGCTCCGGAACCTCGCTCGCGACGATAAAGGAAGAGGAGTTTGTGGCTTTGCACAGGGACAAACTCGCCGCAATGTGGGATAAGGCGTACCCGGATGACGACGACGAAAAAGAAGCGGAAGTTTTAGCCGATATGATGGGCGCGCGTATTCGCGGCGAGGGCGCGAAGCGCCCGTCCGTAGAAACGCTGCTGCATAACCTGTTCCCGCAGAAGTTTGTGCTGCACGTACACCCGGCGCTGATTAACGGGATAACCTGTTCGAACGAGGGCGAGGCCGCCGTAAAACGCATCTTCGGCGACGCGGCTATCTGGGTCCCCGCGACGAAACCGGGCTATACTCTCGCGGTATATTGCAAAAAAGCGATCGACGGCTATAAAAGCAGATTTGGCCGCGACTGCGAAATCGTGATACTGCAAAACCACGGGATATTTACAGCGAACGACCGCGCAGAAGAAATCGACAAAATAACCGCGGACGTTGTCGGTAAAATAAAAGCGAATATTAAGCGCGAGCCGGATTTGTCCGTCCCCGATTTCGACAAGCAGAAAGCCGCCGAAATTACCGCGGCGGTCAGGATGGCATACGCGAATAAAATAGGTTCCGAAACGGCGTGCGCGAAGTTTTTGTTCAACGCCGAAATCGAGGCGCTGGTAAAAGACCGCGCGAGCTTCGCACCGCTCGCAAAACCGTTTTCGCCCGACCATATAGTATATTACGGGGCGTCGCCGGTTTTTTTGGAGGACATAAAAAACCTTGAGATATCCGGTTCGGCGAAAATTGCCGCCGTAAAAAACGTCGGTTGCTTCGCGCTCGGCAAGACAAAAAAAGAATGCGACACCGCCGCCGCGCTGTTTTTGGACGCGGTCAAAATCGCCGCGTATACAGAATCCTTCGGCGGATACTCGCACCTTTCACAAGAGCTCACGGATTTTATCGTGAATTGGGAGGTTGAGAGCTACAGGCAAAAGGTCGCGCTCTCGTCGGCGCAGCTCAAACGGGCGGACGAAAAAATATGCGTCGTGACCGGCGGCGCGAGCGGGTTCGGCAAAGGGTTTGTCGAGCATCTGTTAAAAGAGGGCGCGAATATCGCGGTCGCCGATATAAATTACGGCGGCGCGAAAACCCTTTCGGATGAGCTGAACGCGCAGACGGGGCATAACAAAACCCTCGCTCTTGGCTGCGACGTGACAAACGAAGATTCCATCAAAAATATGGTTTACGACGCCGTCCTGGAGTTCGGCGGACTCGATGTATTTATCCACAGCGCGGGGATAACGGTGCCCGGCAGCTTAGAAGAGATGAACTTAGATAAATTCAATTTGACAACCGCGGTAAACTACACCTCGTATTTTCTGTGCGTGAAATACGCGTCGCAAATAATGAAAATCCAAAATAAGATAAGCCCGGAGTTGTATTTTGACATAATCGCGATAAACTCGAAATCGGGCCTGCTCGGCTCAAACAAAAATTTCGCCTATGCCGGAAGCAAGTTCGGCGGTATCGGGCTCACCCAGTCGTTCGCCATGGAGCTCGCGCCGTACAACATCAAAGTAAACGCGATTTGCCCCGGCAATTTTATAGACGGCCCGATGTGGAGCCACCCCGAGACCGGACTGCTCGCGCTGTATCTTAAATCCGGGAAAGTCCCCGGCGCCAAAACCGTGGAGGACGTGCGAAGATTCTACGAATCGAAGGTACCGCTCAACCGGAGCTGTCAGGTGATTGACGTTATGCGCGCGATACTGTACGCGATCGAGCAAAAATACGAGACGGGGCAGGCGATCCCCGTGACGGGCGGCCAGGAGATGCTGAAATAATTATGGAGCGTAAAGATTTAAATATCGTCATCGTCGGCCACGTCGACCACGGCAAAAGCACAGTCATAGGCAGGCTGTTCGCCGACACGGGCGCGCTCCCCGAAGGCAAGCTGGAGCAAATCAGGGAGATGTGCCGCAGGAACTCAAAGCCGTTCGAGTACGCGTTTTTATTGGACGCGCTCAAAGACGAGCGCTCGCAGGGGATAACGATAGACACCGCGCGCGCGTTTTTTAAAACAGAGAAACGCGGGTATATAATCATCGACGCGCCGGGGCATATAGAATTTTTGAAAAATATGATAACGGGCGCTTCGAGGGCGGAAGCCGGATTCCTTGTCATCGACGCGAACGAGGGGATACAGGAAAACTCGCGCCGCCACGGATATATGCTCTCTATGCTCGGCATCGCGCAGATTGCCGTGCTTGTGAATAAAATGGACCTCGTCGGCTACAGCGAGGATATTTATAACAATATAGTCGCGGAGTATACGGGGTTTTTAAAAAAAATTAACATAGAGCCCAAAAGCTTCACGCCGGTGAGCGCGATGGAGGGCGACAATATCGCGTCGAAATCGCCGAATATGCCATGGTACGGCGGGATGACCGCGCTCGAGGTCCTCGACAGCTTCGACGACGCGGCGCAAGCTTGCGATCTGCCTTTCCGTATGGCGGTGCAGGACGTGTATAAATTCACCGCGTCCGGCGACGACCGGCGCATCATCGCGGGCACGGTGGACGCCGGGGTTTTGTGCTCCGGCGACGAGATTGTATTTTATCCTTCGGGCAAAAAAACGACGGTGAAATCGATCGAGGCCCCCGCGCGCGCGGGGTACGCCGCGGGGTTCACTATAACCGAACAGATATATATAAGGCGCGGGGAGCTGTGCGTAAAATCGGACGAAAAAATAAAGCCGTCGGTCTCGACGACTTTTAAAACGAGCCTGTTCTGGCTCGGAAAAGAGCCGATGACAAAAAATAAAACGTACTCGCTGAAAATCGGGACGTCGAAAACCGACGTCAGGCTGAAGGATATAATTAAAGTGATCGACGCGGCGTCGCTCGGCGAAACCGGCGGCGAGATGATAAACCGGCACGAGGTCGCGGAATGCGTTTTGGAAACGGAACGCCCGATAGCGTTCGATACGGCGGATATAATGGCGCCGACGAGCCGGTTTGTGGTCGTAGATAAATACGAAATATCCGGAGGCGGGATAATAACCGAAGCGGTTGGCGACGGGTATTCCGATATACGGGAAAAAGTGCTGCTGCGCAATTTTAAGTGGGAGCAGGGCAGCGTAACCCCGGCGATGCGGGCGGAGCGGTACTGCCAGCGGGCGTCGATGGTTGTAATCACCGGGGATCAAAACGCCGACAAAAAAACGGTCGCGAAAACGCTCGAGCAGATTTTGTTCAACGACGGCAGGATAGTGTATTATCTCGGCATCGGCAATATACTGTACGGGGTGGATTCGGATATAAAAGAGATATACTCGAACGCGCAGAAAGAAAAGCGCGAGGAGCATATAAGGCGGCTCGCCGAGGTCGCGAATATACTGCTTGAAACAGGCGCGATACTCATAGTTACGGCGACGATGCTTAACAGCGGCGATATGGAACTTATAAAAACGGTTTTATCCGGCGAAACCGGCGATATTATAACGTACACATTAAACGGGGACGAAGAGCCGGGCAAAGCCGCGCTCATGATAAAAAACGATCTGCAAAACCGGAATATTATATATAAGCCCTAACGAGATTCCGCGTCAAGCGCGGAATGACGGAGGAGTGTCAGGGTTTTTTGAAAAAATACCGTTTATATTCTTTTATATGCCTATGGTAATACAATTTTATACGCCAAAAGCGTTTAAGATTCATATCGTTTTTGTATAAAAGGGTGTACGCGTATTTTTTTTCGCGTATGAGCCGCTTCGTGCGCTCTGTTACCTCCCGGTTTTCGACGTACTTGAAAATTATCTTTTTCGGCACGGACAGCCAGAGCCTGTCCGTGTCTGCGTAAACTATATCGGGGTCGGTTTCGTAGACGCAGTGCTCGGCTAAGAGTACGGCCAAGTTATACCCGGCGGCGGTCACGGAATAGCTGCTGCGCCCCTGGCGCGGGTTTATCTCGAAGAACTTATATTCGCCGCTTCTTTTATCGAGTTTCATATCGAAATTGGAGAAACCGACGTAGCCTATTTCCTCCAAAAACTTTTTTATTTCAGCAAATATTCCTTCGTTATAATCCGTCAGAATCGCGGCGTAGTCGCCGATGGCGAGCGGGGCGTATTCCTCGATTACGGGCTGCCCCAAAAACATGAACTTCACTTTGCCGGCATTGTCCGAATAACAGGTGAGCACGCGCATCGCCGTGTCGTCGCCGGGTATAAGCTCCTGGATTATAAGGTTCCCGTCGTAGCCGGAGGCGTTCATTTTGGTTATAATATCCGTGTATTCCGCCTTTGTCCAAACGAAAAATACTTTTTTCTTGCCCTCGAAACGGCAGTGCAGGTAATCGCGGCTGTTGCTGTTGTTCGGCTTGACGATTATAGGGAAATTAAAGGGCAGCTTGTCTATTACGGCAAGCCGGTCTTTTTTTTCGCAAATTACGGTTTCGGGGCAGGGGAGAGAGTATTGTTTGCAGAGCTGCCGGAATTTTTCCTTCGTCGAAAACCGCTCCAGCAGCTCGTAAGAAATAAACTTATTGCAGAAGTATTTTTCGATAACATCCCTGTTTTTCGCGATATATTCTAAATAATAGTCGGCGCACGGAACCAATATCAGCTTTTTATACTCCAAAAGCTTTTCCTCGGCGATTTTTACTAAGTTACTTATACAAATTTTTTCCTCGTCGAAGTTTTCGATCAAGCTTATATCGATAATTTTGGAATAGCGGCACGCGGGGTAAACCTGTTTTGTGCATACGGTCGATATTATCCCGTATTTTTCGTGGAACGCGCGCGCGATACCGTAGGCGTTTTCGTCGCTCCCGAGTATAATAGGCAAAAATTCCCGCTTATCCATGCTCGCCTCCGAAATAAACTTTGTACCAAACCAAAAACGAGTATATCGTGTACAGCTTCCGCCCGTTGTTTTTTGCGCCCTTGAAATGCTCGTTCAGCATTTCCAATAATTTACCGCGCTCGAAAAACTCAGAAACAAAATCCTCGTCAAACATAGCCTGCAATATATCGCGGTATTTTTGTTCGCGCAGCCACAGCGTAAACGGCACGGGGAACCCGAGTTTTTTTCGTGCCGCCCACTCTTTTGGCAATACTCTGTTCGCCGCCTCGCGGAATATCCATTTTGTTGTTTGGTTTTTGATCAGATATTTTTTCGGTATCTTCGACGCGACGGCGAACATCTCTTTATCCAAAATCGGCGCGCGGACCTCTAAGCCATGAATCGCGGTGAGTTTATCCGCTTTCAATAAAATATCGTTTGGCAGCCACAAAAACAAGTCTAAATATGATTTTTTTATCAGGTCGCTCTCGTCTTTGACCTGCGCGAAATACGGCGCGGTGACGTCTCTATAGCCCATATCCGACTTATATTTTCCGCTTAAAATATCGTTAGCTTCGCTGTCGTCCATAATAAACGCCTGGCCGATATAATAATCTTCGACTTTCTGCCCGTATTTCGCGATTGTCGCCTTGCCCTTAAAATTCGGCAGCGGCTTTATCATGTTATGTATAAACCGCCTGCATCCGAACGGCAGCTTTGAATACGCCCGCGTAAAACGCGACTCGGCAAAGGGCAAATACCCCGAAAAAAATTCGTCCGCGCCCTCGCCGGATAAACAGACTTTCACATCCGCAACCGCCATCTGCGCCAAAAAATACAGCGGCACGCCCGATAAATTCGCGTAGGGCTCGTCGCAGCAGTATTGAACAGTCGGCAGTACCTCAAAAAACTCGTCGCCCGAAATGATTTTTTTATGGTTTTCGATACCCAACATATCGGAGAGTTCCGCAGCGTATACAGACTCG
>Ga0123353_10013715_pt1 | contig 11624 bp, 11 predicted proteins | sample TergutLab28metaG_3_FD_92763 | JGI IMG/M metagenome (GOLD analysis project Ga0123353, IMG submission 92763) | Labiotermes labralis P3 segment gut microbial communities from Petit-Saut dam, French Guiana - Lab288 P3 | ecosystem: Host-associated > Arthropoda: Insects > Digestive system > Gut ... | reverse complement strand
CAATATCATGGATGAGAGTTCTTCGGCGCTGCTTTCGCTGTCGGCTTCAAATTCGTGCACTAATTCGAGTTCGCGGCGAAACAGTATGAAAAACGGGTTCATCCAAAACAGGCAGCAAACGAGCTGCATCAGGGCTTTGTCCCAGCTATGACCGAGGCGTACATGCGCCAACTCATGGCGAATCAAGCATCGGCTTTCGCCGGAATCCACAGAAACTCCCTTTTTCCAGAAAATAGTACGGAAAAAGGTAAATGGAGCAGATTCGTCGTCCGTACAGTACAAAACAGCTTCGGGTATGCGAATCCGTTCGGAGCGGCGTTTTAACCGTACTATACGGGAGAACGAAAACATTTCCTTCACGAAAAGGAACGATACGATGAACGTAAAGAGAATAGCGCCAAATCGTACCCAAGGGATAGACGTCGCTTTAGATGGTAGAGGAGCAACCGCCGTTTCATCCGGTTCGATGACGATTGGGGTAATATAAACGGTTGACGCTGAAGTTAAACTATACGTCGCAGGAATGGATATGTTCAACGTCGGAATGATGATGGATAGCACAACAGAAGCCACGATGCAAAAACGATTCCACCGGTAAAAGCGTCCGTTGCGCAGCGCCAGCCAGTAACATCCTGCAAACAGCGCCGAACAAACGATTACCTTAATCAGATAAATGGCAAAGGCAGTCATGACCGTGTTATTTTTTGTTCTTTTTTAACTGTTCTACAAGCAATTCGAGGTCTGCAATACTTACATCCCTGTTTTTCACCATGTATGAGATGACTTTTTCGAACGACCCGTCGAAATACGAATGGGCGATGCCCTTGATACGTTGTCCGGAATATTCCTCCTTGCTGATGACGGGCGAATAGAAGTGCATCCTTCCGAGCGCTTCCACACTCACAAAACCTTTGTCGGTAAGGATCTTCAACATGGTGGCTACCGTGCTGACATGGGGTTTGGGTTCGGACATGGATTTGGTTACATCGCTCAAACCCGCCCGTTGCAGCCTCCACAGAGTCTGCATTACTTGCTCTTCGGCTTTGGTTAATACTTTCATATCAATAACTGAATAACTGATTAATTGAATCTTTGAATCTTTTTACGCTGCAAAGATAAACTAAAAAATTAAATGATCAACTAAATTTTTAAATTTATTTTTAAAATTTTAGATGATCACTGAGTAGTTATTTTTGATGATAAACCATCACTCGTCGATTACGAGATTTTACGTTATTCTTCTTTCATTACCTTCCTTTTCGCCCTTTCCAGCACATCATACACACACGGTATTACCATCAGGCTCATCAGCGTAGAGGTAACCAATCCTCCCACTACCGCTATTGCCATTGGCGAGCGCAATGACGCTCCTTCGCCGAAACCGACCGTGAGCGGCAGTAGCGCGAGGATGGTGGTAATGGTGGTCATCAGGATGGGACGGATACGCTGCTGTCCGGCTTCCACAATTGCATCGGCAAGCGGCATGGCGGTTTTCAGTTGGTTGATGCGGTCAACCAAAAGGATGGAATTGTTCACGGCAATGCCCGCCAGCATGATGATACCGATAACGCTCATCATATTGATGGTGGAACCGGTAATGAAAAACAGCAGCACAGCGCCCACCAAGGCTAACGGAATGGTAAGCAGAATGGTAAACGGATGCAGCAACGACTCGAACTGAGACGCCAGCACCATGTACACCAGCACGATGGAAAGCATGAGCGCAAACATCAGGCTGCGCATGGATTCCTGTCGCTTTTCTTCTTCGCCGGTAACGGTAATCGAATAGTTTGCCGGAAGGTCAATATCGGCGGTTGCCGTGCGGATTTCCTGAGCTATTTTGTCCAACGACCTGTCCGTTTCCATGTTGGCAATCACTTTGCCGATTCGGTTTTGGTTGCGGCGAAAAATCTCTTTAGGCGCTTGAGTCTGCGTGATATTGGCGATTTCCTGAAGTCGAAATTCCCTGGCGCCGCTCTTGATGATTAATGAACCCAACGAATGAAGCGTGATGTCGGGAACTTTGATGACAATGTTGCGCATTTCGCCGCGATATTCCATTCGTCCCGCATCCTTGCCGCCCAATTGCTGTTTCATTTGTTCGATGACGGTAGCCACGCTCAGGTTGTGGATGCCCGACACAGTGCGGTCAATGGAAATGATGGCTTCCGGCGCGCCGTCCTCAATGGAAGTTATGATGTTGTACATACCTGCGATGTGCGTCATTCGGGTTTTTACCTCTTCGGTAATTTCGGCGATTTCGTTCAAATCTTCTCCTTTAACTTCCACAACGATAGGCGCGCCCTCGCTGCCCAAAAGCGTATTCAGAGAATTTTCTTCCTGTTGCACGGTCAGTTCCAATCCGTCGGGATTTTCGGCGATCTGCAAAAACTGCGCGATGACTGTATTGGGTGGGATGGGACACGTCGACGAAAGGATTACCCGTATCATCGCTGTATTTTCGCCCTCGAAAATGGCGTTTTCCGATCCGCTGCCGGCGCCGGTATGGCTGTAAACCGTGGTCAGCGTATCGCCCGTGATGTCGAAAATGAGCCTTTCGAGACTGGCAACTGCCGTGGCGGTGCGCTCCAAGCGCGTTCCTTCGGGCATTTTAACAAGGATGGTAAAGGCTTTACTTTCGGTGCGCGGCATAAATTCCGTACCGACGTGCGACAAAATCAACAGGGTACACACAAAGATCAGTACCGCAGCGCCAATTACCCACCAGCGCCGCAGAAGCAACCGCCGAAGTATCGCGCCGTAGCCTGTCATTTTGATGGATTTCGTTGCCGTAACGCCTTTTTTTCTTCCCGCAATACGCTCGAAAAGCATCGGTATGACCAATATAGCCACAAACAGCGACGATACGAGCGAAAACGAAACCGTCCATGCCTGGTCTTTGAACAACTCGCCCGATGCGCCATGCAGGTATACAATCGGCAGAAAAACGACAACGGTAGTAAGCGTTGCCGCGATGATGGCGCCTCCTACCTCGCTGGTACCGGTAATGGCAGCCTCTTTGAAACTCAATCCCCGCTCGCGGCTTTGAAAAATGCTTTCAATGACCACAATGGCGTTGTCTATCAACATTCCCGCTCCAAGCGCAAGTCCGCCAAGCGTCATGATGTTGATGGTCAGTCCGTTGAAAAACATCAGATTGAAAGTCGCAATAACCGAAATGGGAATGGCAATGCTCACAATCAACGTGATGCTGATACGTCGCAAAAATACAAACAGGACAATTACCGCCAGCGCAACACCAATCAAAGCGCTGTTTTTTACCTCGCCGATGGCATTTTTGATAAAAGTTCCCTGATTGGTAATAACCTGAAAACGGTATCCGGGCAACGCCTGTTCGATGACAGCGAGTTGCCGGATAACTTCATCCACCGCTTTTACCGTATTGTAGCGCATTTCCTTGTAAATGGACAGCCCGATACTCCGCTCGCCGTTAATACGAACGATATTTTCGGGACGTTCATTCTCGAACCTTACCGTGGCGATTTCTTTCAGATAAAGTGGCGCTCTTTCGGCGGATACCGTTCCGGATGCCGCTAAGGAAGTATTTGTCTGTTGATTTACAACCGGTTTGTAGCCTACAATCAGGTTCTCGAAATCGGCAACGGAACCAAACATGCTTGCACTTTTTACCAAATACTGCAAACCCATTTCGCTGACGCGCCCTCCTGAAATGCTTCTGTTGTTGGCGGTTATCCTTCCGGCAATATCGTCAATGGTCAATCCGAACGCATCCAGACGGTACGGGTCGGTTTGGATGGTAAGCGTGCTTGTTTCCTGCCCCGACAGCGCAACTTCCGCCACGCCTTCGATGCGTATCAACTCATTACGGATGTAGTTTTCGGCTACCCTGCACAGTTCAGCCATGTCGGTAATGGTGTGGTGCGACAAGCCCACCCTGACGACGGGAGAGGCGTTGGGGTCGTGCTGCGTGATTTTCAGTTCGGTAATGTTCACATCTTGCGAAAATCTGGTCATTGCCTTTTGCAAATCCAAGAAAGCCTCGTCCATGTCCTTGCTCCACGAGTATTCGACGGTCATCCGCGCCGACCCCGCCTTAATGACCGACGACACCTGCGTAACGTCGCTCTGGCGGATAGCCATGGACTCCATATTTTTGACCCACTGCTTTTCAATTTCCTCCGGCGGTCGTTCTCCGGCTTTGATTTCAACAAACAGACGCGGATTGTTCAGGTCGGGCAACAAATCAACGCTCAACCGGTCGTATGATATTTTTCCCAGCAGTAATACGCCCAGAACCACCATACAGATGGTAACCGGATTGTCGACTGCAAATTTGACGATGTTTCTCATGATGATAGTATTAGGTCTAAATGCTGAGCGTCTTTATGATTGTTGGTAATGTAGCGTACTTGGTAGAGCAATTCTCCGTCTTTTTCGTAAAGAATTGGCATAAGGCTTTGAGAATATTGCCGTACTTCGGGTATAAATACTACTCTATTCATTTGCTCGCAAAGAAGGTATCTATATCCTCGTATATTCCTTCAAGAAGCTCATCCGCTGTTATTGACCTGTAAAAATAATCATCCGGCTCAAAAATCATATCAGTCTCATGGTTAGGTATATAATTCTGAACGATTAGCATTTGCTCCCCCCTTTTGATGATCACATGATCATTCAACGCCATATCCAAATACTTTTCCTGATGCGTATTGAACTCTTTTGTACTTACTATCGTCATCGTTTTAATGTTTTTCAATCACGCAAAGATAATCATTTATCAATTGCCACCACAAAAAACAAAAGCAATGTCTTTCTATTTCACATTCGACAAAATAATCGGCTGCGATTTGAAACTTTTTCTTTGATAAACAAAAAAAAATATCCATTTTTGTATAGTTCAAAAAAAACATGTACATTTGAAGCGTAATTAGCAATAATCAAATAAAATGAATAGAATAATTATTATATTGCTGGCGATTTTCATCTTATCGCCCGCAAGCGCCGACGAAGGTATGTGGATACCCCTATTGCTCGAACAAACCCGTTATCAGCGGATGAAAGAATTGGGCATGGAATTGACGTCCGAAGATATTTACAGTATCAATCGGTCGAGTTTAAAAGACGCTGTTGTGTTGTTTGGCGGGGGATGTACCGGTGTAGTGGTGTCGGAGCAGGGATTGCTGCTTACCAACCATCATTGCGGCTACGGTCAAATACAGGCGCACAGTTCGTTGGAACATGACTACCTAACCGATGGTTTTTGGGCAAAATCCATTGCGGAAGAATTACCCAATCCGGGTTTAAATGTTACTTTTCTGCAACGCATGGAGGATGTAACCGTGCAAGTGCTGCAAAACATTGATCCCGCGATGAATGAACAACAGCGTGCCGACAGTATTCGTGCTGCCATTTTGCGTATCCGCAAAGCAAACTTACCTCAGGGAAGTTATCGAGTGGACGTCAAGCCGTTGTATAAGGGTAATCAGTATTTCATGTATGTCTATGAGGTATTTACAGATGTTCGACTTGTTGGAGCGCCGTCGTCGGCAATCGGAAAGTTCGGAGGTGATACCGACAACTGGATGTGGCCCCGTCATACGGGGGATTTCAGCGTTTTTAGAATATACGCGGACAAAGACAATAACCCCGCGAATTATTCGCCGGACAATGTGCCTTACCGTCCGCGTCGACATGTTCAGGTTACCACAGCAGGCATCCGGCAGGGCGAGTTTACAATGGTGTACGGATATCCAGCTACCACCGACGAATACATCAGTTCGTATGAATTGGATTATTTAGTAAATCAGGAATATCCAGCGCGTATAACCATGCGTACACAACGACTCTCAATCATGAATGGCTATATGAAGGCAGACCGTGCCACCGGCATACAATATGCCGCTAAGTACGCCTCAGTGAGCAATGCGTGGAAAAAATGGCAAGGCGTCATACGCGGCGTAAATCGAGTGAATGGAGTGGAACAGAAACAGGCGTTTGAGGATACATTCACACGCACAATACAATCCAGCCCACAATGGGAAAGGGATTTCGGACAGCTGTTAAGTCAAATCCGCAGCAATACCGAAACGTTGTCGCCACTCAACATGGTGTTGGCATACTATCCCGAAACGGTATCGGCTATTGAATTGGTAAGATTTGCAGGGCAATACGATGCGTTGATTTCAAATTCCAATAACTCCGGTTTATCCGAAAAAGCGCTTGAGGATTTTCTCAGATCGGCTGTCGGATTTTACAGGAATTTTTCTTCCGCCATAGACAGGGATATTTTTATAGCGATGATGAAAGCCTATTACGAGAATGTGTCAAACCAGTACCATTTCGCCGAGATGAACGCCGCATTGAAGAAACACAAAGGCTCGTTCGAACGGTGGGCAAACGAAGCGTACAGTCAATCGGTTTTCCGTTCATATCAAACTTTACATGATGCGTTGACCAACCGTACAGGTAAAAACACGAACAAAATAAAAACCGACCCATTCCTAACCATCTATCGTAGCGGCTCCACAATGATCAGTGAAAAAGTCCGTACGAATCAAACGCGCCTGTCGCAGCGGGTTGACAGTCTTTCGCGCGTGTACATGGCCGCCCAGTTGCTTACCAACAAGGAAAAGATCTTTTACCCCGACGCCAATCAAACCTTACGGGTTGCTTTCGGGCGTATGGAAGGTTATTCGCCGGCTGATGCAGTGAAATACCTTCCATACACCACTTTGGATGGCGTCATGGAAAAAGATAATCCCGATATTTATGATTACGATGTGCCGCAAACCTTAAAAACGGCATACAACAAAAAGGATTTCGACAGATATGTTATTTATCAGGACAATGTAGTTCCGGTATGTTTTATTGCTTCGAACCATACTTCGGGCGGTAATTCTGGAAGTCCTGTATTCAACTACAAAGGCGACCTTATTGGTTTAAATTTCGACCGCAATTGGGAAGGCACCATGAGCGACTTGCTTTACGATCCCGACCAGTGTCGAAATATTGTTGTAGATATTCGTTATGTCCTGTTTGTGATGGATAAGGTTTACGGCGCCACACAGATAGTGGATGAGATGAAATTGAGATGTTCGTGTGAAGAATAAAATGATGGATATTATTCCCGCCATAGATTTGATTGACGGAAAATGCGTTCGTCTGACACAGGGTAATTATCAGCAAAAGAAAGTTTATAACGAAAATCCGCTCGAAGTTGCCAAACATTTCGAAGCGGCGGGTATTCGCCGTTTGCATCTGGTAGACTTAGACGGCGCAAAGGCGCAACATATTGTCAACCACAGAGTGTTACATAACATCGCCACACAAACATCATTAGTGATTGATTTTGGAGGCGGTCTCAAAACTGACGACGACCTGCGTATCGCTTTCGAAAATGGCGCCGCCATGATTACCGGAGGAAGCATTGCCGTGAAAGACCCTGAAACATTTTTGCGTTGGATTGTTGATTATGGCGCTGACAAAGTCATACTCGGCGCCGACGTCAAAGACGGAAGGATTGCCATCAGCGGATGGACAGAAACAGCATCGTTCGAATTAACAGAGTTTATTGACGGTTATCGCACAAAAGGCATCACGCAGGTCATTTGCACCGACATTGGGCGCGACGGAATGATGCAGGGACCTGCCATAGAACTTTATTGGGTTTTGTTGCGGCGATTTCCCAAATTGTACCTCGTTGCCAGCGGCGGCGTGAGTTGCATGGAGGATGTATCTGCACTGCAGGAAGCCGGCATCCCGGCGGTAATCATCGGAAAAGCCATCTACGAGGGAAAAATCAGATTAGACAGACTTTGCCAATAATCGTAGTTATGAAACAAGATAGCCATCCCGAAACTCAATTCTTTATAATCACCTTTGAGCAATCTTGTCAGTTCTACAGCCGATAAATTAATAGTAAAACATTAAATCTATCAAACGTAATTTTTCTGCAATCGGCATATATCCATCTATCCAGCATATTTTTGCACCATTGCGTTCCGTATGTCTGAACCATGTCATTTGGCGTTTGGCAAACTGATGTATGGCTGTGTTGAGTTGTTCAAACATCTGTGTGTAAGTCAATTCGTTAGACAGGTATTTCGACAGAAACTTGTATTCAAGTCCGTAATATTCCAATTGTCCGTATGTGAGACCTTTATCAAGCAAACTCTGCGCTTCTTCAATCATGCCTTCATCCAAGCGTTGCCGCAGTCGTTGGGTAATGCGTTGCCTCCGCGTTTCACGGTCGTATTTGATACCGATGAGCAAAGGTCGTATTTCGGGATATCCGGTATCTTCTTTCAGGTTTTCTGTCTGATACATAGCAATTTCTATGGCGCGTATCATTCGTTTTCGGGTATCGGTATCCGAGCGGTTGTGCTGGGTTTTCAACGAGGCAAGCAATGTTTCTAATTCTTTGTCTGTTTTTGTTTCCAACTCATTTCGAAGTTTTTCATTCACAGGAACTTGAATTAATTTATAGCCGTTAATAGCCGCTTCGATATACATGCCCGAACCGCCGCAAAGTACCGGTATTTTTTCCCGATTGAGAATATTGTTGTAAGCCTTGAGAAAATCTTTCTGATATTCGTACACATTGTATTGATCGCCAGCGTCGGCAATGTCAATACAATGATAAGGAATAGGGCAGCCATCCACCACGTAGTCGTCATAATCCTTTCCCGTACCGATGGTCATTCCGCGATATACCTGCCGCGAGTCGGCGCTGATGATCTCGCCGCCGTTGCGGTACGCCCAATACGCCGCTACCGAAGTTTTACCGCTGGCGGTCGGTCCTAAGATTACCAAAAGATTGTAAGAATTAGCGTTCAATTCGTGATTCGTAATTATTTTACAGCCACTTTTCCTTCCTGTACCAGTCCACACAAGCTTCAATTCCTTTATCGAGGTCATATTCGGCTTCAAACCCAAGATCGCATTGAAGCGGTTTTATTTCGCATTTCCAGTTGGTTGCCCGCATGATTTTGTATTTATCCTTGTTGAGCGTAGGCGATGAGCCGAACCATCCGCAAACGGTATCCAAAGTGTACGAAATCGCCTTGACCAGAAACAACGGAATAGGCAGGTACAATGCCCAACGATTCAGATGTTTTTTCACAATCGCTGCATATTCGCGGTTATCATATTCTTTCCCGTCGGATACAAACCACGCCTTTTGTACGAATGGCGATTGAAGAGCAAGGTACATCGCATTTACCAGATCGGTAACATATACGAACGTCAGGTGTTGCTTTTTTGTTCCCATAGCAGGTTCTAAGTGGTTGTTCATGGTTTTCAGAAACACAAAATAGTCCTTTTCTCGAGGTCCATATACGCCGGTGGGTCGCAAAATCAGGTAAGGAAAATCTTTTTGCGCCATGATGAATTGTTCGGCTTTGAGTTTGCTGATGCCATACAGGGTATCCGGTTTTGGGGTATCCGAAAGCCGAACAGGTTCCAGCGTTTTCGGATCTCCGGGTCCAAATGCCGCCATGCTGCTCACAAACAGAAATTTATGAGGTACAAGATCGCTTTCGATCAATGCTTCAACAAAATTTCGGGTATAACCATAATTTACCTGATCGAAATCCGTTTTCCGGTTGCATTTGGTAACTCCGGCATTGTGAATGATAAAGTCAAATCGTCCAAGCATTGACAATTCGGTTTTTAGCCGTTCCTTGTCGCCAAGGCTCAATTCAACTGTTTGCACTCCTTCCGGCAGATATTTCCTGCTGCTGGTGCTGCGAATACCCGCATACACTTCATATCTGCGATGATTGCCTTCGGCAGCAATAAAACTGCCTATGAAGCCACTGGCTCCTGTTACAAGAATTTTCATACGTTTTTGTCAAATTTAAAAATTGAGGAACAAATGTACAAAAAAAGAAACTATTTAATTCTTTTTCCGAATATTTCTATATCTTTGCGACGTTTAGACTTTGTTAAAAAAAGAAGATTTCGGGTTATGTACAAAAAGAAAATTTTAGTCATTGATGACGAAAAAAGCATTCGTTTTATCATAGAAAGCACTCTAAAACAGGAGTTTAATGTTATTTCGTTTTCCAATGGTCAAGAAGGTCTCAATTATCTGGAAGGCGGTAATTTTCCTGATATGATCATCTGCGATTTGATTATGCCCGAATTAAACGGTTTTGAATTTTTGGAACGGATCAAAGCCAGCGGTTTTTTTGACGACATCCCGATTATGATCCTTTCGGGAAGAGAATGGAGCAAGGATAAGATCAGATGTTTCGAATTAGGTGCAGAAGATTACGTTGTGAAGCCATTCAATCCCAGCGAAGTGATTGCCCGCATCAAGCGTCGTCTTGAAGTCAGGGAACGCTTTTTAAGCAGAATAGGCAATTAAGCGAATGGAAGCCCCCATCAAAATATTGTACATTGGCACTGAATTGGAAACCATTACGGCGCTTGAACATAATGACTACCTTTCTGTTCATAGCGAACCTAATGGTTTAAAAGCATTTCAGTGGATGACCAACTTTGAATATCGCGTTTTCGATCAGCCTCGTGATTTGGAGTGTTACAAGGATATTGAGGCGATTATTTGCGAAACCGATTTACCCGGATTGAATGGACTTGCGCTGTTTCAGGAAATGCAAAAAAAGGGTCTGAACAAGGGGCTTTTTTTCATTCTTATTGCAGCCCATCCCATTGAGCATTTGAAAAAGAAATCGTTGGCATTGGGCATTCATGGATATTTGTCCAAACCGGTAAACGACAAGTTAATATACGACTATATACAATATCTGAAAAACTATCGCCCGATTGAGTATCTCCGAACGACCACAGAAGGTAATATCATACAACCTTACAAAACGCCTTTCATCAAACGAACTTTTGATATATTGGTTTCATCCGTCTCATTGATCGTGCTGTCACCCATTCTGTTGCTTACGATTATTGCCATACGCTTAGAATCGAAGGGAAAGGCGATTTACATATCAAAACGGGTTGGCGTCAATTTTCAAACTTTCAATTTTTATAAATTCCGTTCGATGTACAAAGACGCCGACAAGCGTTTGAGAGATGTTGCCCACCTTAACCAGTATGCTGCGCTTGACGATGATTCTAAATTGTTGATTTGTCCTTTATGCTCCAACCTTACAGAAGGAAAATTGTGTTCACCTGCTTATTATTACGATGGCGAACGTATTTGCGAGAATTTGGCTCTCAAACGGCAAAACACAAAAAAAGCATTCTGGAAAATACAGGACGATCCGAGAGTTACCAATGTGGGCAAGTTTATTCGCAACACCAGTATTGACGAATTACCGCAACTATTTAATGTGTTGAAAGGCGACATGTCTATCGTAGGTAATCGCCCGTTGCCGACATACGAAGCCCAAGCCGTTACCAAATCGCGCTGGGCGCGGCGTTTCTTTGCAGCAGCTGGACTTACAGGACTTTGGCAAGTGGAATTTCGATCCCGAAAAGGCTTTATGTCGGAAGAGGAACGATTTATTCTCGACATTATCTATGCCCGAAAGAACTCCTTTTGGGGAGATTTGTTACTTCTGTTACGTACCATACCCGTCTTGTTTCAGCACACAAACACATAAAAATGATGGAATAATGAGTATCACCATATTGAGATCATCATTCAGGTATTGGCAATTCAT
>Ga0123353_10013714_pt1 | contig 11625 bp, 5 predicted proteins | sample TergutLab28metaG_3_FD_92763 | JGI IMG/M metagenome (GOLD analysis project Ga0123353, IMG submission 92763) | Labiotermes labralis P3 segment gut microbial communities from Petit-Saut dam, French Guiana - Lab288 P3 | ecosystem: Host-associated > Arthropoda: Insects > Digestive system > Gut ... | reverse complement strand
CGGCCGGTGCGTAAGGCTGACAACCTACCACCATCCTGTGCCGTTGTCACGAAATCTGGGAACCTTAACTTCCTGGAACCCTCTGGGCCACTCCAGGCCTGTAACGGGACTGCTTTACCTTTTACCTAAAAATACAATTGAGCACATCACATTCGTGTGTATGCTGATCCAAATGTAATGGGAGGAAGCATGTACTCTAAGGAGGAAAACTGAACCTTGTAAGACCAACATATAGAAGTTATCTAAGAATAAATGCAGGAAAGGTAAATGTATATTATTTTAGTTATTACAGTGCACATTAGACATATGACACAGTATAAAGGTACCTTATAAATCTCCAGGAATGCTGTTTGTTCCAAATACTTGAGGCTACAGTATCAGAGCAAATTTGCATTCACAAAGTAATTAGTTTAATCCATTCTTTATTTCATGACGCTGTCCACTAAAAATGAACTAGATGTGACTGGAAGGGAGTGGTTGTGGTTCTGATTTGAGTTATTATCTCAGCGTGTTGTTTACAGAGACTGAAGAATGCCATGAAAAGTTACTGATGTCTCATTATATTGCAAAACACTGTGGTCATTTAGAAATCACAAGAATTTATGAAAAATGTAGATTAACAACTTCCAAGAACAATGTGCCAAACAAAGTGCTTATACGAGGGCAGTCCATAAAGAAACCGAACTTTTTTTTTTATTATTTATTGCTTCACGTACGACTTAATCAAACTTGTCACCTTCAAAGTACTCTGCTTCACTCTTGATACACCGCTCCCAACGTTTTTTCTATTTCTGGAAAGCATCGTGAAACATGTTTTGCGGGACGGCGCAAATGTCCCATATCGAATTTTCTTCTGTCTCCTCTACTGCCTGAAATTGGCAACCTTTTAGTGAGGATTTCCATTTCAGGAACAAGAGAAAGTCTGCAGGGGCTAAATCTGGAGAGTAGGGCAGCTGGGGGACAAGAGTCATCTCATGCTTCGTCAAAAATTCATGGATAAGGTGTGACGCGTCAGCAGATGCGACACAAATTTTGCGGCAATATGACATCTTCTGATTTTCTGTCAAAATCAGGTGGCATGAACTTTTACAGATTCCTACTTGTTCAGCAACTTCACGGACAGTTTGGCAACGATTTTGACAAATCACGGCAAGTACATTCCCAACGTGATCATTCATTGACGTGGAAGGCTGTCCATATTTGGCGTCGTCTTCGATGGATGTTCTGCCTGATTTGAAATGCTGGAACCCCTCGTGACGTTGTGTACGGCTCAAACAATCTCTCCATAAGCCTGTTGTAACATCTGGAAAGTCTCCATAAACGTTTTTGCTTATTTGAAACAGAATTTTACGCAAACACATTGCACTTCAAGATCCTTAATTTATCAACTTGCAAAAAATCTCCGAGTACTAAACACACACTCATTCAAGCGTTTGTAACTTGATGACTAATTGACATGGCGTGATGCTGCTAGTGTCAAAATGAAGCTTAACCTTTTGGCGCCTGAATTATTTTTTTTTAATTTTAACACACCTGTATATAAAATGTAAATAATACAGGAACCAAATACATTAAAATTATGAAACAAACTGCATTTTGAAGAGAGAAAAAAGAGAGTATATACCATGTTTAAAATATTCAGTACCTATATTTGTTGAATAAATATATAAAATGCAACTTTAGAGGTTAGCGGTGCGGTACGCCCACTATAGTTGACGTTAGGCGTCAAAAGGTTAAAGTCACGCTACACAATGCCACTATCGTGAGCGTGCTTTGCGCTCTTCGTGGCTCGCTATTTCACAAGTTAGTTTCTTTATAGACTGCCAACGTACCTAAGAGAGACTAAGTAACAGCACTATGAAGAAAATTACATATTGCAGAGCTTCATAATCAGTAGTCATGTCCAGATATTATATAGGACTGATGAAATTAAGTTTGGTAAGATACATATCATGGGAGGGTCAAGACATGATACAGAATTTTAATCAGCAAACCTGAAGTTTCCAAATCACTTCGGAAATCTAGAAGTAGATGGGAGCAAAATATTTAAGTAAAACATGATTTTGGTTTGCTTTGAGTTACACAGGTTATAATGTAGTATTAAGTCTTGTGTACATGATAGTGAATCTCAGTTATAGTAAAAGTTGGGGTATCTTGACAAGCTAAGAGACTGTCATCCTCATCAAAAGAACTCTGCTACATGGAATTGGTTATCTATCTTGTACCTTATATTCATTTTTCAGAACACGAGTCACACCAATGAACATGTTGCTGTTCTGATGTGCAAAAACACTGGAAGTCAGCTGAAACCTGTGAGTGCAGCAAAATGCCGTTCCTCTGTGGTTATACCATATGTCTGTGAACAAGGTATTGATATACTCCTTACTGCTTCAGAATTGCAAATTTGTTGTTCACTGAAGGTTGCTGAATTCTTGGATGTGGTGCCATGTGATCTGATGGATACAGTATGTAACTTCCAGGTACATGCCATCACATCCTGCAAGATGGTAATCGTCAGACACTGTCATGAGAATCTTGAATCTCACATATTATATTGTTCACTGATTTGAAAGTGCTTACTAGCATTTTTTTAAAGGAGAGTATGGGGTCATGTATGTAACACATTACAGGTACATTATCAGTGCATTGGAAGTTGCAGGGCATGAGTTAATGTTGCTCATGTTTAACATGTATTATTTTTAATGGAACGTTTTGGTCTATGAAACATTATTAGTGACTTGTCACATATACAGAATGAAGATAAAACAGGTATCACAGTAAGCACCAGAATACAAATTGTTTTGATAAGAAGATACCTTGAAATAAGATAAACAAGACCATCTCCACCTAGAATGGTGTGAACAGGCAGGGAAGCTTTTTCAACTTCAAGTTGATAATTATTGTCCCTTCTTAATCACATGTTTATTTTATTATTAACTTTTAAGTGACGGTTAGTATTTAGATTTTAGTGCATGGTTTATGAATAATGTGGGTATTAAATTTTTTAAAAAGAACAACAATTGCATTTGGATGTATGAATGTAATTTCATCACACAGTGATCACCAGCATGTTTCTGCCACTCATGTGGCCATCTTCAGGGTGATGAGAACAAGAATACAAATACGATTATAATGCGTGCTTTTGACGCATTATAATTGTATACACATTCTTGTTCTCATCACCCTGAAGATTGACACATGAGTGGCAGAAACATGTTGGTGATTACTGTGTGATGAAATTACATTCATAAATCCAAGTGCATTTGTTGGTCTTTGTAAAAAATTGTATGCATGGAACATGGAACATATAAAAATGTGGGTATTGTTTGAACAAAAAAAGATAATATGAAATAAATGGCATTTTGTAGAAAGTGAGAGAGTGGTTATTCTGCTGTTCCCACTTTTTTAAGTGTGTTTTGGCCCATTCTTTCTTTTTTTTTTCCCCCTGCTGTTCACATACTGTTAAAATTTTATTGCCAGATTGATTCTTCAGCAGATGTTATTTATGTTACAGGTAGCTGTGGTGCTACATTCTACAGTCCAGATAGCTTCTTGCGTCACTTGGAGAAGGAACATTCTCAGCTGGCAATCTATTCTTGTCATATGTGTCCAAGTAAAAGCTTGAAACCTGATCGGTTACTGGCTGTAAGTGTCCTGTGGACATACTATTGCCTTAACGTTATATAATTATGTTTGGTTAATAATAATACTTAATGCTGAATTATTTTAATTGATTGTTTCACTTTTGATAAATACAGCATCCTGTTTTTACATTACTGCCACCACCTTACCCAGGTCTTTTTTGGCAAAGGGTTTCAAAGTACCATGATGCAGAACAAGTCACATTAGAAGTCTTGTGTATATTGTTCACTGTTGAGAAGTAGTGTTGTAACACCATTTTACGAGTTAATTTCTTTAGAATGGTGGGGGATTGTATTCACTGAGAACAAGAGAATGGAATTTAATGTTTGTGAGGTAAATGACAGAAAAGTATGTCAAGTGGCTCTGTTGTTACATTGTCAAAATAGGGATGGGAAAGGTTAATCAAAATAGTTAATGTCTTTTTGTATAGTTTTACTTACAAAAAGGTGAAGTATGTCGTGTCCACACCATGAAGGCATACAGGGGGAATAGAGGTTATGGCTTTACTCATTCTTGACCTTGGCACTAAATGGAGGTGAGTGGTCAACTTCATGGCCTGCCTGTGTTACCCCAACGAAAGTATCGCAGTACCTGTTGAATGGTGGGCTGGGTGGGCCCAGAAGCTGGTCTGGACATTTTGGAAAAGATGACACTCATCATTTACTGGGTTTTGAACCTTGGATTGTCCTGGCCATAGTCACTGTACAAACTACGCTATCCTGGCTCACCACTGTTTCTTCCTCTAAGTCAAGAAATAAGAATAGCATGTTTGGAACATTTATAAGACATTTCAGAATTTTTTTGGGAAAATCTGGTATGAAGTGACGAAGGGATGAGAATTTCATGGATTTGTTTATTATCTTCTTGTCTGACTTGCTTTCATTTGTGGGTTGACTGATATGATAATTGAGTTATGAACTGGCAGGAATGTGGAGGGAAGCATTTGTAGCCTCATTTCATGTATTGTGGCCTTTGTGTGATGGACTGAGGAAAACACAGAACCACTTGGTCAGGATATCCAGTTTCCAGGCTGATGTCTGAACATTTGAACTTGGAAGGTCCTAGATATGAAACAGGAGTACTTTCCACTCACCCACAAGGTGTTGTGTTTTGTCATATTGGGTGTAGTTTTTTTTAATAATAAAGTATTCATGTAGAATATTTTTTAAAAAGAAAACAAACTTGTGGAACATTCATGTTCAGAATATGCACTTAGGCCCATTGCAGTATATGAAGTATATTAATAGTATGACTTCATAGAGGTCATCCCATTGTGCTTCTGAAGTTTATTTATTTATTAAAAATTATAGTATGACAAGTTCATTGCAGTGTTGCACACTTGAGTTTCATGAAAACTGTTTGCTGTATACATACTGATATCAGAGCATGGGTATAATAATACCCGGAGAGGAGGGCACTCACATTGTAATGAAGTGATAAAATGTATGTAACTTAAAAGAACATCGTGTTATATTTATAGCAGAGATTAATTTAACAAAATGTTAAAATATTAATTGTGGAGCACAGCTCAAAATGCGAGAAAGTGATGGTTGAGTTTCCCCTTCAGACTGTTACTGGGCTCTACAAAGCATTGCTCATTGTAAAATGTCTGATGATTAGTGACTGTTTTGCATTAAGCGTGTTTCCATTACGAAATACCTCAATCTCATGTCATGCTTGTTGTGTTTCATTAACATTCACTAGTAGGTGTTAAGTGTTAAATTTATGGAATTAGGGTGGTTGGTGACACTGAAAAAGTGTCATTTTAAGTAATGCCATAAAATTTCTGATACATTAAAAGTAACTGTATTGTACCTACCTTGTTACTGTGTGTACTTTTATATAGCTCGTATTAGCTCGTAATGACATGTTCCTTTTAGTAAGAGTTTCCTGCTGATAATTAATGGTGGGTTGATGGTGTGGCAAAACCTTCCTGTCATTTAAAATGTACCAAATCATTAATGACATGTGACTAATAGAAATTAGAAACAGGACTGTTTGTTTGTGAGGTGAACAGTTTTTGGTTGGCAGGCATATGTTCAACATTTAAGATGGAAATGGTTGTATGTATCTTAAGATGTGATACAGAATTTTATGTGGAGGAGACTTTCATTAAGATTCAAGCCTTGTGGGATGTAAAGCCATGCCATATGGTATATACTTAGTTTCTGACATTATCTGTACCAGTTGACATGACATAATGTCACAGAATGCTTGAATCTTTATTAGCACCACCGTAAAATTTCTCATCCCATGTTTGTAGAGTATTGACATCACTTATAATATTATGACTAACACGGGTCCACAGAGTTTCCAAAAATCCAGGTGCCACCTAAAAATTCTAAGTGCCAGGAGAGTAACATGGAGCAAGTTCTTTCCAGATTACCTAAAAGTGTCATAACAAAATTTAATCACCCAGCCGACCTGGTGTTGGGGAATATTACGTACTTGGACTAATGTATTAAAATATGTTTTTTTGACAGCATTACAAGTTGCATTCATGTTGCTTTTATCAGTGCATGTATTGTCTTCATGGCACTGACACAAAGGAAGAAATGCATCACCATTTGTGTAACTTCCATCCAAATCAGAATGCAAAGGTCATCATTCGAGCTACAAGGATTTCAGAGGTAAGGCTAATTTTGGAGATAAAAACTGATGCACATGTACAAAGACGGTATTTTTTGAAGACATGATTGGCTTTTTCCGCATTTATTGTTAGGTTTGTAATCCCAGTTTTGCCATTCTTTGAATAACGTAAAGAAGTTCCCTTTAGAGACATTTTGTTACTCATTTTTTAAGGTTGCTAAATTATGAGTAGAGCTTTTATCTATCCATGAGCCTCCTGCTGTATATTCTTGCAATAACTACTGTGATGCTGTGTTAAGCATTAGCCATACTTTCACAGTTGAAAAGGTAAAAGTAAAGGTAAAGTTCACCCTAGAACAAGCCATGAAAAGCCCAGTGGGGGAGTAGAGGTACAACTCTACTCTTTCTTTAACCTCGTTCGATGGGGGTGGGGGGTCAGTGCCACTTTACCTGTCGGAAGGGACTCCCGTCATATTTGTGAAGGTATAGGATTTAAATTTTTCTTTTACCAACTATGTATTTGATTTAAACAGTGCGGTGACCATGTTATCCAGAAATGTGTGTACTTTGACAACATACTGTTACAGTGAAGCCCTCTGTCCATTGTCCTGTGTGCATTGTTTTTTGACAGTTGTTGTTTCTTTTATATTTTCCTGAAAAATCTGTAATATAATAGTCCATTATTACATCACATGCATCATTCCTCAAAGTGTTGTTTTCTCATGTCAGTCAGTTGGAGTTCCCAGTCCTGACTCACAGTATTCCCAGAATGATTGTTTTTGAGAAACAAATTATGAATGTAGCATGATGTTTTGGAACATGCAGTAGCGCTCGTCTTCCTATACTGATAATTACGATTACAGTTGTACCTGCAAAATGTTGCCATGCATCAGCCAAGTGTGGAATGTTAGCTGAGTAGTGGGGATGAGGGGAGGTATAGTTGTAAGATGGCAGACCTGAGACCTATGTTCTGTAGTTGTTAGTGGGATTATTCTTGTTTGTTTCATTTTTTTAGCAGTTAATGGTTGTGTGATTCAATATTGTTATTTTTATTCATATGTGCTGTTATGCCTGTTTTCCTAGTATAGTAAAATCCTGATTTTACAGTCCTGCATATTGAGTTTTCAGCAATTTTACACAATTTTTGTACATTCTGGACCAAAATGCCCAGAAGAATAGTGTTTCCCATATTTTAAACTTCCCAGATTTTATACCATTTTTTGTGGTCCCGACAAAATGTAAAATTTGGGGTTTTCTGTAATATTATTTTATGTTAAACCTACTCCCTATAGCATGCCATATCTCACCCTTCAGAGAAAATTAGGACTTTGATCGAATGGAAGCATATTATTAAAGAAATGGAGATAATTCCGACACAGAAATAGATCGACTTAGGTAATTGTCTGAGATTATTACCATCCATTGACAAGTTGTGTGATGATTGTGTAGATGAAGGAGCAGTGGGGAAGATTAAGGAGATGAGTGAGAACTTAACAGCAGCATTGAGATTTACTGAAGTCTGTGCTACTTTACAAGTCAGTTAAATCATTCTTCTGGGTGCCTAGGATTAGCAAGTATGACGACCAGAATTTTTTTTTTTTTTTTGACTTGGAAGTGGGGCTGTTTTGTTGGAAACAAGACTGCAACTGAACACTTTTCAGTGACAGGTTTCTTCAGAAAAGGGTTATTAACATGCAGGTATTAACGGTACGTTTACTTTTTCCTTGTTTTTGTTGGCCGTAGGGGGATTTATTTATTTTTTTTGTCAGATTTTAGTGCTTTTCCACCACCATTGTGTACCTGCATTTATCCTGTTCTTTCCACCATGCCTTGAGAAGTGAGGGATAGAGATTTCAGTGTATTAGTAAGTCTTTTCTTTTCTTCATTTTTTATGAGTATTTGAGTTTTTTTTTATGCAGGCAGTATGTTAACTTAGCAGTGTTCGGGAAGACGACCCTCTTAACAGTAAAAGGTACAAGTAAGAAGTAAAGTTTTTCCCTGCCCATGCAACGAAGGTATATAATGTGTGTAAACATTTAGCTCTTTTCATTCTTAACTTTGGCACAAGATGGAAGTGAGTGGTTAACTTCATACCCTAGCTTCTTTGCCCCAGGCAAGAACTTTGTTAACCATTGCATAGCAGGCTGGGTGGGCCCTAGAGCCTGTGAGGACATTTCTTGGAAGAGAAAACTCTCTTGCCTGTACCAGAATTTAATCTTTGGACCATCCAGCCCGTAGCATAGTGACTATTCTGACTGTGATATCCCAGCTCCTGTCTCAAATGGTACATTTATTCACAGAATTTTGTTAGTCAAAAGCAATTTCCCAGTCATGGAATCCTGTGTAATTGGGTTGATAAACTTTTTTTTCCCCCTGTGCAGCGAGGCATGTCAAAAATTTATGTGCTGTGAACCTTTTGTGTCATAATAACATCCAGAGTAATGTTGTCTGTTTATAACTGCGCATATCATTTATAATCTTGGAATATATTTTCTGTCAAGTTCTGTATGTGGTGAGTGAACAATTGAAGATTTGAACTGTTCATATACTTTTAAAAAAAAGGAGGGTTTAGTTCAACTTTGATCAGAAAATACTAAATTTACTGCCAAAACACTATCCCTTATGTACATATGTGGAGTTGCTTCCGAGTGGTACATGTCCCTCATCGATTGTCACCATTGTTTAGCTAGGCAGATGGAAGATAGTGGGTGTCCTTCCTAGTCTTCCAAACCTGTGGTAGTGATGTTTCTTGAAGAGATGATATTCAGATATTATGAATCCCTGGTAAATGGGTTCTCTGTTGTTCATGAAATCCACCATGGCACTCCAGAATTTTTTTTACAATCCTCTGAATTTGTCAGTGAATTGGCAGTGGCCGCACATGCGTGTAATACTCTTACATTTTATCTGAAAGTAGTCAAAAAGCAGTTAATGCCCCCCCCCTCCCCTTTGATACAGGACCACCTTCAATTAGTGCCACATAAAAGTCAGTGAACAGAAATTCTTTGCTATACACTATATTGATTTACTGTCATCCTAGATTTACCACCACAGATTGTGGTCAACGAGCATTAGTGCTGGACTGTGTTTATTTAGTTTGTTTTGAATTTCCTTTTAGGATGCTGTGGTTCGAGGGAGTCGGCATGAAAAGGGCTTGCTAGAAGCTTTAAATGTTCTTGACCTGGATGAAGGTGTATCAGATGATGGTATGCTGCTATTACCACCAACAGAGAAGGAACAAACTACTGAAGACTTTCTGGAGGATGTTGATGTTACACAATCTGAACTACAAGAATCAGCAATTCCTAATATTACAGATGGTAATGTAAATATAAGTGCAGGGTTGACTACCAAGGACGTGGCTTCATGTGATGAACCTGTGAAGACAGTTTCAACCATTTCTTCTGAAATTAGCAATATCCCTACTGACCTCCTGCTGAGAGAGTTGACGAAGGAAACCAACAAACGTAATGATGCAAATACAATGAAAACTTCTGATTGTGCTGGTGTTGTTGGGGGTGATGATAAGATGCAAAGTTGGAATCCTACTGCAAGAGGTATGGAGGATAAGAATGACGATATTGTTGTCATTGATGATGATGGCAGTGGTGTAAATCATGGTAGTGATCAGGCTGTGTCATGTACACAGCCAGTACTGCCCACACCTCATCATAATTCTCATGCTAGCTCTGAAGTGTGTTTACAGCCTGGTGGAATGCATCCTTCTCAGTCAGATTCTGATGTTGACAGCATAGTGAAACCATGTTCTTCACAGCAGGAGGGTAAAGAGTTAAATGGAACCCGGGAGTCAGATGTCATTGTTCTGGATAGTACTACTGATACTGAAAGTGAAGGTGCAGAAATTGTGGGCAAGGATTTGGCCACTAGGGAAAATACGCATTTGATCCTGCATGAACCGCTGGTAACTGTGAAACATCGTAATCCCAGAACAACTCTTGAAATTGAAGCAGCTGTTGATCCGCTGAGCTTGGAGTTGCCTCAGAAGGAAGATGAAACTTCAAATGTAACTTCTTCACTGCAAAATACATCCAGCAATTCACTGTGTGCTGAGAATCCTGATTTAGATTCAGAGAACATAAACAGCATGGTCAGCAGTACAGAAACAGGTCTAAATGAGTGTGGTGCCTCTGGAGTGGACGATGACGATGTGGGTTTATCTGGTTCCTTGTTATACCAGTGTGGTTATGTGACCTGCGCTTTCACAGCTGAAGATTCTTCTCTGCTGAAGGATCATTTGTTGGTGTGTGATCTAGCAAGGGCTTCATCGAGCTTGACGTGTGTCCATTGCAAGAAGCAGTTCAAATATGTAAGCTCACTGATCGAACACTTGCGCACACATGGCACTAGACGCTTCAGGTGTGCATTGTGTTCTTTCCGGGCACCAGCACCCCAGCAAGTGGTGAAACATATGAAGCAGAGGCACCGTGTTGGCAGTACCAGAATTGCACCACTTGACCCTTTGAGTACAGACCCAGAAACAGCCATTTTTGTAATGTTTCCAAAGGTGAGATAAACAGTGTAACTGCTGTTATTATTGTTACTGGTATTTTATGTTCTCTGTGCGTCCAGTTGATTGATTGAAACCCTCATATTTGGTGCAAGTTTTTCAAGTATGGCATTGGGCCCTTTTCTGATTTACTAGCCAAAAAATTGTCGGCACTCCTTTGCTTCCTTGTAATGCAGAGTTTTACTTACCACTTCATTGACCCTCGGGTTATGCAAGTGTGTAAATATGTTGTTTGTGGTAGCCCAGGTTTGGAGTGTTCATCTGCAGAGCTGGTAATCAGGTTTCATTCCTACTAGTTAGTGTTTATTCTTTAAACCATGTCTCCAAAGGCTTGAGGGCAGTAAAGAATTCTGTCAACATTATAGTCCCATGTCTATCAGAATTAATAGCTTAAGCATAGAAAATAAGCCTAATTATTTCCATGGTGTGGGTTCTAACCTAACAAGTAAATATTTTTTTTTTTTTTAAATTTTATTTGTCCAACATGTGCAGTTAACAATATCTGTTTCTTAAAGCACTCCTACATGTTTTGATGATTATACATCATCCTCAGAGAGTCTCTTATTATGTAAGCTAAGTTACAAAATTAATAAAATGGTAATTTTGTAACTTTAGCATACCAAGTAAGTTACTCCCTGACAATGATGTGTAAACATCAGAACAGATAGGAGTGCTTTGAGAAAGAGATATTGTTAATAGACAGGGTGTCCCAGGAGGAATGTGCCAGACTTCGGGAGGGCGTTCCTTATGTTAAAGTGTACCGATATAACCCAAAACACCTATGTCCAAAGTTGAACGGTTACGGAGATAATGGCCAGAGAAGTTTGAAACTTTGACAGCTGTTACACACTTATTGATTACCAAAT
>Ga0123353_10013713_pt1 | contig 11626 bp, 5 predicted proteins | sample TergutLab28metaG_3_FD_92763 | JGI IMG/M metagenome (GOLD analysis project Ga0123353, IMG submission 92763) | Labiotermes labralis P3 segment gut microbial communities from Petit-Saut dam, French Guiana - Lab288 P3 | ecosystem: Host-associated > Arthropoda: Insects > Digestive system > Gut ... | reverse complement strand
ATGCTGCCACACCACAGTACACACACCATACCTATGACATGCTGCCACACCACAGTACACACACCACACCTATGACATGCTGCCACACCACCGCATAACATACAACGACGTAATTTTTTGTTTACCGAATTTTAAACTAAATATAACTTTAGCTAGTATCTAAGCTCCCTGATGATGGTCGTAGACCGAAACATGTAGGAGCAAGTCAAAGTGACTTTTAATGTAAATTTTAAAACTTTATCAAGCTTAATAAAGAGTGTATTTGTTGTTGTATGAACTTTATACAAAGAATAAATAATTAAGTCTAGATTCCTCTGGAATATGGAGCGGTGCTTAATGGTAATTTGTTCAGAATAGTCGAAGAATAATTAACATTTTTGTCAGTAATAAGAACCTTATCAACAGCTTGTCTCTATATGTAATAACCAACATAAGCAGCAACCAGAACAACACCACAGAGAACGCCAAACAACATAGTTTTCGGCCCATTTCACGTTGCGTGATGTTGGCACAGCCACGATCCTTCACGCAGTGCGACCGACATCATCGACTGAAGCACTTTTGTCAAAGATACTTGCCTTTTGTAGCTGGGTTCTTTATTTTTTAATATTATATTTCTTTGTAGATCAAGGTCTACCTAAAACACAAGGTCCTGCAATTCATGAACAGTACAAAAAGCGCTATTTAAACCTACTGCAACTTAAAACGCTGCAACAGAATTTCTCTTTTAAATTTGGAAATACAGCACAAATGCTTTCACCTTCACTTTGTCCTAAATATTAACACGAATTATTTCTCGTTTCCCTTAAGAATATCTTCTAAAATTCAGAAATTACACAGCGCTTAGGATTATAAACGACCAGTTGGAAAGAGTTGTGGCCTCTCTCACGTTCTTATTTTTCTATCAGCCACGTGCCTGCAACGCGACAGGCTGCTAAAATAATATTCGCGTGCTGCTCCACAACCTGGTTCATCCGTCTTTATTTTAATCAGAACAAGCTGCTCGAACAGCTTCCCCCATCCCGGACGCATAGCCTGCTGTCCTGCACCTGACCGCCGACCACCAGCTACCAAAGCATTACACACCATACGCGGTAATAAGACAAGCATAGTCTCGAGCTCCTGATGATGGGCATATAAGTGCCCGAAACATGTTGAGCAGATTATAAGTGCAATAAATCATGCAGTAGTATCTAGTTGGTTTTCTTCTCTACACATAAACAAAATTCAGTTGAGTTTCGACAGATATTGATTTAATTTTTGTACTTTAAAAATTCGTTTTACGTCTGTGATTCCGTTTTTAATTGCGTGACACCTCTCAAATATCCATTGATTGATTATTTGATTGGATAATGCATTGATTGACTGACTGAAACGATTGTTGATAGTTGATCAGACTCGAAAAACGACTTATTGTGGTCTATCGTGCGTCTCCTATCAAAGATTACCTCTCAAATAGCTATTTATTTCAAATGAATCTCAAACATCGAGTATTTTGGTAGATGCCTCTGTAAAATGAAGCCCTAGACCCAAAGAAATAGCGAATGAAATATCTTCACTACTCAATGTTGTTTTTAGCAGATAATACGTGCATTCAGATACAAGAGAGTCCTTGACGTTACGTCACCACAAGGTTCATCACACTCAAGACCTCGCTCTTAGACCTAGATATTATTTTGATTTAGTCTGGCTAGTTCACATCCACACCCAGGTCTCTTCCCATGAGTCACGTCAATCCAAATGATACATACCTTCTCTGCTTTATCTTTTTTTTTTTGTTTAATAAAGCATACAACCCTATCGGACGTATAGGAAATAACAAGATCTTCCTTACGTAATTTCCTTTACTTCTACATTACCTGGAGGTCCATATATTCTCAATTTGAGCAGATGTGTCTGTTAAAGCCGTCCAGCTATAATGTAAACCTCATATGCACGTGGTGTACCTGTTTTCGCATGACAGGTTCCCACAATCGAAACATGATATTGTAAAAAATGTGTGACTGGGGGAAAATGATCCAAAAAATTCAAGAAAACTAGCTATCGCAGATACAATGCTTATGTTTCATGTAGAATAAATGAAATGAATTAAGTTAAGCTGTTTTGAAGTTTCAAATAGGCATAAACTTTGATTTGTATTATTTGGTTTGTATGGACCCAATGTAAAAAATCATAAGGAGAGTCAAGTTAATTCGGGAGAGGAGATTCATGATTATCAGTCCACCTATACATTCACATAACCATCTTTCTTTCTTTCTTTCCTTCTTCCTTCCTTCTCTATAGGCCACAGAGCCGATTTGATGGTCACGTCAGGAAATGAAAGTCTAGTGTCCACTCTGCAGTCATTTCATCTCACCTTTACGTTCCTAAATCATTCCTTTCTAATATTTTCGTTACTTCGTCTTGAACAGGCTCTTTCAGCTACTCGTCTAAGCCTCAAGTTATAGGCAGCAAATGCCAACCTTCATCATAATATTGAGGCCTGATGTTTAGACTAACGGACAAAACACTGACGCCCGCTCTGGTAGGTGACAGGTGTTGCCCATGCAGAACCGAGTCCCTGGTTAGGACAACTTAAATTTTGTTCACACCGCACCTGCATTTCATTCATGATACGCAGGACAGGTGAGGGCCAGCTTCTGTCTAAATGAACTCGTTTTCCTTGTTAAGCAGGCTCTTCGCATGGTTGCAAGATATGTAGCAAGGTGTACTGGTGAAATCCTGTACTACTTCACCGAAGGATTTTGGTGCACTTCAGATATTTAAAAACATAAAATGTTCATGAAAAAGTTTAAAATACCAGACGGGCGTAGTCACATGAGTGAAAATAGAAGGTTCTAACTCTCCTAGCCGTCCTGTGCTCACAAGCGACCTCCTGTCACGCTGCAAAAGATCTTGACGGAGCACCTTCTATCTGATAGACAGAGTGGACAATATTTCTGGGGTTGTGTGGACTCAGACTGAAACAGACCTCATATTGCTTATGTAAAAGGTTCCAGAATGGCTTTACCATCAAGCTGCTTTTTGTCTTCGAAGGGTGCAATACAGGCACAGGCGCAATATTATCTGCATCATCGTTCTTCTTCATTTCCTTTTCATCTTATGAAGAGAAAAGAATGTAAGTGATTTACAGTTATTTTCCCAGCTGTCTGCAGGAAAACCACGAAAATCATGGCCTCTAGGAGGAGGTTTCAAGTTTCAGTTCGCGTCGTCCCTAATGACAACTAACTACTCAGTCGTGAGGCCCGTATCAAGCGAAAGGATTTTTAAAGCACTGTAGGCTGGCCTGTAAATTTGCTTCTGTGTGCTACGTGGGTTTCAGTTCGGTTACTTTAACATCAGACTAAAGTGCATGAGAACTGCTGAGGTTTATAACGTCAAGTCTATTAACAAGGTGTTTGACACCAGCAGAAACTCACATAGAATTGTTAATTGTATATGAGGAGCCTAAACTTCACATTTTTAAACGTCTGGAACTGAAATTAATAAAACTGAGTGCTGATAAAAATCTAAATAGCTGGTGTAGCAGCCAAAAATCAAGCGCTTTTTCCTTGTCTCTGTACTGTTCCAAATAAACCCAATCCACGTCGTGACAAACCACTTCAGAAAGGTTCTTTTTAAAAATGTTCCCCATTTATGTCTAGGTCTCTGATTTGGTGTCTTCCCTTCATCCGAATACAATTTCTGTATGTTTGCCTCTCTCATTCTCGACTGCATCATCGTTACGAAATATTTCGGATAGTTGTAAGATTATTTTGAGGAAGTGTTAACTTCCCTGCAACCAGTGCGGCGTTGGGTCCCAACAAGTGCTCTATGCACTGAATAACGGGTGCCCGTTACTATGGCCCGAAACAGTAGAAGCGTGAAGCTGAGCACTTACTTCAATCCCATACCGAATTTAAGGATGGAAGGCGATTTCCTACTGCCACTTACCTTATGTTTTCATTGCCACTTGTTTACGCACAGTAACTCTAACTTTTCGATATATTATAATATGTGCCAGCTTCTGTGTAGACGCAAAAGCCCAGGAATGAACGCTCGTTCACTTGGAGGAATGCATTGCTTATATTCAGGAACATATATGAAAGGATTAGTGGCTAGGTTCCGGATTTATTTCATCCGTTTGCATGGAGCTAGGTTAGAATTTCATCAAACTGCGGGAATCATTCATGAGACAAGATGAGAATCCGTGACATGAATATTTACAGCGGCACACGAAAAAAGGAAAAGGCGCTTGACCTTTCACTCCATCCTTAAGATTAAACGTGTTATGAATACACTTGTTCCCACATTTATAGCACAGTTTTCCGTCTACAAGCAGTTTGAGTCTCCTTCTGTTTAATCATATTGCGAATTGTAAATAATTTGAAAGACAATAATAAAATTATTTGTTTCAGTCCAACACAAAAATTTTTTTTGGCGACAAGTTTTTGTCTTTAGACAATACGAGTAATCAGGCCATCTTTCCATAGAATTTAAAACAAGTTACCTGTAGTGCATACTGTTCAATGTACACTACATGTAAATTGTGAGCACACGGACCAGCAATAACTCATACACGGATACCGATTTCTTAAACATAGGTGAGAACTAATTTAATGGAGGACATTCCGTCGTGTCTGTTGAAGGTACAAAACAGATACATGACGGAAACTAAAATGTCTTTCCGTCCTCATACACTCTACCTTGCTGCGCCGGCGTGATAAAAATATACCATCTATTTTCAAATCACCTACCCGACGTCTTGACACCAATTTTATATATACATTTTACTTACATAATTTTTAACTTGCAACGTAATATTTTAATTTCTACCCATGTATATATTAGAAGACTTACAACCACCAGCAATCTACAACTAATCTTTACCACGTTCAACAATATTATACAACTTGTGTTGCAATAACTATTGTAAAGTCATTGAATCCCATAGAGTGAACATACTTGAATTGTATTTTACTTTATTTTGAGATTTTGTGTTGGTAGCCCACTGACGGTCGTCATCGACCGAAACATGTAGCTATGTTAAAAAAAAAGAAAACAAAGTTGTTTTCTACGGAAGGATAGAAGTTTTGTTTGACATACCTCAGAATGGTATTAGTCCCTATCACCAACTTCATATAAGTTTACATTCACTTACATACGTCAATTTCAACAATAGCCTCCTATCTGCCCCCAGGAGAAACCAAATCCAGGTGACAAAATTAAGATTTGTTAGTACGCCAATTTTCTGTTTCCTCCATGTTTTACACAAGTCCTGTACCTAGGTTCTTCTTCCCTTAATAACCCCAGTAATAATAAGACAACAGCATAACTTACAAAAAAAAAACCACACTGACTCAATCTGGAACGCATAGTACTTGAATATGGAAGGCCCGCTCTTCTTATCTCGACCGGTGAACCGATTATGAGCCAGTTTTATGTAGTTTCCCTGAATTCCACCACATAAATACCGGATAGCCCGTAAGTTAGGCCTAGGACACTTCCGCTAATGTACCGACTCAGTAACCGTTATCGTCCTGTAATTCCATACAGTACTGTGCAGACCAGATTGCTGACAGCTATAAATATAATAACAAACAAATAACTAAGTACGTAAAAGTAGGTGTAAATTATGAATCTCCTCATAATATTTTTCACTTCTGTATTATTGTGTCCCTGGTCTTCATATCCATATCACAAATTTATTGTCAGTTTCTGGCCTTCGTTTCACCAGTACAAGAGGCATGCCCTTATGAAATTACACAAAATACTTCATTACTCACCTTCACAAAAACATTTAGCACTTAGTGACACTGAAAAAGCTTGATTTTCTTCCATACAGAATATTGGTACGAGATAAATTCACTCCAGCTAGAAGAAATGTTACAGTTTGTCTTCCACATGCACAGTTTTGTCTGTTATGCGATTCGTGCACAACTGAAGCAACAAACCGCAGTCACTACACTGAACTATGCAGGAGAACTAACAACTCTTGTGAAATTAACGAATCATAACCCCGAACGTACATAGGACTACTGTGACGAAAGCTCTGCCTACCGCTCCGTATTGGGACTGGTCATGGAATAGACTCGCCGGCCTCTGTCGCGCTCTTTTTCGCGCGAGTAATAAAACGGCTCCACTGTGTTTTGGCAAACTTGTTTTTTTATCGTGATCCTGTAACCACCAATCACACGGTACGCACCAACTTGTTCGTTATGCTAGGTCTAGCGTCAAGATCATATATATATATATATATATATATATATATATATGTGTGTGTGTGTGTGTGTGTGTGTGTGTGTGATCTGCCTGTGGCACGTTGAAGCTGGGTGATCAGTGGCGTGCCCCACATCATTTGACTGCATTTGAAATCATTCGCAGTCTAGTGGAATGTTCGTCAATAAATTGTAGTTAACCTGACATGTCCCTGAAATATTTGAGAAGCTTAGGTCCTTATTATAGGCCAAGAGGTTACTACTAATCAGAAGACATGTAAAGAGTATGAATGCAGACTGGGCGCAGAAAGGAAAATGCAAATAAAATAGAACTATGCAAACCTATAAGGCGATGGATAAGATGAGGCCGAAGAGATCCAAAGAATATAATGTTTGAAGACGAAGAGGAATGAGATGCACATCTTGAAAATGATGACGGATTGGTGATTCGAAGTTTTTCTTTAGATTTTACCAATAACCATCTTTGGGGTCGTCAGTCAAATAAACGACACTCGTACAACCTCAAATTCATAAAAAAAAAAGGAGTATATGTGTATATAGGAACGTACTTGATTGCACCGCTCTGGTTTCTACAATTTCCACGAATCTGCATTATTTTTTTTAAATGTGTCCACCCTTGTGTGTGTATATGCATATAATATATATAATATATTATATATAATAATAATAATGACAATAATCACGAATAAAGGCCAGAAAAAAGTAAACGAAATGAATTACAATCGTGAGATTTGTGGTTCTCAGGACCGTGTTGCCGGAATTTCAGTTCTTGTGCTGTAGACTACCAGTTAAAATTTATAAATTTTATAATATAAACTATCGAAGAGAAGTAAAAACTGCACCATAGTGTATATTACAGTTTTTATATTAAAATGTACAGTAGGTTCAACAACCTAACAAGAAGTTGTAGGAAGTAAGATCTTCGTTCTACTGGGACATTAGACAGTGTAGATTGGTAGTCAGTTACCGACGTTTCGGGAAAAACTGTCACATCTTCAAAGGTCAAATAGTCCAGCAGAATGCCAGGAATATTTGGGTAAGAAGTTTTATAGGGAATGGTGTGAGCAGCGAATGGTTTGCAGAGAACGCGATTCTAGCCAGTAGGGTTAGTGGGTCTACACTACGTAACATCCCAGAAGAACAAAGATCTCTTTTACACCGCGACGGAAGTCTGACATCAAGCATGTGGTAGGAAGTAAGGAGTAACATGCTGATGTCCAAATCATTGTAATGTGTAAATCGCGATACATTACGTACCAGCTATCGGCCTTGTTAATGAACATCGTGATTCGAAACTTGGCGCCGTTCGCTAGTTAACAAGAATTCCAATACGTTTTACTGTAATGGTACAAAGAATGCATGTCTGTAGATGACGCATAACCGTATGATTCGCACTTTGCAAGTAACACAAACTAGTTAGTTTTGATGAATTGTTTTTCTTAATTTTCCGTTATCGTTTTATTTGTTTTACTAAAGATTTACATGTATTATAAAGAAAATTTAACTAGAGCAGAAAAGGAGGATTCGAAATTGAATAGTTTCCAAATGAGCTGTTTACGATTTGCATCTGTCTCCGGTCTTCATAATTATTCTTCTATTGCGGACAGAAGTACGAACTTCTGAAAACGCTAAATAATAGCACAAATGCAGAGTGGAAGAAACACCTACTTTAATATTAAAATACTGTTCTTGACGACAAAGTGCGTGACTCATCTCAGAATAAAATCCTAACATTTTTCAAAATATAATTAATTGACGGGTCTTTCTAAATACACAGACTGTGTTCTCTGTGAGGTAGAAAATTAATTGTATATATAATTTACAGAAACTTTAGTCTTAGAAGGGTACAATACTTGAGACAATTGACTCTTTGTTCTGTGTTACATGTAACAGAATTTTACTTCAAACCCCGACATATGGCCCAGCTTGAAGGTTGTGTAACTTTTTACAGGAAGAAAAAAAAAAAGAGAGAGAGACACGAAAGGAACCTACCTTGAAACTTGGAAATAAGCTATATTTATCTCTTCCACAAGGATGACAACACTGCATTTCTTTTCACAGTCAGTAGACATGCACAGTGCGAAGTCAGCAGGCGTTGTTTACCTCACACGTTTCATACATGGCTGTACACGTCTTCTGTTTTAGCGGTATCGGAAATTTCACTTCGAAACAAGAAGCTGTGAAGAAAAATTTTGACACTCAATTTCCTTCAAAGTCTCCAGTATATAAGGATTTCAAGCACAATAAATTCCATTAGTACAGATTTGTATGTTGCTACATTATTGTCATAATTATAACTGTCAATACAAAAAAAACTCAGTTTTAGTGCCGCATTTTACCGTGTATTTATAATTCAGACTGTAAAAAATCACAACAACAAACACTGCACCTGAGGAAAATCCCTAATAGTCTATATTATATAAAAACTCCGACATATTTCGGCTCAGACATTGCCATTTCAAGAAGTCGTGTGAACTGTAAACAGAAGCGTACAAAAAAATGAAATACAAGTACGTAAATACAGTGAAAAATGATACTACAATGTGGATTTAAGAAATTTTAAATATCGAATTAATATAATTTGGCCGATATAGCGATTCATTACGGGCTAGACGGTCCGGAGATCAAACTCCGGCGGGGGCGAGGTTTTCCGCACCCGTCCGGATCGACCCTGGGGCCAACCCAGTCTCCAATTCAATGGGTACCGGTTCTTTCACGTGGGTAAATCGGTCGGGGCGTGGCGTTGACCACACACCTCATCTAGCGCCGAGATCAAAGAAAGAGTGTAGCTATTCCTCTGCTCCCCCTCTGAGCCTTACGGCCTGTTCTAGGGTGAGCTTGACCATTAAAAAAATTTAAAATATATGCGATTTCGTTATCTGTGAGTAGAAGCGTGCTGAATATATTTTCCTATTTCCGTGTTTAAACATTTTAAATAATTAGAAATAATATATCAGAATTAAATTACATTACAGCTCCACTTGTGCGGATTAATTGGGACGGCGAGCCATCCAGATATGTAGAAAATCCGGATAATTGGATTTTTCTTATTTGAAAATAGACTATATTAGTAGATTGAAGTGCGACTGTTGCCATTTACAGTATGTACGTGCGACTAAACCATTCGAAACTGTCTGTTTTGAAGTTCTAGAAGTCATAACTCTGTACTGTACTTGATCAGATAACCGGTAATTTCAAGGTAATTTAGTTTTGTAGAATTCGCGATAAATTTACCCGAAGGGCCAAGCCGATCCGAATAATTGGGGTTCTACTATCTCTCCCGCCCCCCCCTCTCTCTCTCTCTATATATATATATATATTAAATTTAATTAAAATGTGTACATTCATATATCTGTAGTTGAAACACCGTTAAAAATACATGCTGTAAACTATAGGTCGTCAGCTCTGTATAGGTGGGAGTTACAAGTAGTAAGATTCTAAGCAAAGAGAGTGTATTTGCATAACTGTGCCCATGTGTGCGGTTATGTTCGTTTCTCTCTGCAGCTGATGCATCTCCTTGAAAATGGCCTCTATCAAGCCGAATCAAGTGGCAATTTTGTTATAATATATATTATTGGGGATTTTTCCAAGATAGAGTGTATTTATTGGTCTGACTTATTAAAGTTTAATTATAAGAAGACGTTTAAAATATAATTATAGATACGCTAATGTCTTACCGCAGTGCACTATTTCAGAACTCTTCATTACGTATTGTCTTCAGATTGAAAGACAAACAAACATTTCTCGCAGCCGTTATGTTCACACTGCAGACAGCAACAAAAATATTCTAAACACAGTTTCATTTTTTTTATGCACCAATAACAATTTTGCAACTCTACACTTAGTGCCAACAGCGACGTTCCCATCTCGGTAAAACGCACGACAGAATTACTCGCATTAATAATAGATAGAAATTAAAAGTGTGCAAATGCGACTTTCTGTGGCATGACACTCATGTCATATTTTGTGAACCTCCCGGTAAAGTCAAAAGTCCTGTCATAATAATCACCTCTCCAGTCAATTAGAGGTCCCGGCACGTCGACCATCTCCAGGGCAGTTCGAACGTCCTGTCACACTATACATCTCCCGAACATTTCAGACGATCTGCCACAATACTCATCTCACAAGCAGACCAGGCCTCCTGACACACTATCCTTCTACCGAGCAGTTCCAAAAAGATATTAAAGTTCTTCTTCTTCTTCCTCCTCCTCCTCGTATCTTACTATCAGAATTTCTTAGCTGCTTCAATTCATAAATAACTTCTGAAATATAGACTTGTTTTAGACATTTTATACCCCGATTAGGTGGAGAATCATCATATTGCAAGATACCTCTCAAATTTCAGAATAAGAAGCACAAAGAGCCTGGGCACATAACTGTGCCCTAAATTGGATTCGAAACCGCTGTCCGAGTGTTTCAGTGCCACAGCTGTGCGCTTGCAGTGATAGGCAGAAATCAATGTGCGACGCAAAAATATTAAACGTTTGCAGTAAATTATGGCTCTGTGATTACGTTTTCAAAAAGGAAAAAAAAATCATTTTGTAATAATAGAATTTATCATGTTAACTGCGAGCAGTTTTTGTAACAGTTAAAACTCTCCGTAATTCTGGAAACCCATTATTTTGAAAATTATTGCCGATTACATTTTCTTTGCAAGATTTGTAATTAGGCTTACAGTATTCATTTCCACTCTCCGGTAAGACGTCAGTAACAGTTCCAAAAAGGGAATCGTGCCTGGTTGATAAGTGTAACCTCACATCTTGTGGTTGAGGCATTAAGTCAGTTTAACTAACGGAGTCTAAAGAATAATAGCAACAGAATCGCTTTCAAGGCATTTTGCTTGTAAAAAAACTTCGTTAACATCATGATAGTCTTCTTTAAAATACAAAAGGCCACAAGACTGAAATTCGAAGCTGATTCCGGAGGCAAACCTAGAAGAAATGTAGATGTAGTTCTGCCACGAATTTTGATCTAAGTGATGTCGAAATTGAGTGAAGATCCAGTTCAACGTTTTGAAACTGTACAATGCAAAATTCTTTATTATTTTTACGTTCTTTTTTTTTCAGTTTACAACAAATCTTCACGTCACCCACATTCCAAAAACAACCATAACAAAGTGCTCGTTTATTAAACCAAGAAATACACAATATCAAATACTTATAAATAGTCTAGGAAGTGTGTCATCCCCGTTGTGTGTGTGAAACTAGGAGAAGGTATGTAGTCAAACACAACTTAATCACTGAGGTGTATTTAATGACTGTGATGGAAACAACTACGTGTTTCGGCCTGTGTTGGCCATCATCAGGTTGTCTAGGGAACTTAAGGGCGCGCGCGCATGCATATAGCTAGCCCTTAAGTTCCCTAGACAACCTGATGATGGCCAACACAGGCCGAAACATGTAGTTGTT
>Ga0123353_10013712_pt1 | contig 11626 bp, 8 predicted proteins | sample TergutLab28metaG_3_FD_92763 | JGI IMG/M metagenome (GOLD analysis project Ga0123353, IMG submission 92763) | Labiotermes labralis P3 segment gut microbial communities from Petit-Saut dam, French Guiana - Lab288 P3 | ecosystem: Host-associated > Arthropoda: Insects > Digestive system > Gut ... | reverse complement strand
CCATGCGCGCCTCCGATGACGAAGGCAAAATCCTGCGAACGCGAGAGCAGATCGCCAAGGAGCGAAGCAAATGCCATGCTGTCGATGTGTTTGCCGCGCTCATCAAGTACGAAAAGATGCATCGTGGGGAGGACGCCCTGCATGAGCTGGCGCGACTCCTGCTCCCGTATCTGATCGGATGTCAGATGAGGGCTGGTCGGGGGTTTGAGCTCAAGTTCGCGAAGTGTCAGATAGTGGCGCAGCCGTTTGAGGTATTCATCCGCTGCGCTGCGGTAGGCGGCAAATCGCATTTTGCCTATGCACAATACGGTTGCCACCATGGCGCTAATTGAGTTCTGTGTCGTCGTAGAGTTCGTCTGTGAGGCGCAAATCCGGAGGGACGTAGACCTCAAGGCGTGGGGCGTCTTTCCACAGACCTTCGATATTGTATTCGTTGCGTTTTGAGCCGCTGAAGATGTGTACGACGATGTCGCCGTAGTCGAGCAGGGCCCACTGGCCGTTTGCAAGACCTTCGTTGCTGACGCATGATCGAAGATCGATGACTTCACCATCAATGCCCGTGGCAATGGCGTTGACCTGGCGATCGGTCTTGCCGGAGCAGACGACGAGGAAGTCCGCGTAATCACATGCACCGCGCACATCAATAATAACCGGTGCAATGGCTTTCTTGCCGATGGCTGCATCGACAATGATGCGAGCAACCTGCTCGCTTGTGTACTCATCACCTATTGTGTTAGCCATAAATCTCCCTTGACCAAACGAGTAAACCTTAACCACAGAAATGCCCATGCATCCTGCGGCCAACTTCCTTAACAAATACAAGGCGTTTCGTCGCCAAAAACATTCCCTTGGGGCCGCAAAGTGCCTGTTGTGGGGGAACCAGTTCCCCCACACCCCCTGCGATACTGCGTATCGCTTCGGGGTAGTAAATGTTATTGCCTTCGGACAAAAATCCTCGCCCCGTGTGACAGCTTTTGGGAATGATGGACTGCTGGCTTCGCCACCCCCAGCGGGTGTGGGCAGCGCCCACGAGAAAAAAGGCTCCGCCCACAAAAGAGGATTCAGTCTGCATCGGCAACATCGACGATCGTATAGCGTTCAATGATGACGGCGACCTGCGGGATTGCTGAAATGATGTGTGACTCAATGCTTGGACGAAACGTGCGGTAGGCTGTCGTGACGACGGTGCGGGATTGCTTTTCGACGTATTTGTCTGTCACATGGATGAAGGCATTGTACACGTCGTTTTGGCGCGTCGCGAGGTAGTCGCCGAGCGCAGCAATCGAGTCGGACGGGAGCGACAGTGCTGCACGATAATCGTTGTGAATGGGTTCAAAGCTGTGGAGGAAGTCATCGGCCATGACGTCGAGGACGTGTTCCACATAGCCATGCCGCACGGATTTCATCACAGCATAGGCACGTTTTATCAGCGCTCCGCGCAAGCCGCTTGCGGCCGCAATTCGCTCGTCAATGAGGTGCGCGATATCAGAAATGAATTGTCGGCGAGTTGCCTTGTTGCTGCCTACTTCCCTGACGCTGAGGACCGTTTTCATGGTTTTCCTCAGAGAAACAAAATGACAAAGGCCAACGCGCCCAGTATGGCGACGAGCGTGATGGCCAAAATAATGGTCCGGCGTTTGCCGGATTTTTTGGCTTTCGTGCGTCCCACCGCAGCCAGATTGACGACGCTGAATTGCTGTGACATCCGCTTGCCAAAGAAGCTCTCTTCATCGTCTTCGTCAAAGACGCCCTCGAAAGCTTCGTCCTCCTCATCATCTTCGCCCATTTCGACAATCGCTTTTGGCTTGATGGAGGGCTGGGCGCCGGAGTCGTACTTTGGAGAGGGCTGCGAAACCGTGGCAAGGAGAGGGGCTGTTGCCTGTGGGGCAGGTTCGCTCACTTTGGTAGCTGCTGCTTTGGGCGCTGTGGGTTCGGGGATTGCCGCTGCACTCTGAAGCTCATCTGACTCAATGTCAGTCTCTTGCAGCTTTTCCTGACGCGATTCGAGTGTGCCGCTTGTCGAGCGAACTCGCACGCGGCCTTTGTTCCCTTTGCGTTTTCCTTTACCTTTATTGTCATCCGCCTGGCTGGAAGCTGCCTTTTGCTCAACTTCACGTTGGGCTGCCCGTGCGGCTTCAACCACTGCGGCAACCCGTGCGGCTTCAGCCACTGCGGCTGCTCTTGCAGCTTCGGTTTCTGCGGCAACTCTTGCGGCTTCGGCCTCAGCCTTTGCGGTAGCTTTTGCAGCTTCAGCTTTCAGCTCAGCGATCTTCGCGGCTTCGGCCTCAGCGGCAGCTTTTGCGGCTTCGGCTTCAGCGGCAGCTTTTGCAGCTTCAGCCACCAGCTCGGCGATTCTCGCGGCTTCGGCTTCAGCGGCGATTCGCTGTTGCCTTAGTGCTTCGAGCCTTTCGGCGGCTTTTTTTCCTTCTTCGATTTGGCGCTCCAATTCGAACAGCATATCATCGTTTTGATTGGTGACCTGGGCTTGTGCCTCATTTTCGGAAGGCATTTCGCCGGTGTGGACCGCTTGCGCATGCACAGTATCATCGTCTGAAACGTGAAGGGCTTCTTGCGTATGGGCAGAGAGTTCGCGCCCAGACATGACTTCGCATTTTGATACGGCCTCAAGGTGGGCAATCGTGGGCTTATCGTCATCCAGGGCATCCGCCGAATCCATGTCGATTGCGTCGATTGTGTCTTCTGTTTCGACAGAGGAGACGAGTTTGGATGTGTCACTTTGGGCATCGGAAGGCGCGGATGCCGTCTCTGCAGAGACAGTCTTGCCGGATGAAGCGGTGCTGTCGACGACGCCGAGAATGGGTTCTGTGATGATGGTGTTCTGCAGCGGTTCGTCGATGATCCTGGTTTCGTCGGCGATCTCGGTTTGAGAGACGGCAGCATGAGCATCGCTGGCCGGAAGCGTGTCCCCTGGGGACAAGGCGGCCAGGCCAAAGATGGTGTCATGTGTTTGTGCTTGCGTTTTGTCTGGCAAAGCGCCCAGCTTTGCACCGCAGTGACCGCAAAAACGTGAACTTTCAGGTAATTCATGACCACAAGCCTGACAAACAATCATCGCCACATCCACTCCGATTTAAGCAAAATACCCCGAACAAACGTTCCGCATCTAGATTAGACGAATCTAATGCGTGACGCATCCAAAAAAACCTTCAAAACTCAAACACTTCTCCAAGCCTCGCGATTTGGAACCCTGCTTTTCTTGCAGCGGTGAGCTTTTGAGCGCAGGTATCGTCCCCATAATGCATCAGCACCATGCGTTCACGAAAGTCTCTTGGCAGGGTAAGCAGCTCCTCGAATGAGGCGTGAACAGAGTTGCATACTGTAGGTTCGAAGTCCACATCGTGGAAGATGATCTCTGCACCGTTTTCAAAATAATTCGCGATGGCTGTGTCGGAAAAGGTACAATCTGAGGTGAAGCAGACACGTTTATCGAGCACAATGCCGTATGAGGGGCGATTGGGGACATGCGTCACTTCGAAAATTTCGGCCTTCAGGCCGAAGATATTTTCTGGTCCGCCCGGAGACATGACATGTACGTCTGCAAAATCGGCAAGAGTCAGAAGGTGAAGCATTCCTTCATCATAGATGCTCGACTCCATCGCGGCACGCAAACAATTGTCCCAAATATCGTAGCCTTCAATGCCGGAATGGGCGGTTAACAGGCCGCATGGAACCCAAAGCCCTACCCGACGCTGCTTAATAAAATAGTTTGTGCAAAAAACTTCCTCCAGGCCAAGGACGTGATCACCGTGAAGGTGGGAGATGTAGACGCCGTCGACATCCAATACCGACATGTCCATGGCATGAAGTGCGACAGGGCACAACAGGCCGCAGTCGATGAGCCAACGCTTGCCGTCAACATGCACGAGGGCATTGGTATTGTAGTTCGCTGGGGGTTTTGAGCGAGCATTGCCCGTTCCCAGAAACTGAAGAGAAAATTTTGTTCTGCTCGTCATAAAACCGTCTCGCACAAAAGTTCAATGCCAAAGCAAACCTACAACGCACATGTTCACGAGACATTACACAAGTCAGTTTGCAAAGCAAATGACATTTTTGTCGTGCCTTAATGGCCCGAGACGGATTCAGTATGCAAACTTCGTGGCAACCAGCGCATTATTTGCGTACCTGCAGCGCGACAGTATGTGCGCCAAAAAAGCACGTCTAATTATTGTCAATTGCGCCTGATTTGGGTTAGACTCTATGTGACGGCATTGCGGGCGATATTCGCCTACTTTACTTGCATTGTAACTTGGAACGACGAATTCATGACGCACAAACCTGGCACGGGACGTTACGTATTAAGATTCATTTCAGGCAAGTATCAGGGCGGCGAGTTTGCTCTGGAAATGAACCAGGAACTCATCATCGGACGATCCAGTGAACTTGAGATGGTACTCATTGAAGACATGGTGAGTCGCCATCACGCAAAAATCACCACGACCGACGTCGATATCTTCATCGAAGATCTTGGCAGTACGAACGGCACGTTCGTGAATGGCGAGAAGATCACAAGCTGCAAGCTTAAAGAGGGCGACCGTATTCTCATTGGCACCTCGATCGTCAAACTCGTATTCGAGGAATTTGATGCCAGTCACCCGCCTCCCCCCCCCATGGGTGCATTCCTGGCCGGCGAGGCTCGCGTTGAGGACGTTCGGGCTGTGCCATCGCTGAGTTCTGCAAATTCCAAGCGTGTGGCGCATACCGGGCACACCAGCCATGGTGCGACTCAGTCTGGCGTTCTCTCCGGCGTCATCGATCAGGTGCCATTGCCCGATTTGCTTCAACTCTTTGGTTCCAGCAAAAAGACCGGCTGTCTCTTTATCACCACGCCTGCTGGAACAGAGGGCAGGATTTACTTGCGCGATGGGCGTATCTATGGTTCTGCCATCAACGGAAACTTCGATGTGCCTGTTGATAAGAGCTTCTATCGCATGATGGCCTGGACGAGCGGCAACTTCCTGCTTGATACGTCGGCATCCTACGAATTTAATGTACCTATCGACGAAACTGTCGAATCCATGCTCATGGAGTCCATGCGCATCCTTGATGAGACGCATGCGCTTGGAGGCGATATCCCGCCGTTCGATGCGATTTTCAGGATCGAGCTCCCACTGGAGCCGCTTTTGCGTGAGCTCACGCCCGAGCAGCTTGATGTTTTTCAGCTCGCGCTCAACGAGCCTTCCATGGAATCGATCCTCAATCACAGCACGTCAGACGACTTCGAAACAACCAAAGCCATCATCCACCTTCTGCGATATCGCTATTTGCACATCGCCTAAAGGTTGGGCAGCGTTCGAATCCAAGCCGCCATAAAAGCGGCTATTTTTTGGAGTTCTGTTATGTCGATTCAAAGCGAAATTCAGGCGCAAGTCGTCGTCGCCATGAAGGCGGGTGAGCATCAGCGGCGTGATGCGCTTCGCCTCATTCTTAACGCCATCAAAGTCGAAGCCAAAGATCAGCGGCGTGATCTCAGCCTTGATGAGGAAAGGCAAGTGCTCAGCCGCGAAGCCAAGAAACGCCGCGAAGCCATCGAAGGCTATCAGATGGTGAACAATCTTGAGCGTGCCCGGAAAGAAAGCGAAGAGCTGACTATTATCCAGGAATTCCTGCCTCAGGCGTTGACTGCGGAGGAGGTGAAGGCGATTATCCAGAATATTATTGCCGAACTTCAGGTGGCGTCGAAGAACGACTTTGGCAAGGTCATGAAAGCGCTTCTCTCCCAGACGAGTGATCGATTCCCGGGAAAGGACGCCAAATCGCTCGTCGATCAGGCATTTTCGCAGCTGTTTTCATAACGATGACATTTTTCTTTCTCGGGGGAGCTCACTCCCCCGAACCCCCTGCGATACTGCGTATCGCTTCGGGGGCAAAAGCCATTGCCTTCGGATAAACATTGTCACCCCGTGTGACAGTTTGGGAAGGGAGGGGGCAGCGCCCCCTGCGCCGCTATCGGCCTGGCGGCCGATACGCGTCTACCCCCTGTGCGGGGCCTCAATTGCCGGCCCCGCAACGCCCCGCTCTTTGGTTTTTGTGTGGGGGAGACAGCTCCCCCACACCCCCTGCGATACTGCGTATCGCTTGTGGGATGAGTGAATTGATGTGCGTCAATGTGTCGCAGGGCTGACCTACGTGCTACCACCCTACAGGCGACATAATCATCCCAGCCGAAACCAAACGATTTATTTCGTTCTTTACTCACGAGCCATGCGAAGCATGGCAGGGGGGCTGGGGGAACAAGTTCCCCCAGCGGGTGTGGGCAGCGCCCACGAAAAAAACAGAAAAGGCGCGGCGTATCTGCGTGCAGATAGCCGCGCCCGCGCCGCGTATTGCCCATGGGGCAATAGCGGGCGGCCTTCAATGGTTATTCATCGCCGCAGCCCTGTTTGTGTCTGCGAATGTCGTCTTGTATCATATCCAATACCATGTCTGTGACTTCATCGAATATCATCGCGGCAGAGATGGCTGGACGCGCTCCCACGCTCTTTGGCGGCAGCATGCCCGTTAAACTTGAGCGCTGGTCGATTTGGCCGCTTTGCTTTTTGTCCGTCGAGCTTTCGAGTGCGAGTTTGGTATCGACGGAACCGAAGGCATTTCGCACCCTTGCTTCGAGGGCTTCGGCGGCCTGCTCTTTCGTGTCGACCGAATCGCCGGTTCCGAAATGCGAAGTATGCAGCAACTCGTGTGCCAGAAGGCCAAGGCCCTCGGGTGTATGGAAGTCGAGTTTTTTCTCGCCGAAGAATACGCTCTTGCCCAACGTGAAAGCTTGGGCCCCCATCGCCTCGGAAGCCATCTCGGCCACCGAACCGGTGTAGATTTTGACGGTCGAAAGGTCGAAGCCCAGGAAGGGCTGCAGCTTATCCTGAACACTTTGCGGCAAAGCCTGCCCCTCGCTTCGAAGTGCCAGGGCCATTTGGTCGGAACTCAAGCGCCCTGTTCTGGCAAGCGATTGGGTATCGGCAGCATTGCGGCGGTTGTCCTGCTTGGCTTCGATCCAGTCGGAGGCCACGGCGGCCACGCGGTCATCTGCGTTGTTCAGCGGGGAGACGCGCTGAGCAGAATCGAACGCGGCCCCTGTGATTTTGTCTGTTGTTCGGCTCGTCATGGTCGAATCGAACTGGTTCTCGATGATGCGCATGATCTCGAGGTTGACCGACTGGAGGTTGATATCACGGCGAGATTTTCGCAGGGGCTTATCGTCTTGCTTCATCTTCAGGCCGGCTACCCGATAGAGCGCTGGCAGCATATCGGCAGCTTCCTTGTTGTGGCGGTCGAATTTGACGCGCTTAAAGAGCGGCTGCTGAGAGAGGTCGTCCATTTTGAATCGGGGTGTGTAGAAGCCCATTTCGCTTCGGACGGAGGGCATGAAAGCCAGCTGGGGGATGTCTTGCAGGACGCGGTTGGAGCGTTTTGCACCATAGGACTGGAGCGTCGGAATGGCGGTTGGCATCGGAGCGGCAGCATTGGCAATGCGGAGGGCTCCGGGCGTGGTGACAGCGTGTTCACTTCCCGCGAAAGGTGCATAGACACCCATGTCTCCGGCAAGCGTGCTCTGGGCCAGCTGTCGGACGCGCGTGAGAGCAGTTTGCGCCTCGTGGAGGGACTTATTGGCGTGCACATGCAACGAACTCTGAGATGCGGGGCGCGTGCGGGGGCTGGAAGTCTCGAACTCGGGGGAGGAAACCTGATAATCAAGTGCTTTCAGGAGCGAAGCAGCTTGCTGGCCCTGCCACAGATGCTGTTCGAAACGCATCTTTTGCTGGTTGTACATCAGATGGGCTTCGAGCAGGAATTGGTCATTGCCCAAGTCAGAGTCGACAGTTTGAGGGGTATCGGCCGAGAAGTTAACGAGCGCATCGATCATCTGTACGCGCTGGGCTGCTTCATCGAGAGCCGACAATACCGCCTTGTGCTGAGAGGGGATTTTGGCATGTGACAAAGCGGATTTCATTGCGTCGATCTTGGCAGACAAGTCCCCTGCACTTTCGTTGTCGGTGTTGCGTCCGACACGCCCCAGAGCATCGACGATTTGGGCCCGTTGCTGGTTGGCATCTGATCCACCTTGTTCACCGACGAAGGCAGCAATGGCCTGGCGTTGAATTTGTGCAAGGTGATCGTATTCCTGTTTCAGGAGGCTCTGGCTTGCCTGACGAACCGCGGAAACGGTTGCATCTACGCGTTCGCGCGCGGCGTTTTCTGCCTTCATCTGGCGCAATGCCATTTGTCGGCGCTGCATGTCCTGTTCGGCCTGTTCGAGCATATCGCGGGAGAGCATGAGCTTGTGGTGTTCGAGCCCGGGGCGTTGAACTCGGGCGCGCAGCGCCGCGACATCTGCGGCGGAAAGGGCCGCCGAAAGAATCGACTGCTGCTCTTCCTGAGCCAGCGTTCTGTCTGAGTCTGTCAGCGAAGCCGGGTGCAAACTCTGGGAACCCTTGTGTGAGGCGAACCAGGACTCGAGCGATGATTGCAGAGCTTCGCGCTGTGCGGCAACCTCTGACACAGATTCGGCGATTTCGAGCTCATTCGTCCAGACGCCGGCAGACATGCGGGATTGAAAATCGCGGGCAAGACGGGCGCTCTCATCTGCGTCACCGGCCTTTGCAAGCGAAGCAATCGCGTGCTGGACTATCTCTACGTGTCGCGAATCCCAGGTACCGCGCGGCTGCGACAAAAAGCGCTCTGCCAGAGCGGCGTGCTGCCGGTTCAGGGTGCGTTCGCGCAAGCTTTCTTTGTGGGCAGGGCGAAGTGTTGGCCTGGAAAAGACCTTGTCTGCGAGCCGCTCTCGTATTTCTTCGATGCCAAGCTGCACGGACGAGGCATCCAGTTTGCCTTCGCGATAGCCCAATACAAGTCTGTCAAAAGCCTGGCACAGAACGACATAATCGCTGGCTGACCCGAAAGTTTCTTCTCGAGATGAAAGCTCCGAACGGAGCTCCGAGAGCACTCCCAAAATCACATCATTCTTGCGTTCTAACATAATCTTCCTCATATCTTCTCATGCGCCTTTGGGCACGTTGACAAGAAATCACCAAACACTGCTGCCTGAAGCAATGCAAATTTCTGTCCGAAATTGGATTTTTTTATAAAATTAAACTTACCCTTGAGACGGCCGAATGCATAAGCCTTGTACCATATGGCTGCGCCTGCGAACCACCCCCCATGGTACTGTCTGTGAGGACGGCTTCCCAAGGGGGGTCAATTGTCCTCATCGAATCTGAAAACCCCATTTTTCGAGTCGACATGCTGGCCACTGAGGGCACATGACTATACGCCGGTGACATTGAGCAAAGACTCTTCAACGGCCGAACGGCAGGCCTCGAACTTGTCTTTGAGCTGATCGGCAGCGAGGGAAAGATCGTTGGCGGCGAGTTTTGGGTCAGTATGCAGGCAACCCCGCATCAGTACGAACAATGGCGAGGAGGGGTATTTGACAATGGCGCCCCCCAGAAATGATCTGGCCTCGTCGCGCCGGCCCAGTCTGGCCAGGCACTGGGCATAGCAGAGGGCAATGGCTTCGTTGGCCAGTGACAGGTGTGCGAGCGTTTTGATGACAAAGTCATAGCTGTTGCGTTTGAGTTGCCTTTCGAGAACTTCGCACAGCTTGTCAGAGGCACGGTCGTAGACTGGATCTGCCACCAGAGCGTAGGCTACGTGTTCGAGGATGCGTTCGTTGGGCACGCTTAAACCCTCGCGCTGGGCCTTGCGTTCTGTCTCCCGCATACCCATCCAGTTGGCGTAGGCATGGAAGCTGCGAGTTCCCAGCATTGCGCAGGCGTCCTCAAGCCAGGATTCTTCCGAACGCGGGGAGAAATGACTCAGCAGGCGTGCGCACAGACGGCAGAGCGTCAGGTGAATCTCGTCTCGCGGGCAGGTTTCATAGCCACAGAAGAGCAGAACCTGGCGATGAATATCCAACATGTTGATGCTCAGCATGAGAGCACCGTCGTCGTCGAGGATTCGTCCTGTCAGCGCAATGTCGCCGCCGATGGCACGTGTCGCATCCACAATCCACTGCGTTTCGGGCAGCGAGTAAAACACTGCGAATGCGCAGGCATTTTTGGACACATCGTATGCCAGGTCGTCTCCCTCCCGCACGAGCACCATTTGGGGAATGGCCATGAACCCCTCATGAAGGGCGAGAATTTCGGCAATGTCTTCGCATATTTGTCGGCTCAGGCCCGCAAGCTGAACATCAAAACCTGCGCCCGTGCCGAGCGAGTAGCAGACGACGAGCTTTGGGGGTGAGGAATCCATAACAGAGCCTACCTAGGGAAAGACAATGTCGATTGTTTCAAAAGCAAGTTCTCGGAGGGCAGGCTGTTTGGTGCAGTCTAAGGTTTTCGACAGTGCTTCTTCAATCGCTTCGAGGCATGTGCCGTCGGAAGCGATGCCTTGTATGGTCAGATCGCACATTTCGTCGAACTCGAGAGATAGGCGCCTTGTGGGTTGACCAAGCTGTGACAAACAAGCCGCAAGCGCCGAACGATTCTGGCCGAGGGCCAGGCGCAGTTCCACGGAGGCGTCATCAGACAGGTTGCTGGCATCGGCGGATGCGCGAAGCTGCACGCTGATGCCAGCGTACTCAGACGGGAGCAGACGAACGTCGAACGCCATATTGGCTTCGTCCAGCTGGAATGCTATGGTGCGTGATTCATGTGCAGGTGCACTGATGACAACAGCGTACCACCGTTCATCGCGCGGGAGGGTGGCATGGAAGGGAGAAAGCATGATGCCCTCTTCCGTCAGGGCTTTGGGGAGATCACCCTTAGCAACGGCAAAGTAGAGTTTTGTCTGGAACGGTGTTGTCGAGAGCGAGAAGGCAACGGTGTCGATAAACTTGACGGATTCCTGTTTGCGCAATTTTGGCCCTCGCGGTGTCGAACGCGCGACGTGGGCCATTGAGGATGCCACCTCGGGATCCATCTCCGGCACTGCGCCCTCCCGCGAGGTTCCCAGGTGAAGGGAAATGCAGGCGCCGCCGCGGCCCTGTACTCGTCCTCGTGGTGTCATCCAGCACCATGATTGTATGCCTGTACCCGACATGGCTCCCCATATCATTGGGTGCTCAGAAGAGACATCTTCGAGGGTGATGACGTTGCCGCGCAGGGAGAGCGTGCGGCTGGCGCCTGGATACACACCGCCTGTCTCTCCGACAAATGAGACGCCGTGGCTTCTGGCGGGGGCTGTGATGGAAGCTTCGGAAACGGAGGAGAAGAAACGGCTTGCGTCGTTGGTCTGCAGGAATCGGCCATCGCCTGTCCAATAGAGACGGCCAGTATCCGAAGGATAAACAGACAGCCGGACTTCCTTCGAAAACAGACTGGCAATCCCAAGATTTGTTGCGACGAATTCGCCCGACGCATCGAAGCTTACCCAGGTGATGTGATCTTCGAATAGCCGCGTGATGCGCTCCTGTTCTGCTTCGTATAGCCACAGGCCGTCTTGTCCCCAGAACACAACATAGCCTGTTGCATCGTGTGCGGAGACGTGTTCGACGCGGACGCGGGCGAGGAGCCTGGATAGCTTGGTCAGTGCGACGCTTCTGGCGCCATCCGTGATGCGCTCCAGCCGTACCCTGCCCTTTTCGAGGAGCCATAGATAGCTCTGAGAT
>Ga0123353_10013709_pt1 | contig 11627 bp, 9 predicted proteins | sample TergutLab28metaG_3_FD_92763 | JGI IMG/M metagenome (GOLD analysis project Ga0123353, IMG submission 92763) | Labiotermes labralis P3 segment gut microbial communities from Petit-Saut dam, French Guiana - Lab288 P3 | ecosystem: Host-associated > Arthropoda: Insects > Digestive system > Gut ... | reverse complement strand
TTTTCGAACCCGGATGCGTCTTTTTCGCCCTTGGACGCATCCTTATCGTTCGCAGGCGCATCCTTACCGTTTACCGATACGCCCTTTTCGTTCTCTACAGCGTCCTTTTCGGCGTGCCGCGCGGCGTCCGCCCCCAACTCCGACCAGCCGTCCCCGCCGCCCGACTTAATGCCGTTTTCCGCTATGTCATCTTCCGTTCCGCCGGAATGATCTGAAGCTTCCGACAGTTGGGCGTCGACCGGGGCGATATTTTTATGTCCCTCATCTTTATAGTCGTCCGCGGCGTCTCCCGTCGGAGCTTTTGACATCGCCAGTTCACGTCTCAACACCGCGCCGTAGCGCTCCACGTACCGGGCGGATATTTCGCCGTATATGCCGTCGCGTATTTTTATCTGGTTTTTGTTATTGCCCAAAATATCAGTCCCAACCCCTTAATAATAAGGCGCGCAGCTTTTTTTGAGCCCTTTGCAGGCGGGCCGCGACATTTGTCTCCGTATCGTTTAAGGTTCCCGCTGTCTTTTTACGCGTAAAGCCAAACGCGTAGTTTAATAAAAAAATATTTTTGTTGACCCCGCCGAGTTTATTGACAACTTTTATGATGTCGGACGCGGACATTTCGGCCAGCGCATCGTCGAGGCCCCTTGCCGTATAATTTTTATGTTCTTTTACCGGCTGCATGTCCCGCGTTTTGCCCTTTACCAGGGCGTACGCGCAATTGCGCGTAATCGTGACCGCGAGTACGATCGAACGGCTGTTGCCGGGATCGTCAAATTTATCGATATTCTTCCATATCTGTATAAACGCTTCATACAGCGCCTTTTCCGCGAGCCTGCGGTCTTTTAGAATGCCGTACGCCTTACTCAGCATCAGGCGTCTGTATTCTTTGTAGATGTATTCGATTTTTTTCCTGCCGCTCTCGTTCCTGTAAGCAGGGCGCGACGTCGCCAGTGTGAACACCCCATTTCGTCAATCGATCGTCATGTCGTTCCAAACAGTCCCCGGTTTTTAACGATGTAGTTCGCACCCGAAAAAACCGTTAAAACCATCGCGGCGTACAGGAGAACGCCGCCGGCGTTTATCGAAATCAAGAAGCTTATACTAAAATTACGAAATAACAACAACGTCAACGCGACCGATTGCGCCAGGGTTTTTGCCTTACCGAAGACGTCCGCCGCAAGGACGACGCCTTTTCCGGCGGCAAGCAGCCTGAGGCCCGTCACGATAAACTCGCGCGATATTATTATTATCGGTATCCACGCGCCGATAACGCCGCGTACGGTCAATACGATCAACGCCGCGGTGACGAGCAGTTTATCGGCGATCGGGTCGAGAAAAGCGCCAAAATCCGTGACAAGATCATATTTTCTGGCAATATAGCCGTCCAACGCGTCGGTCGCGAACGCCGCCAAAAATACTATCCCGGCGGCTATATATCCGGCGCCGTCTATAAACCTGTCGTAATCCGATACGAATCCGTCCAGGCCGACACCGATAAACATACCGGCAACCGTCCCCGGCATCCGCAGGGACAATAGCACAAAAATGGGGATCAGCGCGACCCTGAAAAGCGTAAGTCTATTTGGCAGGTTCACGTCAGCATGACCCCGTACAGTCCTCCCGTATCCCTTCCGGTAATTTTTATCCTCACAAAAGACCCCGGTCCCGCCGGTTCCGGCGGTTTTCCGCTTATCGACGGCGCCCGGACGCGTATGTTCCCGTCGATCTCCGGCGCCTCCGCGTATGTCCTGACCCGGTATACGGCGTCTCCGCCTTTTACCGTATGCGGGCCCGAATCGACAATGGCCTCATACTCCCGGCCTATGCGCTCCGACTCCAGCCGCGCCATGACGGACGCCTGGACGCGCAACAGTTCCGAACGCCTCTTTTGCGCTGTCTTCTCCGGTATTTGCCCGTCCAAATCCGCCGCGAGCGTCCCTTCCTCCCTGGAATAGGCAAACACGCCGAGCCGGTCAAAACGCGCCTGCTTGATGAATTCGGCCAGTTCCGCGAAGTCCGCGTCGCTCTCTCCGGGGAAGCCCGTCATTACAGTCGTACGTATGACAATATCGGGGGCGTGTCGCCTGAGCGTTGCTACGACGTCATATAATCCCCGTTGATCGTATTTGCGCCCCATCCCGCGTAAAACGGCGCTGCTCGCGTGCTGTATCGGCATATCAATATAACGGAGCAGTTTATTCCCACGCGAGAACAGCTCCGCGAGGCGTTCGTCAATACGGTCTGGATACGCGTACATCAGGCGTATCCACCTGACGTTTTCAATGCCCGACAGACTCCCGACGAGTTCGCGGAGCGGCGCTGTGCCTGTTTGGCTGACTGTCCGGCTCGCGGCTCTTTCGGCGTCGGGCCCGCAAAACGCGCCGCGCGGTGCGGCGCCCGATCCGTAGTTGGTTGTGTCCTGCGCGACCAGTACCGCCTCTATTTCACGCTCCGCAGATAAACGGCGCGCCTCGGCGACGATATCCCCGGCCGGCCTGCTTATATAGGGCCCCCGTATTGACGGTATCACACAATACGAACAGTTGTTGTCACAACCTTCCGCTATCTTAATATATACGTAACCGGAGCCGTTAGTCAAGACGCGCGCCGCTTTTAAATGTTCCAGGCGCTGTTCGGGCGTGCTTTCTCGCACGTTTCTGGGGCTTTTCGGGATGGTTTTTATAGCCGGTGGTCCTGTGGTTACGCGTTCGGACGGGTTACCGCGCCCCGCCGGCCCCTCACGCCCCAACCCGTATAACTGGACGAGGGCGTCCGCGACTTCACATATGCGCCCGTATTCGCCGGCGCCGAGCGCCGCGTCGACTTCCGGCAACTCGTCCGGAAAGGAAGCGCGATAGCGTTCGGACAGGCAGCCGGTCACTATCAGCGCAAGCCGCCGTCCCGACGCTTTTTTATCGGCCATTTCGAGAATCGCATCGATCGATTCCCTCTTTGCCGTGTCTATAAATCCGCATGTATTCACAATAATCAGATCGGCGAGATCGGCGTCCGGCGTAATGCCGTAACCGCGCGCGACTAGTAACCCCAGCATCGACTCCCCGTCGACAAGGTTTTTGGGACATCCCAGCGAGACCATACCGACAAGGATTTTGGAATTCGGAACCGTTTCACCGTTATCAATAGACGCCAACCGCGAGTACCTCCAAATATGAGCGATCGGTATCGTTATATATCTTAAACGGCTCCCCGTCAATATGCGTGTCAAACGCGGTAAGGGTTATATCGACGAGTGTAAACGGCGTATCGCCTTTGACGGGAGGGATTGTGGCATACGAGACAGTCTTTTCCTCGCCGGGCAGGATGTCCGTAAACTTTGTATACGCGTACTGCATCTTTATATCACCGGATGTTCCGGAACCCGGTTGCCCGTAACTCAAGGTTATCAAGAAAAACGCGTTGTCTATGCTGTAATCTGAATTGTTCTTAAGTCGTAAATTTCCGGACATCAAGACGTCGTCCACCGTATTAAACGATAGCACGTTTATCGGGAACGGGTTTGTGACCGGTATCGTCGGGTTGGCCGGCGTCGGCGTATGCGCGCCGGGCGTATACGGGGAATGCGCCGGGGGCGTCACGGACGCGGCGTCACCCTCCGGGCCCGCGTCGCCTACCGGACCCGCGTCGCCGGGCGCGGCGTCGTTAGCAGGGTTCGGATCGCCTGCCTGGTCTGCGCCGTCAGTGGGCAAATCCGGAATGCCGCCGGACAAGGCGTCGTCCTCCGGGTTCGGGTCGTTTGCCGGCGGGTTTCCCGTAAGGTTCGCATCGTCAGTCGGGTTCGGGTCGCCTGCCTGGTCTGCGCTGTCAGCCGACAAATCCGGAACGGCGCCGGTGGTTACACCGTTGTATTGTTGATCGCCCTCCATGGATTGCTCCGATTCGGACATACGTTCTGTCATGTAGCTTAAAAAATTCATATAACTGCTTTCAGTCAACACATCCATGTCCGGATACAGCAGTTTCATAACCGACAGGCCGCGATACGCGTTTTCGTCTTCCGGTTCCGGTTCCGGGGCGTTAACTATGTCGCCGGCATGATCGCCGTGGTTTTGCTCCGCGAACCTTTGTATGGCGCCGCCGAAATCATACAGATGCGGCGTAGCCGTATATACGGGCGCCGGCTGCTCGGCGGTATCCGCCGTAAACGCGGACGATATAAACATTACGCCGAAATATCCGGCGGCGGCGCATACGGCGACGACGGCGGCGGCCAAACCGGCGCGCGCGAGGTAGACGGGTTTAAACGCCGTCCCGATTAAACGGAACGGTTTTGTCAAAGCTGCCATCAGTATTGAAAATAAACCGGGCTGTTTATCGGCGCCGTCGCCGGCGCCGCCGGCTTGCGTATTGTCGGCTCCGCCGCCGGCTTGCGTATTGTCGGCTCCGCCGCCGGCTTGCGTATTGTCGGCGCCGGTTAACGTTGCACCTTCTGCGTTCCGCGGATCCCCTTCATCGGAAAACACCTCTTCGTCGGCAGCGCCTGCGTTATGATCGGCGAAATCCGCTATAGGCGCGACGGGGAATTCCTCGTTTCCCGTAACGGCAAGGCCGTCCGGTATTTCGGCGGTTGTATCGCCCAAACCCGCAGACATGTCCAGGCCGCCGACGCTTATCGCTTCGGGGTTTTCTTTCTCAAGCCGCTCCAGTTCGCTGAGTATTTCTTCGATATCTATATACTCCGACGCGTTCGCAATAAGCGGCTCGTCTGCGTCAAGGTAATTCGCCGCGTTGAACAGATCATTTTGCGACAAATGACCGCCTCCCCTCATCGTACGGGCCCGTGCCCGCTATCGGCGCTTGTGTTATAAATCCGGCTTTCCTGCCGATCATTTCATCGTTACGGTTTATATATTCCAACAGATTTTTCACATTAAACACCCTATCAATCCGTCCTGTGCCGGTATTGGTAAATTTTGACACAGCTCCGGCGCCGATAGCCAGCACATCGATACAATCGGCCATTTCATGAATGTTATAGACGCAGTAGCGGCCTTCGACGGCAAAACCGACGTTTGCCAGGTTACCAACCGTGTTTTTCTGCCTGTAAAGATAATACGGCCGCATCCCGTGGGTATCGGCGTAACGGAATGCGGCCGCCTGCATTGACGCGGCCGTATGCGCTTCCGGGCAGCCGTATTTATCGGGGCGCTCGTTGAGCCGCGAAGAGCGTTTGATGCACAGCGTATGCGATGTAAGGCTCTCGGGGCCAAGGCGCCCGACGGCTTCGAGTGTGTTTTCAAATTCCGCCAGTCCCTCGCCCGGCAGCCCGGCGATGATATCCATGTTGATATCGTCTAATCCCGCGTCGCGCGCGAGCAGGAAGGCCCTCTCCACATCCTCCGGCGTGTGGCTCCTGCCGATCAGGTCCAGAGTCGCCCGGTTCATGGACTGCGGGTTTATACACAGCCTCAGCCGGCCCGCGCACCGGGCGGCAGAGCGGATGATCCCCAGTTTTTCGCGGTCCAGCGTATCCGCCCTGCCGGCTTCAACCGTATACTCGTCCGGGCAGTCGTCCGGAAACGCGTCGGCGACGTTATATATTAACCTGCGCAGTTCGCGCGCCCCAATCGCCGTCGGCGTCCCGCCGCCGATATATACGGCCTTGAGCCTGCGCCCGGAACCCTTCATGAGCCCCGCCGTAAAACGCATTTCCCTAGTCAGCGCGTCTATGTAACGCGGCGCGTATACGTCGGCCCTATTGTGCGCGTCGGAGGGAAACGAGCAATACGCGCATTTGGAAACGCAAAACGGAATCCCGATATACAGCATAAAGTCTTTGGCATTGTCGTAGCGCGACAGGATTTCACGCTGCGTCCCCGCTATCCGCAGGCACAGATCGGACATATCCGCCGACACGTCGTACGCGCGCGCCATCCGGTCGATTATTTCCGTCCGGTCCGCGCCGCTCCCCGCGAGTTCCGCATATGTTTTAACAGGCCTGACGCCGACCAGCGCCCCCCACGGCAACAGGTTTTCCGCACCGTGCAACGCGGCGGCACGCGCTTTTAACAGGCGATATAACGCCATTTTGATATTGTATGAGGGTATGTCGCCGGTAGAATATATTTCTGACGTTATGTTTGCGCACGGGCCATCCGTCCCGTAAAACGTGACGTCCAGGGTATAACCGCGAGCGGATTCCGTTACGCTGATGACATCTGTGAACGCGGCGGCAACGCCGTTTGCGTTCCGCACGCCGTCTGTATCGCGCGGCGGACGGCTGCCGCCGCGATATATCGCGCCTCTGTAAAACAGATTGGCTATATCATGGACGTCGTTTTGGTATTTTTCCGGATAAACATGGAGGCGTATGTCTCTGTCAAAAAACATATCGTTAAAACGTTTTTTTTGAATCGAGCAGCAAAGTCACGGGGCCGTCGTTTTCTATCGAGACGGCCATATCCGCCTGAAAAACCCCGGTAACAACAGGCACGCCGATCCGCCTGCACCGTTCCGCGAACATTTCATACAACGGGCGCGCATTTTCCGGGGGCATCGCTGTGTCATACGATGGGCGCATGCCCTTGCGGCAGTCGCCGTACAGCGTAAACTGGGAGACTATCAGCAGCGAACCGCCTGATTGGGAAACGTTCAGGTTCATCCTGCCGTCTCCGTCCGCAAAAACCCGCAAGCCGCCGATCCTGCCGGCGAGCCATTCAACGTCCCGCCCGTCGTCGTCCCTGCCGACGCCGACAAAGACGCATAAACCCTTCCCTATCCCGCCGCAGTCGGCCCCGTCGGCGACTACGGACGCGTGCGACACGCGTTGTACCACCGCCCGCATCTATAATCCGTCCTTTATTGAAATATGTCGAACACACCCCCGCACCCGGTCAGTGCAGGCTGCGCGTCACCTTGATCACGCTCTCGATGCCGTATAGTTTATTTATGATCATGTCCAACTGTATTTTACCATTTATTTCCATAACCAGATCGATATTCGCGAAATGATCGCGCGATACGTTGGCGTGAATGGACTTTATCGGGATTTTCGATTCCCCGAGCGAACTGGTTATATCGGACAACAGCACCGGCCTGTCATATGCCACAACCAATATCGCCGCCTGATAAGTCTCCGTTATTTGTTCATACCACGAAACTTCCACGAGCCTGTTTTGATCGTCGATCGAGTTGGTCACGTTGACGCAGTCGGCACGGTGTACGGAGACACCGCGCGAACGCGTGATATAGCCGATGATATCATCCCCGGGAACAGGGCTGCAGCAATGCGAGAGCCGCACGAGACAATTGTCGAGTCCTTTTACGAGAATTCCGCTTTCGGGGATTTTCCTGGGGATTCGCGCGGGTTTCCGCGCCTCGTATCCGCCTTGCTGCATAACGTCGGCGACGGATTCCGGTGGCTTGACGGTCGCGCGGTATTCCTCCATCAGCCTGTATACCAGTTTCGCGGCGGAGATGCCTTCATACCCGACGGCGGAGTAGGCGTCATCGAGCGTATTGAAGTTATACCGTTTGAGCAGGCGCTCGATCCATTCGGGCTTCATCAGTTGAGTTGGGGTCAGTCCTTGGCGCTTTATTTCTTTTTCTATTAGTTCCCTGCCCCTGACGATGTTTTCTTCGCGGTTTTCGCGTTTGAACCACTGTTTGATCTTGCTCTTTGCCTGGCCGCTGATGGCGATATCGAGCCAGTCCCGGCTCGGCCCGTGTTCGTTGACCGACGTGATGATCTCCACAATATCGCCGTTTTTCAATTTATAAGCTATCGGTACGATCCGTCCGTTGACACGCGCCCCGTTCATCCGGTTGCCCACGGCGCTGTGTACGCGGTACGCGAAATCAATCGTCGTCGAACCGTTCGGCAGATCGTAGACGTCACTTTTTGGCGAAAACACATAGACGGTGTCGGAGTACAGATCCATTTTAAGGTCTTCAACAAATTCGCCGGCGTCCTGTAAATCCCGTTGCCAGTCAATTACCTGCCTCAGCCAGGTCAACCTCTGCCCGTATTCGTCCAATCCGAACACGCCTTCCGGCGTACCGTCCACCGCGGCAATGGCCTTGCCTTGCGTCTTGCCCTCTTTATACATCCAGTGCGCCGCTATGCCGTATTCTGCGATCTGGTGCATTTCCCACGTCCTGATCTGCACTTCGAACGGCGTGCCCGACTCCCCGATCAGCGTCGTATGCAGCGACTGGTACTGATTGGGTTTGGGCATCGCGATATAGTCTTTGAAACGGCCGGGTATGGGTTTGTAGTCCTCGTGTACCGTGCCGAGTACCTGGTAACACTCCGAAACGAGGTTTACAATGACGCGTATGGCGTAGATATCATATATTTGTTCGACGCTTTTATCCTGGCCACGCATTTTTTTATATATACTGTACATGTGTTTCATGCGGTGTTCGATATGCGCGTCGATATTGACTTCGCGGAATTTTTTGCCGAGTATCTTTGTGATTTCGGCTATCGGGGCCTCGCGTTTTGTACGGTTCTCCGCCAGCATATCAACCAAATCAGCATATACGTCCGGTTCCAAATACCGGAAACTCAAATCCTCCAGCTCACTCTGGACCTTGAACATGCCGCAGCGGTTGGCCAGCGGCGCGTATATTTCGAGCGTTTCATTGGATTTTATGCGTTTGTGTTCGTCCGGCATGTTGAACATTGTGCGCATATTGTGGAGGCGGTCCGCGAGTTTGATCAGGATGACGCGGAGATCCTTTGACATCGCGAGGATCATTTTCCTGATGCTCTCGGCCTGGATCTCTTCTTTTGTCGTTTTGGGGAGGTATTCCAGTTTTGTGACGCCGTCCACTATCTGGGCGACGTTGTCGCCAAACTGCTCCGAAACGTCCTCGAGCGTCGTGGACGTATCCTCGACGACGTCGTGCAGCAGGCCGGCTATGATTGAAGTGGCGTCCAGTTCGAGTTCCGCGAGTATCATCGCGACGTGAAGCGGATGCGTTATATACGGTTCGCCGCTGTAACGGGTCTGGTCCTTGTGCGCCTCGCGTACGTATTCGTAAGCGCGATCCAGCAATCCATAATTGAAATTCGGGTAATACTGCCTGATTATAGATTTTAACTGAACATACTCAGAGTTGACGTCGAGTACCACAGCCGCGCGCCTCCGCCGCGTTACGCAAGAATGTCGTTTTTATTATCCGGAAGTATACCACAACTGATAATAACTGACAACTTGCGTTTGCGCGTAGGGCACGGCTCAGAAATCCGCGCAGTCCGATCCGCGTAGGGCACGGCATCCCTGACGCGCCGTCCCTGTTCACGCTCAACCTGTCATTGCGGCCTCCGAGCCGCAATCTCACAAAAACGCTTGAACAGTAACGACGCGCCGTCTTTATATCATTGGCGCGTATACCGCGTAACCGCGCGGCGCGGCCCAAAAATCCGCGCAGCCCGATATATCCGTCCATTTATCCTGCGGCGCGCTCGCGTCGCTATGGCCGTACCATGCCACGGGCTCGAACCGCGTGTTTTTCCAATGCGTCCGGACTTGGGCGCCGTTCCACGCGCCGCTGTTGTTCAGTACGAACACGAGCCCGGGTTGTTCGCCGGCGCGGGGGGCTTCCATAATATCCAGGCCGTCGTCGACATACAGTATATGCGCGGGCCCGCCGCGTATTTTTCGTGGACTTCGACCAGGGCGTCGATACCGTTCCTGCCGCCCGGCTGCGCCAGGCCCCAGTTAAAATAATCCTGCCAGAAGACGCAGGGATAACCCTCGTGGGTGAGGATAAATGCGTATGCCAGCATCTTGTCGTTGATTATCGGCGATTCGAGGACTATGTCGTGGTTTTCCACGAATGTGACCGCCTGCGCGGGCCGGCTCCGCATCAATACGCCGCCGTCCGCCAGGTTGCGCAGGTTGAACCCGTAGCTGTCGCAGAGATCTTTTAAGCGGTAGCGCAGCGGGAAGTCAAACGCGCCGACGGGGTTGTCAGACCAGGCGTTGGCCTCGTCGAGCCATTCGTTAATCGTGCGGTCGCAGTCCCAGCATTCACCGACCGCATATGGCTTGAAGCCCCTGCCGTCGCGCAGCGCGCGCAGTTCCTGGATGGATCGGACCATCCAGCCGCCGTAACCCTTTACCATATCGTAGCGGAAACCGTCAAAGCCTATTTCCTCCAGCAGCCAGCGCGCGTAGTTGATCAACTCTGAATATACATAGGGCATGCGGTGGCACATGTCGGGCATACCGCCAAACGTGCCGCCGTCCCATGTCTCATATTGGTTCGGGTGGAAGCATTTCCAATCGCGCGGAAACATGCCGCTCTTCGGGGTATACAGTGTCCAGCGCGTCTCCCTGTCGAGCGGGTTCACTTCCTCCATATCCGCGCCGCTGTTATGGTTGAACACGAGATCGGCGTACGCGTGTATGCCCAGCGCGTGGGCCGACCTGATGAGATCGAGCAGTTCGTCTTTTGTGCCGAACCATGTGGGTACGCCGCCCTTTTGATCGAATTCGCCGAGATCGTAATAATCATACGGATCGTAGCCCATCGAAATGTCGTCGGCCGCCTTGCACGCGGGCGGGAGCCACAGCGAAGTGAAACCCGCGCGGGCGAGCTCCGGCAATTTCGACTTTATATGTGTCCACCATTGATATGGAAGTTCCTCCTCAGCGGGACAATCCCAATAAAAAGCCTGAAACATTACGCCCATAATTCACCTCATAGTAATATTTTTGATATCAAAAAAAATTTAACGATAAAATTATATCGGTATATTTATATATAGTTTAAAGCATACCGGAGGACCAATGGCGCAAGCGTGCAAGCGCGCAAAAGCGGCGCCGGAAGCGCCGCCTTTGCAATACATTATAATTTCCGTATGTAATATATCAGTTCTTTTCCGCCAGCACGTCACGGGCCTTGACGGTGACCGTTTCCTCATAACAGGAAAAGCTGTGATCCACTATAGACGGATCGGGCGCCTTGGTAAACATACTAACAACCGGTACGATGATGAGTCCGGCGAGCATGCAGAACGCGCCCGCGTTGATCGGCGATTGTAAAATGACCGGAAACGCGCCCCTGAACAGTATGTTCAAGGTCATCAGGCAAGTGCTGAAAATGAAGCTGGTCCAAACGGCGGTTGCGCTCGTGCGTTTCCAGTACAGGCCGAAGAGGAACGGCGCGAGGAATGATCCGGCCAGGGCGCCCCAGGAAACACCCATGAGCTGCGCGATGAACGAAATACCTCCGCGAACTTGAAAAATGGCGATAAATGAAGAAATTACGATAAACACCACGATGAGCGAACGGATGATGATCAACTGCTTTTTATCGTCCATCTTCTTAATGACATGGCCCTTAAGGAAGTCCAGCGTCAGCGTAGAAGCGGACGCCATAACCAGCGAAGACAGCGTGGATATTGACGCGGCGAACACGAGTACGATTACGATGCCTATCATAATATCCGGGAGTCCCGATAGGATTTTCGGAATTATTGAATCATATATAACTTCGCCCAACGAGTTTAACTCAACTTTGTCGGCGTACAGGCGGCCGAAGCTGCCGAGGAACTATGAACCGCCGGCGACGACGATCGCGAATATCGTGGATACGATCGCTCCCTTTGTTATCATTTTTTCACTCTTGATGGAATAGAACCTCGCCACCATCTGCGG
>Ga0123353_10013707_pt1 | contig 11628 bp, 9 predicted proteins | sample TergutLab28metaG_3_FD_92763 | JGI IMG/M metagenome (GOLD analysis project Ga0123353, IMG submission 92763) | Labiotermes labralis P3 segment gut microbial communities from Petit-Saut dam, French Guiana - Lab288 P3 | ecosystem: Host-associated > Arthropoda: Insects > Digestive system > Gut ... | reverse complement strand
TATTTTCGCTTCGGTTCCTCGCGCCATATTAAAAATTACAACGCTCGTCAAGTTTTCGCTCGATCAGACCTGACAAGCAGGAGAGCTTACTCGCTCAAACTTGGAGAGTTGTATTTTTTAATTGGGCTGCGTCAAAAAGCGAAAATATTATTTAGAGTTCAAACGTAAAGTTATATAACTTTTCCAAAACTGAAGTGAAGACCTGGTCGCGGGGGGCGGCGGCGGGGACGTGGATGAGGAGGCCGAGCTTTTGGTAGTAGGTGACGGTGTCGGGGTAAGTTTTGGTGTGGAACTCGGTGATGCGGGTTTTGAGGGCGTTGGTGTCGCGATCATCGTTACGATCTCCACGGTCATCGAGCATTTTGGCTGTTTCCCATCTAGACCATACTTCGTCTTCGCTGATGTCGAGGAGGATGGCGGCGCGGAGGGGGTGGTTGGCTTTTTTGAGAGTTTCCATGACAATGAGTTTTTCGTCACCCCAGCGACCAATGGAACTGAGAACCAGAGGCTTAGTGGTAAGAGTGGGGTTGGCGAGGTAGGGGAGGATAATGTCATAGAATTTGTCGGTAGGAGTGAGGACGCCTGTGTCTGTGATGTCACTGTGGGCGCGGAGGATAGTGCCAGAGCTGAGGAACTGCGCTCCGATAGTGGTAGCAAGGCGAGTGCCGACGGTGTCTTTGCCGCTCATGGGCAGGCCGAAGATGTTGATAGAGCCGGTGTCGAGCCATGTGCGGATTGATGTTATTTTGTCGGTCTGCATGATATAATTTTAGCATGAATTTATTAAATATCAGACCGGGACGCACCTTGCACGCTGTGGCCCTACGGGCCAATCAGGAGCAAGGAACGTCCCGGGGAGGGGGGAGGCATGGATAAAGAGAATAAAAAGCCCACAACGGTAGTGATAAGTAAGCTAGAAGCGAAACTTGAGGCAGAGAGGGTGCGGACGGCGGCAGAGATGGAAGAAGAGCGGAAGGCTAACCATAGAAAGAAAGTAATGGCTGCACTTATGGTGTCGGGTGTGGTGTTGATAATCGCTGCAGTGGTGTTTTTTGTGATTATTATCTTGACGGGGCAATATCGTCCGGGACAGACAGATCCAGTTGAGGATGAGGATGATGATACGACAGGTATGGTTTTGCCAAGTATTGAAGGGTATCGTTGCACAACTGAGTTATGCGAAAAGGCGGCTGACCTAACTGAGGATAAGATATTGATACGCGACACGGCTTATTTTGTGTTCAATCGCGAGACGAGGGAGGCCGTGAAGACGACGATAGACGCGGTAGAATACAGGTCGTTTACGCCGTTTAATTGGGGAGATTCGCTGCTTCTAATACTGGAGCGGACAACTGGTCGGCAGGGACTGTATTCTATCTCGGCGAATCGTAGATTGACGCTGTCTTTTAATTACACTATGTTTGAGAGAGATATTAGCGCCCAGGTTTATCAGGGGATGGAGTGGGTAAAGGGGGTGTATATTTTGGCGCGGATAGCGGATGAGGTACGGTTGATTGATATTAGGACTGGTGCAGAGGTGGTGCGGGCGGCTCAGAGGATATTTGCGCATCGGGATTTTATTATTGGCTACGAGGCGGCAGGGCAGAGGAGGATGTATACTATGGCTGGGTCGAGGGTTCTAGTGGCGGAGGCAGGGGTTTTTGTGGCGATTTATGAACGTCATTTGATACAGATAACGGGGAAGCAGAGCTTGACCCTTTATGATAGTGGGGGAGTGCAGGTTAAGAGCTCGGAAAGTTATTATAGACAATTGCGAGATAGGTTGAGGGAGGTGAATCGGCAGGATTATATGGCGGCGCTGAGAAGTATGAGCGGAGTGTTCGTAATCCCTAATTAATGTGGTAGAATGAGAGTATGACGGATAGGCAGAGAGAGATTTTGTATGCGCTAATCGAAGAGTATGCCGAGACGGCGTCGCCGGTGGGGTCGATTACTTTGGCAAAATTGTTTGATGTGTCGAGTGCGACGATTCGAGCGGAGATGGCGAGATTGGAGGCGTTGGGGTTGATTGCGCAGCCGCATACAAGTGCGGGGCGGATTCCGACGGATGCGGGGTATCGGTTGTATGTGAATTCTTTGGTGGAGGAATCGGAGCAAGAAATTGCGGAGATTGATGGTGAGAAATATATTGATCGGCCGACACGGGCACTTGAAGTGCGGATTTCTTCGCAGTCGCGGGCGGATAGGGCAATTCGAGGAGCGGTGGATTCCTTAGTGGATTTGACGGGGAATTTGGGGTTGGCGACGATTGGCGATCAGCTGTATATGAGCGGGATTGGCAATTTGTTTTCGCAGCCGGAGTTTTTGGATTATAGCCGGATTCAGCCGGTAGCGAAGCTGTTGGACAATTTGGAGCCGTGGCTGAGGGAGGCGTCGCCGGGGCAGCCGCTGAATATTTTTATCGGGCATGAGAATCCAATTGGGAAAGCGAGCAATGTGTCGTTGATTATTTCGCGGTTTCGGTCGCCGTTTTCGGACAAGAGTTATATTGGGGTGTTGGGGCCGACGCGACAGAATTATGCGCGGGTGATGGGGTTGGTACGACGGGCGGGAACGATGTTAGAGGAGAGCTTATGACGAAGATGGAGGAGCTGACTGCGGATTTACAACGGACGCGGGCGGATTTTGAGAACTATCGAAAGCAGACAGAAGCGCAGAAGCAGCAATATGGTGATGTTGTAAAAATTACAACAGTTAGTAAAGTTTTGCCGCTGCTTGATGATATTGAGAGGGCGATTGTGATGCATAAGGAACTTTCACCACTCGAGAAAGGTTTAGAGAAGACGGTGGCGGAGCTGGGGTTAGAAAAAATTGATTCGGAGCAGGGAATGGCGTTTGACCACAATCTGCATGAAGCGGTCGTGGTGGAGGGGGAGGGAGATACGGAAAAGATTAGTGAAACGCTCAGGTCGGGGTATACATACGGAGGCGAAGTAATACGGCCGGCGTTAGTGAAAGTTGAGAAAGAATAATGGACGCGGGTGGGATAAAAAAGAGGATTGCGGCGGCGGATTATTTGTCGGTGGCGCAGATTTATTTGCAAGATAATTTTTTGCTTGAGTGGCCGCTCCAGTTCTCGGATATTAAGCCGCGACTACTGGGACATTGGGGGACTTGTCACGGGATAAATGTAGCTTACGCAATACTGAAGATGGTCTTGAGAGATTTTGAGTTTGTGGTGGGGCCGGGGCATGGATTCCCGGCACTGCAGGCGAGTTTGTTTTTGGATGGGACGCTTCAGAAATATTATCCGGAGGCGACGTTGGATGAGGCAGGAGTGGCGTATGTTTGTCGGAATTTTTCGTGGCCGTATGGGTTTCCGAGCCATAGTTTTCCGGGGACGCCGGGGGTGATTTTGGAGGGAGGCGAGCTGGGATATGCATTGGCGACGGCATATGGCGCGGCACTGGGACGACCGGAGAAAACAATTGCGTGTTTGATTGGAGATGGGGAGTTGGAAACAGGGACGGCGTTGGCGAGCTTGAACCTGAATAAATTAATTGATTCTACGCACAATGGTCTGGTTTTGCCGATTTTACACCTGAATGGATATAAGATTTCGGGGCCGACGATTTATGGACGGAAGAGCGACAGAGAACTTTTGCAGTTGGTGAGAGGGTTTGGGTATGAGCCGGTGATAATTGAGCCGGATGTGGATTTGGAAGGGGCGATAGAAGTTCTTAAGGGTCTGACCCTTAAGAAGGGTGGAATGCCGTTTGTGATTATGCGGACGGAGAAGGGGGAGGGGGGGCCGCGAGAAGTGAATGGTGAGAAGATAGCAGGGAATTATTTGTCGCATCAAGTGCCGCTGGCGCTGTGTAAGACAGATGAGGGGCAGCTGAGAATGCTTGAAGAGTGGCTGAAGAGCTATGGGTTTAGTTTGGAGGGGATAAATGGATAGGATTGAGATGCCGGGGGCGGAAAAATATTCTAGCGCGGAGAGATTGGGATTGTGGTTGCGTGATGAGATGGCGGAGAATGCGGATTTTTACTTTTTCTCGCCGGATGAAACTTCGAGCAATAAATTTAGTGCAGTGCATGAAGCGAGTAATCGGGCGTGGCTGGGTGAATTAAAACCGTGGGATAAATATATGGCGCCGGATGGTCGAGTGATTGATATTTTGAGCGAAAATGTGTTGTTCGCAATGCTTTCTGGGCATGTGCTGTCGGGTGGGCAGGGGGCGATGGCGAGCTATGAGGCGTTTTGGCCGATCGTGAGTAGTCAGCTAGATCAGTATATAAAGTTTTTGGATCAGTCTCGTGATATAGATTGGCGGGCGAAGGTGAATGCTCTGAATTTGATATCGACGAGTACTTGCTGGCGACAGGATCATAACGGATTTTCGCATCAAAGTCCGGCGTTGATATCTAACCTGCTGGATAAGCCGTCGAATCTCGTGAATTGTTTGTTCCCGGTGGATGATGTGGCGAGTGTGGCGGCGGGAGAGTTGATGAGTCGGACGAAAGACGTCGTTAATTTCACGACGATTAATAAAACGGAAGAGCCGAGACGGATAGATATAAATCACGCGCGGTTTCAGTTGACGAACGGGGGGGCGAGTATCTTTCAGTTTGCGAGTGACGCGGATCCGGATGTGATTTTGACGGCAGCAGGAGATATCGTGTCGCGCGAAGTGCTGTATGCTATGGAGATAGTGCGGGAGAAGCTGCCGGGGCTTAGAATGCGATTCGTAGGGATAGCGGCGTTATCGCACGGTGCAATTGGTACAACGGAAAATAAGCTGAAGCAGGCGGATTTTGAAGATTACTTTACAACGGATAAGCCAATTGTGGCGAACTTCCATGGCTATGCGGGGGCTTTAAAGACTATTCTGAGCAACTATGCGGACGCGTGGCGATTGAAGGTACATGGGTTTAATGACAAAGGGTCTACGACTACGCCACTAGATATGTTAATACGAAATCATGCTTCGCGGTATGATATTGCGACGGAAGTGTTTTGGTTGGTGGGAAGGGGGGATTTGGCGGAAGAAATGGGGAGAAAAATAGCCGAGAATACGGAATATATTAAGCAGCATGGGGTAGATTTATGTTATTAGGTTATAACTGTGGATTGCCCGAACGAGTCGGGCAATGACGGTAGAGTATAGTATACTTATGGTATGGGAAAGTTGATACTAATTGCGAATCCGGGGAGTGCGTCGAGGAAGTACGCGTTGTATGATAGCTCTGAGTTTTTATGTGCGCTGCATTTTGAGTACGAGGATGGGCAGGTGATTTGTACTTTGAGGGATGCGGAGGATAGGGAGAAAGTCCTCCGGCCAGATATTGACGATATGGGCGATACCGTGGGCAAGTTGCGGGAGATTCTATTGGGAGAGAAGTATATGAGTGATGCGCGGCCACTTTCTATGATTGTGGTCAGGATAGTGGCGCCGGGGGAATATTTCGCGGCGGATCATGTGGTGGACGATGAATTTTTGGAGCGACTGGAAGTCGCGAAGCAGCGAGCGCCGCTGCATGTGCCGGTGGTTGCGGCGGAGATTAATCATTTTCGGCGTTCGTTCTCGGCAGTGCCGATTGTGGCGGTGAGTGATTCGGCGTTTCATGCTGATAGGCCAGAGCTGATGAAATATTATGCGTTTGATACGGAACTAGCTGATGAGGCGGAAATAAAGCGCTATGGGTATCATGGGCTGTCGGTGGGGTATGTGGTGGATTTGATGCGGAAGCAGAATATTCTGTCGGAGAAACTGGTGGTTTGCCATATTGGGTCGGGGTCGAGCGTAACGGCGGTATTTGGTGGGCGGAGTATGGACACGTCGATGGGGTATTCGCCGCTGGAGGGATTGATGATGGCGACGCGGGCGGGTTCGATGGATGTGGCGGCGGCGGCGGCCTTGAAACGTGAGTTGGGGTTGGACGATGAGGGGCTTTTGGAATACTTGAACAAGAAGGCGGGGCTGCTGGGGGTGTCGGGTGCGAGCGATGATATGCGCGAGGTTCTGAAGAAACGTGAGCTGGGGGATTTGCGCGCGGCCTTTGCTCACGCGTTGTATATTTATCGGATTCAGAGTTTGATTGGACAAATGGTGGCGAGTTTGGGCGGGATTGACGGTTTGGTATTCACGGCGACGATAGGTGAGAGAAGTGATGATGTTCGGCGGGCGGTGGTGCAAAAGCTGGCGTATCTAGGCCTTTATTTGGATGGGGAGAAAAATGGGTCGCCGGAAGCAGGACAAAAGCCGGTGGTGAATATTGGGGCGGAGGGGTCGAAACCGATCTATGTGACAAAAACTGATGAAACGGCGGAGATGATACGGCGAGCGGTGACGTTGATTTAATATACGTGTTTTTTGCTTGAGTTTTGGTTTTTTGTGCTACAATACAGTTATGCTAACAAGACTTAAGCTTAACAAGGGCTATCTTGTGTTTTCTTTGCTCGGCTTCTTTCTTTTTTGTTTTCTCGCTGCCTTCGTATCCGGCAGTATGTTCTTTTCTGTAGGTGATAGCTCTGCCGAAAGCACAGAAGTAGACATCATAGCGAGAGTACATGACGTTCTTAGTATTACTACGGATGCTAGCAATGATGAACTGCCTCTCAATGTCACTCCTACACCATCTGGTACTCTGACTAAGAATCAACTAACAGTCACAGTATCTACCAATAACTCTACTGGCTATACATTAAACATGAATTCAATTACCACTAATACTTCTATGGTACATGAGAGTGCTACTGGTAGTCCTCCTGCTCCTAATATCCCATCAACTACTCATGACTATACTACTCCAGCTACTCTTGGTATTGACACTTGGGGTTGGAACCTAGGTACAGCTTCTTCTACCACTACCTTCAAGAAAATCCCTCCTTCTGGTGATGGCCAAACTATCAGAACTACTGATGCTCCTAGTAGTGCCCCAAGTCCCGACAGTGATACCATTGTCACCTTTGGCGCTAATGTGACTGACACTACGGTTGCTGGAGCCTATATCAATACTATGGTCTTTACTGCTACGACTAACTATGTGCCAATCGCAACCCCCTGTGAGACCGGAGACTATGAATGTATATTGTTCACCATCAATACTACTGATGGAACCTACTCTATTCCGACTAGCGGCCTAGTAGCCGACATGCATCATACATATAACTGGGACGTCTATGTAGACGGCATACTAACAACGGCCTGCCCAGGTGGCAATTGTACTGGGACTAGTCACAGCAATACTGCCCCTGGAGTTAATGGCATAGCCCTGACCGGACTGAGCAATGGTGAGCATCAGATTAAGATTGTGCCCCACAATGGTCCAGCCCCTGGCTGGGGTAATGCTTTTGGACATGCCTTTATCACTGTTGGCGCTAATGTTCAAGCCAACAAAAACAAACTCATCTCCCTAGACTCCCCCCTCACTACCATGGCTTTTGCGCCCAAGACTACCGAGAGCACCACCAATGCTTCCTATATGTTCGCCAACATATTTATTAACTGCGTCAACCTTACTGAGCCAGCTACCTTCGTAGATACGTATAAACTGCCGAGTGCCGTTACTGATTTCTCCTTCTTCTTAAGCCAGATTCATCACAGCAATACCAACTTAACTACTTCTATCGATCTCACTCCCCTAGCCGGCTGGCTCAGTGCTAATAACTCTATCAATAATCTAGACCGTTTTCTTAATCAGAGTCATGATAGCAACCCTAACCTAGGCACTCCAATTAATCTTGGTCCCCTAGCTGGCTGGTTTAACAACAATACCTCCATCACTAGTATGTATTATTTTCTTGCCTCTAGTCATTTCGGCAATACTAACTTAACAATCCCAATCGACTTAACTCCACTCTCAGGTTGGTTCAACGCCAACACCTCCATCGCTAATCTAGCCTGTTTTCTTGGATTTACTCATTATGGCAATACTAGCTTAACTGCCCCTATCAATCTCGTCCCGCTCTCAGGCTGGTTCAACGCCAACAGATCTTTCACTAATCTAGCTAGTTTTCTTGAAGGCAGTCATTATAGCAATAATGACCTCACGCTTGCTGGTCAAACTATTTTCCCAAATTGGATAAAGACGGCAACGCAAGGCGGAACATCTATATGGAATGTATCCAATGCTTTTTATCAAACGTTCTACGCATATAAATTTGGCGATACGGGTGAACCGAGATTCCAAGACGGCTCAGTTTTATCTAGTATCGGTACACCTGCCACTAATAATCAGGCCTACATTGGTCGCTATGGGATTACGCCGGTGAATACGAACTGGCAATAGGGTGACTATTGACTGGATTCCGGGTCAAGCCCGGAATGACGGGGAGAGGGGTATTGACTGGATTGCTTCGTCGCTAAGCTCCTCGCAATGACGGGGACAGAAAGGGGTTGCGGAAACTTGGGAAGTTTGATATAATAGAGGTACTAAATAAATTACTTGCAGAGACTCCGGATCAAGTCCGGAGTGACGACGGGGGACTGCGTGTGGGGATAAAAGGAAAAAAATGAACAAAGAATCGGAAGCTAAACGGCGAGCGAATTTACTAAAATCGCGAGCTGAGAGATTGCCGTCCATCAGACAACGTTTCGAGGAGGGGCAAGGCCGAAATTTTAATAGTAACTTTAAGGAAAATGGGAAGGACGCCCCTAGCAGGGGGAAGACTGACTGGACTCCGGGTCAAGCCCGGAGTGACGGTGCTATTGGGCGAGGGAAGGGGGTATCGACGCAAAAGGCTGGGGGGAGTAAGACTGCGGGAGCGGCGGATAAGCGTAAAGTGAATCTCGCGGTATCGACGCGGCGAGGGGAAATGGTGCACCATCAGCGGCGACTGTCGCAAGATGTAAATGCGCAAGCTTCGCAGCATATCATAGGTGTGCCGGTGAATAAGTCGCGCTATAACGGGTTTAAGGGGGTGCAGATAACGAATAATGAGCTGAAAACTGCGCGGCCGGATCCTGAGGCGGTGCGGATTATTCCAATTGGGGGTAATGGTGAATTTGGCATCGGTAAGAACATGACGATTATCGAGTATAAGGGGGAGATAATCTTGATTGATATGGGGGTGTTGTTTGCGAGCGATGATTATCCGGGGGTGAATTATATGATACCGGACGTGAAATATCTTGAAATGAATCGCGATAAGATAAAGGCGATTTTGTTTACTCACGCGCACTTGGATCATATTGGGGCGTGTCGGCATCTCTTGCCTAAATTTAGTAATTTGACGCCGATTTATGCGACGGATTTTACGCTTGGTATGATAAAGAGGCAGATGAGCGAGCTGGCAAGTCCGCCGGATATGAATTATATTGCGGTGGATCCGTTCAAGCACGAAAAAATAAAAGTGAGTGAGCATTTGTCGGTGGAGTTTGTGCATATGACACACTCGATACCGGGGAATACATCGGTCATAGTGCGGACGCCGAATGGAAATATTTTGCTGTCTGGCGACTGGCGATTCGAAGAGAAGCCGATGGGGGTAGCGGCGGATTATGATAGGCTGCTAGAGGTTCAGAAGAAGGAGGGGTATGCCTTGATGCTGAATGAAGCAACGAATATTGATAGCCCGGGGAAGCATCCGCATTCGGAATATGACGTGGGTGAGAATCTCGGTAAGGTGATGGATCATTATGTGAATGGGCGGGTGATTATTTCTTGTTTTTCTTCGCAGATTGGGCGGATTGAGCTGGTGCTCCAAGAGGCGGCGAAGCGAGGGCGGAAGGTGGCTTTTGCGGGCTTTTCGATGATAAATAACGTCGAGGTGGCTTTGCGTGCAAAGTCTATCAATATTCCGAAAAATACGATCATGAAGATGGAAGACATTATCAAGCTACCGGACGATAAGGTGACGGTGGTGTGTACGGGTAGCCAGGGGGAACTGAATGCGGTACTCAATCGGATGGTGACGGGGGCGCATAAATATATCAAGATTAAGGCGACGGATACGATTGTGTTTTCGAGCAACCCCATACCGGGCAATGAGCCAGCGGTGGTGGGCACGGTGGATGGGTTGATGCGGGAGGGGGCGCAGGTGATACAAAATGGGAAAAACCATATTACAAATCTTGGACCGCTGCATTTGTCTGGACATGCTTATTATGAAGACCATGTGAAGTTTGTGACTGACATGAAGCCGTTGAACTATTTGCCGTATCACGGTGAGTTTTATATGCTAGAGCATGCGGCGGAGATGGTAGAGAATGTAGTTGGTCTGCCGCGGGAGCGGATTATTGTGAGTGATGACGGGGATATTATTGAGCTCCTGAAAGATAAAAAGATTAGGAAGAATGGGCGGATTCCGGTAGGGAATTTGCTGTATGACGATGCGGATCAGCCAGTGCATGAGGCGGTGGTGAAGGATAGGATTCATATTGCGCGCGAAGGGATATTCATTATTATACTCACGATGAGTAAGAAGACGGGGCGGCTCGTCAAGACACCGGATATTGTAAGTCGGGCGTTTATATATCTAGATAATTCGGAAGAGTTGATTGGGAAGATTCGGCATTACTTGCGCACAAAGACCGATAAGTCTATATCGACGGATCCAGAGCTGAAAGTTTTGAAAGAAGAGATCAAGGAAGATATTTCGCACATACTGTTTGATGCGACGGGGCATACGCCGGTGGTGATACCTGTCATAAACAAAGTTTAGTTTGTTGGAGAACCCTAACTAATCTTTTTTGCTTCGGTTTCTCGCGCCATATTAAAAATATCCGAATATCTTCCGCAAAACCTCAGACCGTTTACCATCGGGCGCCCTTTCGCGTGCGCGCCTGTCTTTACAGGGCGCAGTCGCTACAGTGTGTCCTGAAGTAGGGGTCAGCGGCCCCTCTTCATAACCGCCCGAGTAGCAAAGGTCTGCAGGTTTTGCCCAGTGCTCTAAGAGAACAGAACTAGTCTTTCTCGGCGCAAAAGTGTATCCGAGGAAGGCTAGTTTGTTCTCCGTGGAGAATCAGAATCATGATATAATTATAGGTATAATTTGGAGGTTTTGATGACAGGTATCTTTGATTTGACCGGGAAGGTGGCGGTGGTGACGGGGGCGAGTTCGGGGCTGGGGGCGAGATTTGCGGAAGTGTTAGCGGAGCATGGGGCGAAGGTTGCGCTGGTGGCGCGGCGGGCGGATAGATTGAAAGCGTTGGCGAAAAAAATTGGGGAAGAGAGGACTCTTGTGGTGTCTTGCGATGTGGCGGATTCGGCGGCGGTAAAAAAAGCAGTAGCTGCCATAGTAAAACATTTTGGGAAGATTGATATTTTGGTGAACTGTGCGGGTGTGGCGACGGCGATGCCGTCGGCTCAGCACTCGGATTCGGAGTGGAGTAGAGTAATCGACACGAATTTGACGGCGACGTTTGTGATGTGTCGCGAAGTGGGAAAAGAGATGCTGAAAAATAACTACGGGAAGATTATAAACTTGGGGTCGATTCATTCGCGGGTGACGATGCCGGGATTGCCGATTGCGGCGTATTGCGCGAGCAAGGGTGGGGTGTTGATGCTGACGGAGGCGCTGGCGGTGGAGTGGGCGAATGATGGGATTACGGTAAATGCGATTGGGCCGAGCTATTTCCCGTCGGAAATGACGGGAGATGTGCTGGCGGATCCGAAGTTTTTGAAAAAAGTGCAGGAGATGTGTCCGATGGGGCGGGCAGG
>Ga0123353_10013706_pt1 | contig 11628 bp, 5 predicted proteins | sample TergutLab28metaG_3_FD_92763 | JGI IMG/M metagenome (GOLD analysis project Ga0123353, IMG submission 92763) | Labiotermes labralis P3 segment gut microbial communities from Petit-Saut dam, French Guiana - Lab288 P3 | ecosystem: Host-associated > Arthropoda: Insects > Digestive system > Gut ... | reverse complement strand
GGGATCGAATCCCGGTGGGGACGAGATTTTCCGCCCCTTCCAGACCGGCCCTGGGGCCCACCCAGCCTCCTGTAAAATGGTACCGGGTCTTTCCCGGGGGTAAAGTGCGGCCGGGGCGTGCTGCTGACCACTCACCCCTTCTGGTGCCGCGGTCATGGAAGAGTAGAGCTATACCTCTACCCACCCTGTGGGCCACACAGAGCCTGTAACGGGATCACTGTACCTTTACCTGTACATTAGTGTTTTGCCAAATTTTATATAAAACGCCCCAATACTCCCGTCCTCTAAGTATCCTTCAGTGGTGAAGACAGTTTGATCAAGCAACATGTAATGTTTATCGATTATAAAGTTTAGTTTTTTGTTTGTTTTTGGCGCGACAGCCCCCACTGGGCCAGGGTCTCCTCACTCACCAGGTTTCTAGATCAGACACAACGACGCACCACACTTGGTAGGGGTCCTCTGGACGATTGATCAGATCGTCGCAGAGAATATTTTAGGTCAAATTATAATAATTATACATGAAATGTAAAAGTGAACGTTTTTCATCCGCTCTCAACCGTGTGCCGTTGGTCAGTTCCTTTAACTGTTCCTGTAGTTCATAACGTAAAATTGCTTTTGCAGATTTAAGACAATCGATGTCTGATTTCAAGACCTTAAAGACTTTGGTGTGTCACCTGGACGAGAGATCAGCCTGTGCCTACGAAGGCCAAGACTAACACATGTACAGCGGGAATTTAACACGTAATTTCAGAGTGGAATGTAGGAGACTACCCGCGTTAGACCACCCGAACACTGTGTTCAACTTGTACGTTAATACTTTATTTGAAACGCTTTTCGGTTCTGCATTGTGGTAAAGATATTCGACGGAAGAATTTCTATGCAGACTGCTACTTAAACTATAGAATGACTTTTTCCAAAATCAGTTTTCAGTACACGCAATCTGAGTATGGTGCTTGTGTCCAGCTTTTTCAACAACAGACTTTTGTGTCTGTTAAATCAGGACCACACTACTGAAATGCAAAGTAAAGGGGGGGGGGGAAACGCATTTGGAACCTATGGAATGGAGTGTCATATTTCAGCTCTCGTTCTACACAAGTGTAGCTGTGTGAACACTTTGGCTGCATACGGCTGATGCGATTACAGAAGCTCGAGAGACTTCCGAATGTAATACTCTAAAGAGCAGCGCAGTTCCATAAATGCGATGTTCTGTTTGCTATAGCCGTAGGAATCACTTCAGAACTTCGGGAAACAGTTGAGGACTTCTTAAGGGCCTTGCAAAGTTGCAAAATGTACAGCAGCCCCTTAGCATCATCCTATACCGTATTTGAGTTGCGAGGTGTTGTCGAGTCTGGCGTTCAGACTCTGATGCAGCTACAGGCAACACGGGGACCGAAGTCAGTGAAACTGTACAGCGGCTCTTGCAGTTACGGTGCGATGGTCTGACTCATTAAATTCTCACCACGTTAAATCATTTTGAAGCCCACAGCTTATATGAATAAAATATATTAAACGACCAACAGATGCACTTGGGTTTTGTGAATGTAGTTGAACTGTGTGTTGGTCACCGACATGTTTCGGCGACTCATGTGGTCATCTTCAGGATGGTAAAATACAAGGATACGGATATAATTTAAATTTGTCTAAATCACTCCAAAGTTTAACAATCGCGTAGTTTTGATTAAAATTTAGGTTGAAAAATGAAATAAATTAACATTGAGTATAAAAGGCCAGAAGTTACAGTTCGTTGTAAGGGTAAGTGTAGCTACATAGACGATACGTGGGCACCAGTTTAGGGGTTTTGTGTTGTAATATATCTGAGGACTGAGCCTGCACGTTTACAGCACACAATGCTGATTTAAATGGTGATAGTGGAAATTGAAATTAGAGAGTGCAATAAGTGCAATGGCGAGTAGTAGAGATCACTCTCAAGCATGTAAATAGAAAATATCAATATTATTACAATGGAAGAATGCTTGTAGTTTAACTGACTGACTGACTAACCAACCAACTAATTAACTAATCAACCAACCAACCAACCAGCCAGTCAAGTAACCAACAGACTGAACGACCGACCGACCGATCGACTGTCTGACAGACTAACTAGATAATTAACTAAATGGCTAATTGACTGACTGACCGCCCGACCAACAAACAAACAAACAAACTAACTAACTAAATAAATGAGTGACTGACTGTGTAACTGAATAACTGACTAGCTAAGTAACTAATTAACCAACCAACTTCCAATTAAGTAACGAAAGAACGAAGGAGGGGACCAACTAACCAACCGAACAATCAAACTACCAAGTCTTGAAATTGATACATCTCGAGAAGCTTATAGTTTCCAAGCTAAAAAAGAAATGTTCCGCCCTTATGAAATACAGGTTGATGTGCACGTTAAGTATAATTCACCACAAATTCCTGTCCTGGGCAAAATAAATACTGTTCACACCCCACGGCGTTTCTTTAACCTCTTTTAAATATTATCCCCCATTACTCCTAGTCTTATGATAGGCTTCTTCCCTGCAAAATCTCCTGACAGATATTTCCGTACGTTTGTCGTATCTTCCGTACGTTGTACAATCCGCTCCCTTATTTTCCTACCTAATTTTTTCATCCTAGGTACAAGTCGTGTGGGCCCGGTAGCTCAGTCGGTATAGCGACTGACTACGGGCTGGACGGTCCGGGATCGAATCCCGGTGGAGGCGAGATTTTCCGCCCGTCCAGACCGGCCCTGGGGCCCACGCAGCCTCCTGCAAAATGGGTATCGGGTCTTTCCCATGGGGTAAAGTGCGGCCGGGGCGTGCTGCTGAACATTCACCCCCTTCTAGTGCCGCGGTCATGGAACAGTAGAGCTATACCTCTACCCACCCTCTGGGTCACACCGGGCCTGTAACTGGATCACTTTACCTTTACCTTTACCTTTTAGGTACAAGTCGTAGTCTAAGACTACAAACTGTGGCAGTTATCTGCTGGAAATTTTCTTCCTCTTAATGCAGGACGAGCAGCTTTCCCCAGAATTTTGGAAATAATGAAGGCTCGGAAGAAAAACCAGGTGAACTAATACACTATACATGTGAGAAATTAGAAAGGCATATAAAATGTCAGCCAGGAAACCTGACGCAAAAGTCTACCCGGAAGCGTAACCTAAGCATAAACATTCTGATACAGTCAATCGCCGATCCTGCGTCACCCGATATGGCGTCATCGCATAGCGTACATGGACAGCTCAAAATGGAAATTCACTATTATGCAGGATTTCGAAACACAGCCACCATCAATAAACCGCCACCCTCAATATACGTTCACTCTCGGTGTACCACCACTCTCAATAGACCGTCGTCCTCAATATAGGCCACTCTCAATATACCGCCCATCTCAATATGCCGCCACCCTCAATATACCGCCACTCACAATATACCGCCACTCTCAGTATACCGTCGTTCTCAATATAGGCCACTCTCAATATACCGCCACCCTCAATATACGTTCACTTTCGGTATACCGCCACTCTCAATAGACCGTCGCCCTCAGTATACGGCCACTGTCAATATACCGCCACTCTCAGTATACCGCCACCCTCAATATACGGCCACGCTCACTATACCACCACCCTCAATATACCGCCACCCTGAATATACGGCCACTCTCAATATACCGCGACCCTGAATATACAGCCACTCTCAGTATATCGCCACTCTCAATATACGGCCACTCTCAATATACCGCCACTCTCAATACACCGCCGCCCGGAATATACCACCACCCTCAATGTACGGCCACTCTCACCATACCACCGTCAAAATATACAGCCACTCTCAATATATCGCCACTCTCAATATATCGCCACTCTCAATATACCGCCACCATCAATATATCGCCACTCTCAGTATACCGCCACCCTCAATATATGGCCACTTTCACTATACCACCACACTCAATATACAGCCACTCTCAATGTACCGCCACTCTCAATACACCGCCGCCCTGAATATACCGCCACCCTCAACGTAGGCCACTCTCACTATACCACCACCCTCAATATACCGCCACTCTGAATATACCGCCACCCTCAATATATCGCCACTCTCACTATACCACCACCCTCAATGTACAGCCACTCTCAATATACCGCCACTCTCAATATACCGCCTCCCTCAATATACCGCCTCCCTCAATATACCGCCGCCCTGAATATACTGCCACCCTCAATATACGGCCACTCTCACTATACCACCACCCTCAATATACCGCCACCTTCAATATACCCTCACCCTCAATATACCCTCACCCTCAATATACCGCCACTCTCAATATACCGCCACTCTCAATATAACGCCACTATCAATATACCGCCACTCTCCGTATACCGCCACCCTCAATATACGGCCACGCTCATTATACCGCCACTCTCAATATAACGCCACTCTCAATGTACCACCACTCTGTATATACCGCCACCCCCAATATACCCCCACCAACTGCGGTGACAGTGGCACCATAGCGGGGTGGACTGATTAAAATGACTCGTAACTGGTTCAGTGACGGACTTTTGTTGATACGGTTTGAAAATTTAATTTCTGGATTAAGTGTTGACAGATATAATTTTTTAACAAGGGGTTTTCTGCGTTGCGATAGACGTATTGACATACGGAATCCTTGCATTTAAGGAAGCTCTTCTGTTGCGTGGATTCTGATTGCGAAGATGAGCCGCACTGGCTTATGGTCACTGCGCAAAGCAGGTCGAATTCAATACGAAGGACGTAGAGTTTGATAATCAAATTCACATGTGGACGACATGCGAGCCTTCTTGTTGAAACACAAACCGCAGTTATGCGCAAACAGATAATAAATAGGCCTACAGATAATAAAACAGCAGGTAGGTCTGATGGAATTGTAGCTGTACTCCGTCCGGTGGTTGGCTACTGATGTAAAGGTTATTAAAGGATTAGAAGTCGATTTATGTAATCATTAGTTTTGGAAGAACTGCGGTTCCAAACGGTTATTGCAGTAGACCACTGCAACCCCCCCCCCTATCATTGCTGCTGCATTGCAATCCCGCATTTACCCCCTACTTTTATAATGAAAATGTTGCACGTAAAATGTATGATATTCTGTGGTGCAAAACCAACACGAATTTTCAGGAACGATTGAAAATAAAATATAAAATCCTGAAAAACTCTGATTTTTGTGACATAGAAACATTGCGGGTGGTACAGCGGGGATGTTATATTTTGTGTAGAAACTTTCACGTTGCCAGTTCAGAGGCCAAAAAGACAACTAAAGTCGTTGTTTAAGAAACACTTTTGAAATTACGCAATTTCACTACCAAGAGAATCTTAGATCGGTAAGTCTGGTGCTTCTAGTGTACAGGATACAGTATAGCAGCAGAACACAAAGAACGGTTGCAAAAGGACTGAAATAGCCTTCCGAAATCAGTTATACAGTAATTGGGGAGGGGGGGGGGGAGGTTGGAGAGGTCACAGGAGGTTGAAAAGCCTGTTGCTTCTGAAACAGTTCAAACCGCGAGGACACAACCAATAGCAACAAGGAAGAGAGGTCAAGAATTTAAACACAGATCCAAGTGAATTTTCGAAAACTTTGTGACATCTCAAGAAAGTTTATTCTTAGAACGGTTGACAGCATCCGGTGTGCTGACACGCAGAGTATTAGAGATATGAAATACAGCCGAGTGGCTGAAGTCGCAGGTCTTCTGAGAAGTGATCCTTTTTTGTCGTTGGGCGAGTAGTTTCCGACGTTTCGGAAGTTTGTTTTGCCTTCATCTTTAGGGTGAAGCTGTCCACACAAATGCTGAGCGACTCTGTAGATGACAGCAACATAATCCTTCGAAACGTCGGGAAACCACCGGCCAAGAGACTCAAGGTCATAAAGCGGAAGACCAAGAGGACTTATTAATTGCTGTTTGGAATTCGTTATTGGTTCTGTTTAGGGAAATGTATGGAAAGACGGCTAGTTCAGTTGTGCTGTGAACAAAATTATTTAATTCAATATTCTGAATTTAAGTTTTTGATCAATACGTGATGTTAATTTTGGTGTATAGATATACCATCTTACCATATTTACAATTTATATTTGTGTCAGTGTCTGCCTAGCAGCTGGATCGTTTCGACTAACAATGAGTACCATGCGGCCTTTCCGCTTTTCAGTGAGGCAGCCAGTGTAATTGCTGAAACATGAACCGAAAAGCTATTAAATTTGAAGAATAATTGTTGTATCCGCTGTCATACAAAATACCATTTGGACGCATATTTTGATAACTGACTACGAAACAAGCCAACTGACACTAAGAAGCACGCTGATAATATTAAGATTTTCCGCCAAGGATTTGTCTCTCGATTCTAAGACTTTAAAAAGCATGAAAACAGTTCCGGATTTTTCTTATTCCCTTCTGATGTGAACTGTCGAAAATGTACCAGATGAATTTCAAATGGAAGATGCAGATTAACGATGCTATAAATACTTTAAAAGCAAATTTAACGTCCATAGGTCCGTGCGTCGCTATTATATTCCCAGATTACAACAAAAAAGATGCGACGTTTCACAATTTATTTATTTCTGTAAGACGCTCTACATGTTTCAGAGGGTTTTCCGTCCATCAGGAGCTCAAAACTGTACATACAGCGTAAGGTATTTGTCAGACCGATAATGCTACCTGCTGCTAGCCAGCCGGTTAGCAGCGGGTAGCAGTATTGGTCTGACAAATACCTGATGCAGTTTTGAGCTCCTGATGGTGGACGGAAAAACCGTCTGAAACAAGTAGAGCGTCTTACAGAAATAATTAATTGTGAAACGTTGCATCTTGTTGGTTGTACTGTGCGAGTAACTCAGAAAGCAATTTCATTTTACAGTTTTGTATTTTATTGTACTTTCTGACAGAGCAACGATTAATTTATATTACTTATTGTCTTCCTCAGTGTGGTTTTAAAGAAAAAGAGCCTGCAGATGATCTAATCTAAGGGCGAAATATGTTTTCCTATTAGACAGATTTCTCGTTTAGTAAATATAGTTGTGCCGAGTCTGGTATAGCTTTTACTTTTTCACCAAAAATGTACGTTTCGTGATTTTACGCTTCTTCGCTTGTATAAGCTCTGTTTATCTTGTGATAAGCGTCCAGTGCTCGATAACCATGCGCAACATATCACAAGCCTTTTGGAAAGCAATTGCATTTGTGAACAGCTTTGTCACAGATGAATACTTTAAAGAATCTATGCAGAAATCGACTGGACGATGGAAAGTTAGAGAGCTGTCTTCGTGTTGCAGCTACTAAAGTACCTCCAAATTTTAACATTTAGTGGCCAAAAAGAGTGCCAGTTTTAAATTTCCTGCTTTGTAACTGGAATTCTTTATTCTTGAATAGTGGCGAACAGTGTTAAAGATGTGTAATAGAAAGGGCAAATAAAACGCAAATAAAATTATTCATCTTTAGTTTATTTTACTCACGATTTGTTACAAAAGAGACACAAGGAAGGACATATAACGTAAGATGAATTTCAATCTCTTTACGATTAATTCCAATTTTTAAAGATTAATTTTCGAAAACTTTGTGGCATCTCAAGAAAGTTCACCCTTATCGGCCTATTGACCACGGGATATTGTCATTAATGATAAATAAGTAAAAAATATAGGTATCATTTAAATGTGTCTAACATATATTTTTTTCTCTTGATTTAGTCTTTGTACCCAATGCGGTGCGCAACACCCGTTAGGTCATTCAGATTTGTAATTTGTATACTGTGTGTCTTTCCTGACCATCAACACGTGAAGATTAGTATCGGATATGTGTATGGGTGCTATGCCACGGGATAAGATAATTCCATGTGCGCATAATCTCTATGCCCAATACTAACGTGGCCAGGTTTATCAGTATAGATAGCCACGATGTCTGTGACATTCTGTATAAGCGAGGGAGTTGGGGTTTCTGCTGTTGACAGCTATCAGCACAGCCATCTTGTAGCGGAGGAGAGTAACAGACCTGTTCCTCAGCTATATCGCCATTCAGAATTACCTAAGTTATGTATATGTAGAGGGAGCTGTCATCAGCAAGTATATTCAGTTAGCCCTCCCTTACAACTGGATATAAAAAAAAAACAGTTGCTGCACGAGTAGTCCAGGTGGATCCCGGCCGAAGAACAATACTGCGAGCCATGAAATAGTTCGTAATTTAAGATGCGTTTGTCTTTTATAAAAGCTCTAAGACATGTGAAAAGTCAGGTACATGTAACTAAATAACATTCGCTGTCGTAACTGTGCAGGTTTGAAGCACATACCAGCAATATATTATAACATTCGTCACAAAACACCAGTGTGTGCGCGGTTTGATTGAAGATTTACATTAGCAATGGACAGTGTATCAAGCACCAGCAGGCACTGCTGTGGTAGTGAAGCACAAAAATGGCTGACAGATAGTGGTGAATGATGAATCATTCTGAGCGTTTCAAATAAAAACCTGGTTGAGTATTTTGGTGTTATCAGTGAAGGGAAGAAAGAAATTGGTCTCGGAATTTAATCTTGTTTACATGTTAAGTGATGTAGTGGGCGAAAACGAAAGAATCTGGTAGATTTACAAGACAATGTGCTGTAGTGACTTCGATCATAGTGGAGTTTGTGGCAAGACAGCAGAACTTTGAACTTGCGTGAGTTGTTTCATATAGGTGACACACCATTATCTGTGGCCACGTTTGAGTGATGCAAATTGCAGTAGGACATGTCGCAAGGGAACTGAGGATGCTGGAATATGATTGTCAGTTACACGGTTGCTAACATCAGTAGTGAACGGAACCTTTAGCGATGACGACAAACCCTTCGTCGCAGGCACTGAATCATACTTCGAAGGAAGTGCTCCTCTATCTGACAGCTCTTAGAAAAAGGTAAGTTCGATATGTATTTTCAATTATTCCTAATATCGGATAATTTTATATGTTGGAGTCACCGGTTACAGTGGTTGCGTAGTCTGACGTCTGAGTAGCCATGAAAGTCGTCCATATTTGTGTGGGTGATACAACAGTCAAGGTTAAATGTGCCGGGTTTTAGTGATTGCAGGTTGAAGAGAGTTGATGCCTGCGGAAGTGAATTTCGTTCTGAGTAAAATTTTGTATCCGGTATGACGTTTACAGTTGTAAGTGAAAAATTAAAATGACGTTTGCGTTGTAATTTGCTTATTTTATGAACAACAACGTCTTATTAATATCAGATCAAGTTCTGGGGCTTGTGTACTTATTAATAACTAGCACAAAGCCCGTTGAATCATCAAAGGGAAATTGTTGTTTTAAAGATACTAATTATTTCTGAGCAATAATTATACGAAGAAAACAATTTCCAGATAGGCGCAACATAAGTCATTACACATGCACACAACATTGCGACAACAGAGAATAACTGTGTTGCTTATTGATATGATAAGTCAGTTGTCAATTGCATGAAGGCTTACAGCTTCACATTATAATTATGCAGTATTTCACAAAATTTAATGTAGCTTAATTTAATCGAATACCATTTTGTGGGCTTAATCTTTTCACCAGTTTATATTACATACTTTACACAGTTTATGTTAAATTCCTGTAACATTATTTTCTTTGTTATTATTACTTATTCTGAAGTCACAGCGGTTTAGCTGACGTAAAAGAGTACCGTTCACTGACCAAGAAGTTCTTATTTTTTGTTCTGCAAAAAGCGTTCAAACTATAAGGCATGTGTAGAGTAGTACTAATTAGTGCATGAGAATGTATATAACAGGGCGGTGATTGAGCATTATTATTATTATTATTATTATTATCATTATCATTATCATCACCATCACCACCACCACCACCACCACCTACGTGAGCACTTAAGTGGGTCACGCGACTAAGAAATTTGGACGAAGGCACAAATATTATGTTTTGATTCAAACCAGTTGTAGGTTGGATTGGACACTGCAGTGAGTTATGGTCAATATGTTGGAAACAGAAATATCCGAAAATTTAAAAGTATTCGTGTTCTGTGGTGAATGAGGAGAAATATATGGCGTTTACTTCGTAATGTCTGATAGCCGAAACATGTAGTCGTCCTGGTCCACTGTATTTAATAAAGATAATTTCATATTGCGCTTATTAATTTATAGGCTGTGAAATTGGAATCTAACATTATTTATTGCATCGAAGTTTGCTTAATCAATAAAACACCAATCTGTCCGTCGCATCAGAGGCTGTAGATTTGAAATTGTTATTGTTTTATGTCTCAGTAAACCGTAATTTCATAACATTACGAGAAATATTGGAACATTCATATGAAACGTTTTGTTCAGGACAGATGGTTACTTACATTATATATATATATATATATATATATATATCATGTCGACCACGAAATTGGGACTGAGACGTCACTGCCTTATCGATATTATGTCCAGCCGTTCTTGGGTTCAAACCCCGGCCCCAGCCTGATCAAGATGGAGGGACCTAAGCTGGAGATCGGCAAACGATCCACCGTATATAAATTATAAAGGAGATGCAACGATAGTATCTGGTTAGCGCGTATCTTCTTTCGTTAATAAAAATTTGAGACATTCGTCTTAGTTAAAGTTATAAAACGAAGACGAGTTATGTAGTTCACTTCTTGTACCAAGAGTGCGCAGTGTATTTGTATATATTTTTGTGAGAGCGTCATGGGACGGCCACCCATATTTTCACCAGCACAGAAGCTATTCTCAGTTAGCGGAACACCTGCGGCGCTAGACACCTGGTCGACAGAATAGAAGATATGCTGAGACCAGCATTTCTAGGGAAACTGAAGCCTTGTGGCATCTGTAAAAGGCCAACCAGAAAGTAGTATTTCAGAATTCCGAAAGCGGGCGAGAAGTCGCTGTATAAAGCGAAGTCTGGCCAGAACTGAGTCATTCCTTTTCTAATTATTTTGGTTCCTCTGACAGTTTCGGTTGGTACTATGTGTGATCGGGGGACCGCGGTGGCACAGTGGTTAAGGTGCTGTGCTAAAAATCGCAAGGTCGCTGGTTCGATCCCAGCTGGTATAATTGGAATTTTTCATTGACATAAAATCCTTTCGATCGCACTGTGGCCTTGGGGTCGATTCATCCTCGAACAGAAATGAGTGCCAGGAGCACTTGCTGGGGGTAAAGGCGGCCGGTGCATAAGGCTGGCAACCTTACCACCACCCTGTGCCGTTTTCATGAAATCTGGGAACCTTAACTTCCTGGAACGCTCTGGGCCACTCCAGGCCTGTAACGGGACAGCTTTACCTTTACCTTTACCTTTACCTTTACTATGTGTGACCAACTCACGAACTACCGTAGGTCATCATTGTGCCAGAATTATGAATTTTAGTGGTTGAGATTGTAGGTAACAAGACAGGCATTACAGTGTAACGTAAACTTGGGGCGCGTAGAACAGCAATATATATTACATATTCTGAGTGTGTGCCGGTCCCAGTGGCCGCGCGGTCTGAGGCATAGGTCTACGGCCGCTCGCCTGCTAAGATTGTGGGTTCGAATCCCGGCTGGGTCACGGATGTATGTCTGTTGTGAGTGTTGTGTGTTTTCAGGTAGAGGTCTCCGCGACGGACTGATCACGCGTCCAGAAAAGTCCTACCGACTGTGATGCGTCGTTGTGTGTG
>Ga0123353_10013703_pt1 | contig 11628 bp, 8 predicted proteins | sample TergutLab28metaG_3_FD_92763 | JGI IMG/M metagenome (GOLD analysis project Ga0123353, IMG submission 92763) | Labiotermes labralis P3 segment gut microbial communities from Petit-Saut dam, French Guiana - Lab288 P3 | ecosystem: Host-associated > Arthropoda: Insects > Digestive system > Gut ... | reverse complement strand
GAAAAAATGAAAAAATGAACCCCTTTTTTGACCATTAAACCGGAAAAATTAAAGAAATTTCGAGAAATTAAACACAATAGGTGTTTTGCAAAGGTCTCAATAGGTGTTTTGCAAAGGTCTCGCTATGTGGTATTCTATCTTAAAAAAGAACGGGGGAGAAAATGGGCGGCGGCGAAGCCGCCGCCCATTTTCTCCCCCTATTTCTCCCCCAAGCCACAGGGTCATTCCGAATGTAGCGTAGCGAAATGAGGAATCTCTTTACCGCGGATTAGGATGAAAAACATATCACTTTGGTATTAACGCTTCAGGCAACGCCGCCTCGCCTTCCCAATCGTTGATAGTCATTGGCAAAACTATCATAAAAAAAAGGCTGCTTCGGCAGCCTTTTTTTTATGATAGTTTATGCTATTTTGCGCTATCTCATTACTTCTTTACTTTCTCAACGGCAACTTCTTCTTTTTTCTTTCCTGCAATCATGTCGTGTGCCAACGATCCTGCGTTGAAGACGGAAGAATATACCCCTGCTGCTACCCCCACCAACAAGGCGAAGATAAATCCTCTGAGGCTTTCGCCGCCTAAAATGAAGACCATCAAAAGTACGATCATCGTACTCGCCGACGTATTTACGGTACGTCCTAATGTGCTGTTGATAGCGTCATTAATGTTAGTTGACAAGATACGTTTCGGATGTTCGCGAACATTTTCACGGACGCGGTCAAAGATAATTACCACAGAGTTGATGGAGTAGGAGATAACCGTCAAGATGGCGGCGATAAATGCTTGGTCGGCTTCCATGTTGAACGGCATAATGCTGTAAAACAGAGAAACCATTCCGATTGTTACCAAAGTATCGTGGACGAGGGTTATAACGCCTGCCAATCCGTACTGCCATTTTCTAAAACGTATGGCGATATATCCGAAGATGACAAGGAGTGAGAAAAATATTGCCAGCAACGCATTGATTTTCATGTCATAAGCAATGGTCGCTCCAACTTTTTCGGAAGACAAAATACCCAAGTATTTGTTTCCGCCTCCGGTTGTCGCATTCGACGAGAAGGCTTCTTCATTGATACCAACCTCTTCTGTATAGAATGGTTTTAAGGCGATATACAGTTTGTTTTCAACTTCTGCATCTACATCAACGTTGTTATCGTCGTATTTGTAGTCGGTGGTGATTTTTATTTGGGTACTTGGTCCGAAAGTTTTCACTTCGGGGTGTTTATCAAATACTTCGCTCAGTGCCGACCGTACTTCGGGTACCGAAACGGGCTGGTCGAAACGTACTACATAAGAACGTCCGCCTCTGAAGTCAATACCATAGTTCAACCCCAGCGTGGACAACGAGATAATGCTTATCAATATCAACGAAGCGGAGGTGATGTAGGTAATCCTACGGTTTTTAACAAATTGGAAACGGTTGTTGGTGAACCATGTATGGGTGATGCTGGTGTCGAAAGTGATTTTTTTGTTTTTGTTCAAACTCGATTCGAATATCAAACGGGTGATAAAGATTGAGGTAAACAGTGAAGTTAAAACGCCGATAATCAACGTTGTTGCAAAGCCTTGTACCGGACCTGAACCGAAGGCAAAGAGAATGATGGCAACCAACAGGGTGGTAACGTTACTGTCAATGATGGCAGAATAGGCGTGTTTATAACCGTCTTGAATGGCTAATCGAAGTCCTTTTCCCGCCAGCAATTCCTCTCGAACACGTTCATAGATAATCACATTGGCGTCAATCGCCATCGCCAACGTTAGGATAACACCGGCGATACCGGGCAACGTCAAAGCGGCTCCAAACGAAGTTAATACGCCGAAAATGAAGAACAGGTTCACAATCAACGCCACACAAGCGGTCAAACCGGCTCTACTGTAAAAGAATACCATATAAATAAGTACCATCGCAAAAGCGAGTAAAAACGACCACATACCGGAGTTGATGGCTTCTTGTCCGAGTGATGGTCCTACCACTGCTTCCTGAATGATACGTGCGGGAGCGGGCAGTTTACCTGCTTTCAAAATGTTTGCCAAGTCTTGCGCCTCTTCGATGGTCATGCTTCCGCCGGAGATGGAAGATTGCCCTCCCGATATTTCCTGATTTACATTGGGATATGAATATACATAGCCGTCGAGTACAATGGCGATTTGTCTGCCTATATTTTCGTGCGTCATCTGTTTCCAGATACGCGCTCCTTCAACATTCATTGACATGGAGACCTCAGGGCTGCCGGTAACATGGTTCACGTCTTGACGTGCGTTGGTGATGACTTCTCCCGTCAAACGGGGACTGCCATCGCGTGTGGTGGCTTTGATGGCGACCAAACTTAAAATGTTCGAGCCTTTTCTTTCGGGCTTCACCGTCCACATCAGTTTCAGGTTGCGCGGGAAAAGATTGGAAACGGAACGAAGCATACTGTTCACGCGGGCGGTATCTTTAATATGTGCATATCCGATGGTTGCCGATGGGTTAACCATCGTTTGCCCTTGCTCGTTCACGTATGTTGCTGGTTGCAGATAGGCATATAAAGGATTGTCTTTTGCGTATTGTTCAAAAGTGTATTCCGGTTTTTCTTGTTCGATGGAATCAACGGCTTGTTCCAAAATTGACGCTTCGTCTTCAACTGCCAAGAGCGGAGAATCTTCATCGGTTGTCGGTTCTTCGGAAGCGACAGGGGGTTCGATATTGGTTTGCGGCACCTCTTTTTCGGCGAGTGCTGTTTCTTCTTCGGGTTTGGTCTCTTGTTGAAGTGCGTACATATCGCGCAATCTTCTGTTTGCTTCTTCAAAAGCATTCAAAATTTCAGGGTCGGCAAAGGAATAGGTTTCCCAAAATTCCAAACGTGCCGTTCCTTGTAACAGTTTTCTGACGCGCTCGGGGTCTTTCACGCCCGGCAATTCGATGAGGATACGTCCGGGTGTTTGCAACTCTTGTATGTTGGGTTGCGCTACGCCGAAACGGTCAATACGGGAACGAAGAATGTTGTAGGAGGTGGCAATCGCTCCATCGGATTCGCTGCGAATGACCTTCAACACCTCGTCATTGGTGGCGTTAAACGGAATTTTATCCTTCAATTCCATAGTACTGAAAATACTCGCCAACTTCGCATCGGGGGCAAGTTCCTGAAACGCCTTTCCAAAAAGCGACACGAAATTTTCGTTACTGCTTTTTTGGCGTAAAATGGCAAGGTCAATGGCTTTGTTGAACGTCGTATCGGTATTATATCCTGATAATGAACGTATAACGTCAATTACACTGACTTCCATGATCACGTTCATCCCGCCTCTGAGGTCGAGACCCAAATTCAATTCACGCTCTTTTACCTCTTTGTAGGTATATTTACGCAACCATATATTGTAAACTACCTCATTTTCAATGGAGTCCACATAAAACCGTTCTCTTGCTCTTGAAATAGAGTCGCGGAGAAAACTCTCTTTTCCGAGGTCTCCGTCAGACAGTTCTTTTGCTACGTCCAATGCCTGAACGTTGTTAACATATTCTCTCATCTTCTTATCTTCGAGAGAAGATTTAATCGTAAAAGATAGTTGGAACGCACAAACTATAGCAAAAACGATAGCAAAAAATTTAATAATCCCTTTGTGTTGCATTTTAATTCCTTATTTAATTATTATATGATACTTATTTTTTTAGGGGTGCAAAGATACACTTTATTTTAATTGAAAATTACGAATTTAAAAAATATTTTTCGGAAGAATGGCACGTATTTATAGCCCTACTTCAAACCCGATACTGTAAAACGGGTTTTGGAACATATAACGCTCGCTTTTCTCATTGTTATTGAGAACGTTAAACAGCACAGAACCAAACATGGACATCTTGTTTCCGACCGGCACTTTGACGCCCGCGCCCATCAAAAGAAAATCGTCGTCGAAGGTGTATTTTTGGGGTTCGCCACCGCCTGTTACCTTCTGATTATACCACAAATGTTGATATTCGATGCGCCCGAAGACGTTTTGCACCGGATAAAAATCGGTAAATACGCCTGCGCCATAAGTGTTGGTGGTTGCTTTGTAGGGATTGGCGGTTTCTTGGGCGTACATATATGCCGCAGTAACGCCGGGTACAAACCACTTGGTAACTTCCATAGACACTCTGGGTGCTGCGCTCAAAAAGTAGTAATTGTTTGATACTCCACCGGTTAAACTTCCGCCCACGCGAATTTGTCCTAATGGACTTTTTTTCTTCACGTTGGAACTGTTTGACCCTTTGCTTTGGGCAGCAACAAAACAACTGCCAAGAAAAACAAATAATACAAGGAAAGATACTTTTTTTACGTTCATAACTTCAATATATTTATAAATTATATTACTCTGTGCTCCAATTGGTTCCGTCTTTTCCATCTTTCAACTGAACGCGAAGGGCAGACAGTTTATCGCGGATTAAATCGGACGTCGCCCAATCTTTTTTGTTGCGGGCTTCTTTGCGAATGTCTATAATCAGTTCCATCAAACCGCCTACAAGGTAACTATCTTGTCCGACTTCGGTTTCCGGTTTTAGTCCTAATATGTTGTAAACAAACTCGTTGTATGTATTTTTTAAAAGTTCTAAATCGTCGGCGGTGATGGTTTCTTTGTTGTCGTTAACGGAGTTGATGATACGGACAGCCTCAAAAAGATGTGAGATGGCGATAGGACTGTTGAAGTCGTCGTCCATTGCCTCATACAGGTTGGTTTTCAACGCTTTAATGTCGCTGGTTGAGGTGTTCCCGATTGGAAGTTTTTGGAGGGTGTTGCCTGCTTCGAGCAGTTTTTTCAATCCTTTTTCGGCGGCTTGCAGGGCGGCATTAGAGAAGTCGAGCGGACTGCGGTAATGTGCCTGTAAGATGAAAAAACGAATGTTCATGGGCGTGTACGCCTTTTCAAGTTTGGAATGTTCGCCCGAAAAAAGTTGCTCCAGCGTGATGAAGTTTCCGTACGATTTTCCCATCTTTTGTCCGTCAATGGTAATCAGGTTGTTGTGCATCCAGTAGCGCACGGGGGCAACTCCGCTGAATGCTTGCGACTGCGCTATTTCACACTCGTGGTGCGGAAACATCAAATCCAACCCACCGCCGTGAATATCAAACTGTTCGCCTAAATATTTCTTACCCATCGCCGTACATTCCAAGTGCCAAGCCGGAAAACCAACACCCCACGGGGAAGCCCAGCGCATGATATGTTCGGGCGCGGCTTTTTTCCACAGGGCAAAATCAATGCTGTTGCGTTTTTCGTCTTGTTTGTCGAGTTCGCGGGTGGTGGAGAGCAACTCCTCTATCTTCCTGCCCGACAAGATGCCGTAGGGATATTTTTGATTGTATTTTTCAACATCAAAATAAACGGAGCCATTGACAACGTAGCCGTATCCGTTTTCCAAAATACGTTCGATGATGTCTATCTGTTCGATGATATGTCCCGACGCATGAGGTTCAATCGAGGGGGGCAACACATTCAACAAATCCATGTCGCGATGATAGCGATTGGTGTAATATTGAACCACTTCCATCGGTTCCAACTGTTCTAACCGCGCTTTTTTGGCGATTTTGTCTTCTCCCTCGTCGGCGTCATTTTCCAAATGTCCTACGTCGGTGATATTGCGCACATAACGAACTTTATATCCTTTATGCTGTAAATATCTGAAAATCAAATCGAAAGTGATGGCGGGGCGTGCATGACCCAAGTGGGCATCGCCGTAAACCGTTGGTCCGCACACATACATACCGACGTGTGGCGGGTGTATTGGCTCAAACGCCTCTTTTGTCCTGCTTAAAGTATTGTAAACAAAAATATTACTGTCCAATCCGTATATTATTTTGGGGTGGTTGTTGTTTTTCAATCTCAAGAAGTTCCACTTCAAAAATGAGCGCAGAAAAAGGCGCGATAAGTTGTCCTTTTTGTTGGTTGCCGTAGGCTAATTCGTATGGGATGTAGAGCATCCATTTGGAGCCTACCGGCATCATGGCGAGTGCTTCCGTCCAACCGGGGATAACGCCAAACAGTGAAAAACCGGCGGGTTCGTCTCTTTTATAAGAACTGTCAAACTCGGTGCCGTCAATGAGCGTACCGCGATAATGAACTTTCACACGGTCGTTCAGCGCGGGAATTGCCCCTTTGCCGGCTTTGATAATTTTGTATTGCAACCCGCTGGGAAGCACCACAACGCCCTCTTTGGTTTTGTTATCTTCCAAAAACGCGACACCGGCTATCTTATTGAATGCGAACTCTTTCTCCATTCTTTTTGTTTCCAACTCTTCCAACTTGTTGTCGAGATATTCGCCGGCGAAGTTCATATCCATGATGACGTCGTCTTTGGTGGCACCTGCCGTAAATCCTGCAATAAAGTTGTTTTTGTCGAGACGTTCCGTTGCTTCAATGCCGAATATCTTCTGGCTGAATTGGTCTAACGTCTGACTGCCAAACTGTTGTCCAATCTGCAAGCCCATGATGTAAGCACTTTTTTTAACGTCGTCGCTTTGGATGGAGATGCCTTCATAAAAGCCTTTCAAAAAATCTTTTATGTAGGTGGAATCAATATCCATCTGCGCCAGATAGGGAATTAACCGTTCTGTTTGCGACATTCCGATGGCAAAAGACAACGAATCTATGTCATTCGACAAATTTGCTTTGGGCGATTTTGCGTTTTGTGCTGTGCATGAAGCGATTAAAACTATTGATGCACAAACCATTACAATGATACTTAATTTTTTCATTTGATATAAATTTATTCAGTTTTTAGGTATATAAAAAAGTGTGCAAAGGTAAGAAAAATTACGAATTAAAAAATCTTATGGTCTTTGTCGTAAAAATTGTGATAAACAGTTCTGAATCATCAGATAAACATCGTAATTGTTTGCCTGTAACAGCGAGTCATTTTTGAAATCGCAGAATTTTATAAAGGCATAAGCGGTGGAATCGCTTGTGAAACCGGTAATTTGTTTTACCAACGCCACATTGTATTTTGGATATAGTTGATATTCAATATTATCCTGTGCGACAAGACTGTCGTATTTGCGGCGCATTTTTCCTTCGTGACTGTATTGATCGTACATCGCTTGGATAACGGACGTGGACAAACCAACGCCGGGAATCACGCTTCCGCCGGTTCCGTATGTCAAAACATTCTTAAACTTATTAACCGTTCTAAAATGGTCTTCAGGGTCAAACCAAATGGAAGCCGGATAATTTTTTCCCATCTCTATATTGCGGTGAAAACGCTCGACCAAAGCAAACTCTTCCGGCAACGGCAAATCAAGAAAAGTGCATTTAAACTGACTCCACGTGGCAGGAAGTGGCGCAAAAATGTCCAACGGATTTTTCTGTAAATCATCAATATAGACGGGCGGCTTCAACGTTTCATGAATAGGCGGCGGTTTAATAAACCGTTCCCAGCCGCTGTCGGGACGCAATAAATCTTGTCCCCGCAAACCCGCAACCGACATCAATAAAATGGATACAAATATTAACCTCGTTTTCATTTCGATTTTTAAATATTGGGCGCAAAGGTACGAAATTAATTTAAAAGTTGTATCTTTGCAGTATGTTTATATTGAATATCGAAACCGCAACGCCGGTCTGTTCCATCGCATTAAGCAGAGACGAGGTGTTGCTTGCGCACAAGACGAGCGTCGAACATAATGTTCATTCTGAGAAACTTACGGTATTTGTTGAAAATATCATGAAGGAATGTGGGTGTGATTTTAATATGTTGGACGCTGTGGCAGTGAGCGAAGGACCAGGTTCATATACAGGATTGCGCATCGGCGCGTCGGTGGCAAAGGGACTGTGTTACGGCTTGGGTAAGCCGTTGATTGCCATTAAAACGTTACAAGCGATGGCGTATGGAATGCGCGTTCATTGTCCTGACGAAAGCGCGTTGTATTGCCCGATGATTGATGCCCGCAGAATGGAAGTATATACCGCCCTCTATGATTTCAACGGTAACGAGATAGAGGTAACGACGGCGAAAGTGATTGACAATCTGTCGTTTAAAGAAATTTTATCGCAACGAAAAGTAATCTTTGCCGGCGATGGTATGGAGAAGTGCAAGGAGGTCATCAACGCGCCTAATGCGCTGTTTCTGACGCAGTTTTGCCACTCCGCCGAATGGATGATTTCGCTGGCAGAAGCAAAATGGGAGGCGCAACAGTTTGCCGATGTCGCCTATTTTGAACCGTTTTATTTGAAAGAGTTTCAAGCAGGAAAGAAAAATGAACACAAATAAAGACCGCATTAACCATACATCCCCCCCTTCGGGGGGGCTTGGGGGGGCTGAACGCATCATACTCGGCATCGACCCCGGCACCAACATCATGGGCTACGGATTGCTTCTCGAAAAGGGCAACACCGTTGAATTGATAACGATGGGCGTGTTGAAATTGGCGCGTTACGACAATCAGGCGTTGAAGTTGAAAAAGATTTTTGAACGCACCCTTGCCATCATTGACGAATACCACCCCGACGAACTCTCCATCGAGGCACCTTTTCACGGAAAAAACATACAATCCATGTTGAAGTTGGGACGCGCTCAGGGCGTTGCGATGGCGGCTGCCTTGTATCGCGATATTCCCATCTTTGAGTATTCGCCCAAAAAGATAAAGATGTCGGTTACAGGAAGTGGCTCCGCCTCAAAAGAACAGGTCGCTGCCATGTTACAAACCATCTTAAAACACCACCAGACGCCCGAATATTTTGACGCTACCGATGGTCTCGCTGCCGCCGTATGCCACTACCTGCAACGGAGAAGCACGCATACTGCCTCTTCGTATTCCGGTTGGAAGAATTTTCTGACGGACAATCCTAACAGGATTGCAAAATAATTGCAATATGAGTCCACACGAAGTCTTAAAGAAACACTGGGGATATTCCGATTTTCGCCCGTTGCAGGAGGACATAATCCGTTCTGTGTTAGAGGGAAAGGACACGTTGGGATTGCTTCCTACGGGTGGTGGAAAAAGCATTTGTTATCAAGTCCCCGGCATCATAACCGACGGGCTGTGTGTGGTTATTACGCCGTTGATAGCATTGATGAAAGATCAGGTTGAGGGATTGACCAAGCGCGGTATTGCAGCAAAGGCACTCTTTTCGGGAATGCACCGCAACGACCAAGAGGTGGTCATCAACAATGCCGTAAACGATATGTTGAAATTCCTGTTTATCTCGCCGGAACGGTTGCAGTCGCGCGATTTTTTAGATAGTTTTCGGGAGATGAAAGTGAGGTTGTTTGCCGTTGACGAGGCGCATTGTATTTCGCAATGGGGGTACGACTTCCGACCGCCCTACCTGAAAATCGCCGATGCTCGCCAATATCATCCAACTGCCCCCGTGTTGGCACTGACCGCCACGGCGACGCCCGAAGTGGTGGACGACATACAACAGCGGTTGGGTTTCAAGAAAAAAAACGTTTTTCAAAAGAGTTTTGAACGGAAAAACCTTGCTTATATCGTGATTTTCGATGAAAACAAGAACAAAAAACTCATGGAAATCATCAAAAAAACGCCCGGAAGCGGCATCGTCTATGTTCGCAGTCGTCGGAAGACGGAGACTTTTGCCGCCTATCTGACGGAACAAGGCGTACCGGCAGACTTTTACCACGCCGGACTCGACGTTGCCGACCGCGACCGGAAACAAAATGCGTGGATGTGCGGTAAGACGCGCGTCATTGTGGCAACCAACGCCTTTGGTATGGGCATTGACAAGCCCGATGTCCGTTTTGTGATACATCTCGACGTGCCGGATAGTCCCGAAGCCTATTTTCAAGAAGCAGGACGCGCCGGTCGTGATGAAAAGACGGCGTATGCCATATTATTATATGAAAATTCCGACATCATTGACTTGGAACGCCGTTTGAAAGAGAGTTTTCCGCCGCCCGCCACCATAAAAAATATCTATAACGCATTAGGAAATTATTTCAATATTCCGCTCCATTCCGGTCGCGACCAGTCGTTCGACTTCGACATATACCATTTTATAAAGAACTATCCCGCCTTTTCCTTTTCCGAAGTGTGGAACTCGTTGAAATTCCTTGAACGTGAAGGATATATCATCGCCACCGAACAATCGAATGAACCTGCAAAGTTGATGTTTCAAACGAACCATCACGAACTCTACAAGTTTCAGATTGAAAATCAACGTTTTGACGCTTTTATAAGATCGCTGCTACGTACCTACACCGGCGTTTTCAGCGATTTTGTTTCCGTTCGCATCTCCGTCATTGCCGAAGCGAACAAGATAGGGGAAGGGGAGGTCGTGTCGTTGTTGCAAGAGTTGGAAAAACAGCAGGTGCTTTGGTTTCAACCGCAAAAAGATAAGCCGCAAATCATCTACACCTGCGAACGCCTGTCCGAACGCGACATCACGCTCTCGAAAGAGACCTATCAGGAACGCAAAGAATCGGCGCAAAAACGTGTTGCCGCCATGAAAAATTATGTCGCCGACGGCAACGCCTGCCGTAGCGCGATGCTGTTGCAGTGGTTCGGACAAACCAACGCCCCCGTGTGCCACTCCTGCGATGTCTGCCGCAAACGCAACGAAATAACCATCGCCCCCGAACTTTTTCAACAAACGTCAGACTATATCACCCTGCTGCTTCAAAAACGACCACTGACCGGCGATGAAATCTGCGCCTTGATACCCGCCGTCCGTTCTGAAAAGGTATTGAAAATCATCCGTTTTATGGTTGAACACGGAGAAATTTATTCAGCAAACGGAAAGTATCAGATAAAAAAGAAATAGCCCTTGTAACAAATGTTACACTTTCTTCAATTCCACCTCCCTACCTTTGCTCCATTCTTCAATGGTGAAGAGTAGAAAATAATGTTTCATTAAAAATTGAATAAAATGTTTTGTTATCAATGTCAAGAGACAGCCGGAGGTAGAGGCTGTACAGTAAAAGGAGTTTGCGGAAAGACCGAAGATGTGGCGAATTTACAAGATTTGCTGATTTACCTGATGAAGGGAATATCTAAATTGACGGTTCGTTTGCGCGAGACGGGCGAGGAGATGCCCGAAGTTAATAAATTTATCACCGATGGACTTTTTATGACCATCACCAATGTCAATTTCGACAAGCAACGCTTTGTGAAGAAGATCAAAGAGGCGTTTCTTATTCGTGAAAAAGTCAGCGACAGATTGATTGAAAAGGGAGTGAGTGATATTCCAAACGATTGTAACTGCCTGACATGGAGGGCGGAAACAGTTGAAGCGATGGAAGAAAAGGCACGACAAGTCGGCGTTTTATCCACGCAGAACGAAGATGTACGTTCATTGCGCGAGTTGCTGACCTACGGACTTAAAGGCTTAGCGGCATACGCCGAACACGCCGCTAATTTAGGGTTTGAAGACAACGAAATCTACGCTTTTATGCAGGATGCGTTGGTTGCCACGAAAAACGACGACCTCTCCGCCGACGAACTTACGGGTTTGGTGTTAAAATGCGGAAGTATGGGTGTCAGGGTGATGGCTTTGCTGGATAAGGCGAATACATCAACCTACGGCAATCCCGAAATCACCAAGGTAAATATCGGCGTTGGAAGTAACCCGGGCATCTTAATTTCGGGACACGACCTGCGCGATATACACGATTTGTTGGAACAGACCGAAGGCACGGGCGTTGATGTTTACACCCACAGCGAGATG
>Ga0123353_10013701_pt1 | contig 11629 bp, 3 predicted proteins | sample TergutLab28metaG_3_FD_92763 | JGI IMG/M metagenome (GOLD analysis project Ga0123353, IMG submission 92763) | Labiotermes labralis P3 segment gut microbial communities from Petit-Saut dam, French Guiana - Lab288 P3 | ecosystem: Host-associated > Arthropoda: Insects > Digestive system > Gut ... | reverse complement strand
TGCGGGCGATTTGGTTTCTGATTATCCAAATCACCACTTCATCACGGGAGTTGAAGTCCATACTGACCGTACTGAACGGAAGGTTATGTATCGTATGATTTCTTTAAGAACATCATCTCGATTGGATGAAACAGAGGAAGGTTCTGTGTCCAGCGCTTAGGACACAGAACCTTCCCCTGTTTCATGTTATTTATCGCGGCAATCTCGCCCTCGGTGAGCTCGCCATCAGCAATCTCGCCCTCAGCAACCTCGCCTCCGGCAACCTCGTGCTCCGCAACCTCACCATCAACAACCCCGCCATCAGCAACCTACACGATCCTTAAGATCATTGTGTAGCTGACGCCGGTGGGGGCTGTTACTGTTAGGGTCACTGTTCCTGTCTTGTTGAGGATCTTCACTACCCCGTCGTCCACTGTTGCGTATATCGGGTTGCTTACCGACCAGACTATGCCTTCCGTGTTGGCGTCCTCGTTTAGGATCAGGTTGAAGTTAATCACTTCGCCGCGTTTTACGCTCATTGTCGGGGGCGCATCGATCCTTATTGATGTGACCGGCAGTTTTATCCTTTCGAAAGCCGCCGTCACCGTGACATTCTCATCCGGCATTATGAACGAAGCGCCGTCGATCGCCACTTCCCTGCCGCTGTCAGTGATGTACTTCATGCTGCCGGGCGTCAACAGATATTTGCTCTCGGGCGTGGCGAAAACATTAATGATCGTGCCCTGGGTCGTTATATTCGGCGTGACTCGTAATATCCCGTTGGTGACGTCGGCGTCCACCGAGACCTCCAGCGTTTCCGCCAGCGTTATTGCCCCGACGTTGACGCTGCCCCAGGAGGCGTCATATGCGTTGTCGACTATGAACGATATCTTGACATACTCGTCGGGGTCGTCGAGCAAGTAGTTCAGGCTGTAGGTCGAGTAGCGGGTCGCGCCGCTCGGTATCAGGCCCGTGTCAAAAATGTCCGTGACGGTCTTAATGACCTCCTGGCCTTTCATCACCTCGGCCTTCATCAGCGCCCGCGCCGACCACACTCCGAAGTAAATGTTCATCTGCTGCCTGTTTGGGCTGTATGGCAGGATATAGGTCATTATGGCGTTGGTCCGCTCGAGGACTATTCCGCGCGCATACGACCCTGACGCCGCGATCGTCCCGTCGGTCCACGAAAATGTCGCGGTGTTGTTGTCGGTCTTCAGGCGAACGTTGTTTCCGGTCACGGTAACATTACCGATGCCTTTGCCGCCCAGCTTCCGCTCGCAACCCGCAACCGACGCGTTATTGAACAAGAACCAATCCTTTGAACCTTCCCTCGTCAGGTTGACGGCGGTCGGTTGCGCCGTGTTTACTAAATAGAAATCCTCGTCCTTGCTGGTGTCCACATCAGGCGGCGGCACTGCTTTGTCGGAGTCGGACAATGTCACGGCCTGCAGGCAGTTGACTGCGCCGCCCCACTGGTTGTCGAGGTTCAGGGTGCATATGATCCGCACAGTTGCTACATCCGTCGGCCTGCTCAGATGGAAGTCGATGTCGAAGCACTGTCCAAGCATTCCGCTGGCCGTTGTTTTCCCAAATGAATCGGTGTACATCACGATGCCGTTTACCAGGAACTCAAGTTTGAGGTCCCCGCCCCACACCGACGAATATACCTTGATATTCTGCATTTTATCGTTGCGGTAAGGCACGGAGAATTCATATCCGTTGCCCTCGCCCCTTATCTGTATGCCCCTGTTATTCTGCGGGTTGCCGCCCGGCGCCGCGTCGCTGTAGGTGAATGTGAACGGCGCGTCGGTAACGGGTCCGCTCGTGGCGCCGATCGCCCTTATGTTTTGAATGACCGGCGCGGCGATGTTCTTTTTGGCGTATGTGGTTATGCTGCTGCTGTAAAACTGGAGCCAGTCCACCGTGCCCTCGGTCGTAAGGTTGACCGATCCGGACGTCCTCGTTTTCTGCCCGTATACGTAAACCGAGTTTTCGTCCGCCTTGACGACAGTTTTCTGCACGACGGTCACGACCGAGTCCCCACAGGTGATTTCGACAGTTATGTAAACCACGGCGTCGGGTTGAGGTTTGGTCGGTATGATGATTTGCCCGTTCGGCTGGACGCCGTTCTTATAAGCATTTGTCGAAACCGAGAATTTAAACGTGCTGCCGTATATCGGGCCTATCACATTATTGAAATTCAACCCGCTCAGTATATCGTCAAAACCGGCGTTCCCGTTGAGTATGATCGGTTTTGCGGCTTCCCAGTCCGAGAGCGCCCGCTCCCCGTTTGACAGGGGCACTGCTTCGGGCACCTCGCTTTTGACCGGGCTCAAATCGCTTTCCACGCCGCCTTTTACGCCCGCGACTGCGATGTAATAGCGCGTGTAGTTTGTAAGCCCTCCCAGATTCGCGGGCAGAGAATCGAAGCTCGCCTTCGAATGCAGGCCGTATTCATTGAGGCCATAGTAAACTACGAAACTGTCATAGCCCGATAAATCCTGCCCGGAGCTGACGATTAGCGCGCTATCGGCTGAGGCGAGGCTGATGTCGGCGATCGGCGCGGGCCTCGGCGGATAGTATGTTCCGCCATCGTCGAGCATGACGCCCTTGAGCGTTATATATCCGCCTTCGCTGACGGCGTCCAGCGTGTATTTCACTAGAATATAATTGCCCGCTGATGCTGCTTTGAAGGGAATCTCGACGACAAACTCCTTTTCAGTCAGGTCGGAGGTCACAGTGCGGCTGAAATCGGACACGGATGCGTCGGACAGCTCGGCGTTGATCGTGGCCTTGGCGTTTCTGACCCCCAAGATGAGCTTGAGCGTTTTAAGTTCCACTCCGGCTTTTGCCATTATCATGAATCCGTCAGGCGTCAAGAAGTTGTTATTGCCCACGACCAGCGTTCTGGCTGTCTTCACGTATTCATAAGCATCCGCCCCGAGCTTCGCGCTCATTGTGTCGCTTTTGCGCACAGTGGAGTCGCGGTATCCGATCGTATTGACATTGTAAATATCCTTGGTGGGGTTGACGCCGGTCTGGTTCCTGAGGCCGTCGTTTACGCTGCTGTTTGCGGAACTGCCAAAAAATACGTAGCTATCGCTCTGCGCTGGCGCGATATTGGTTTCGTTCAAACCGGTGACGATCCCGCCGAGATACGCCCCGGCGCCGGAATCTTCGCCTTCGACCGTGAATGTGTTAACTCCCGCCGCAACGTTGAATATGAAGTTCTTCGTACCATTTTTCACATTCAACGTAAATGGCTTCGCTGCCTTTACCGTGATCGTCGTCGCGGACGTCGCAGTCGGGCGGCTTTGGGCGTAAACGTCTATCACATTCCCGGCCATCCAAAGGTTGTCGATCCCGTGCCCTTCTGTGAGGTTCAGGTTCCAGTCGACCTCGTTGTCGCGCGCGCTGATCCTTATGCCGATGACGTCCTCGATGATGCAGCCGACCGCCAAGGCGCCCGACCACCCGACGAAGCTTGTCCGCGAGGGCTGGCCGTCGCTGTTTTCCGTCGAGCCTGGGATATCCCATTCGGATGAGTAGTTCTCCCATATCGTATTGAGGTGCGCGCCGTTGCGGTCGTAGGCGCCTTTTTCGTAGACCCTCGACAACGCGTTGATGTGGCGCACCGCTTCGCGGAACGCGAGGTCGTTGTAACCGTAGCGTTCCAGGCCTTTGATGTACTGGAACGACGTCGGAGACCACATTGCCCCGTTCCAGTAACCGCCCGTGGGCTTAAACGACGAATAATCGTATGTGACCGTTGAGAGCCCCTGGGGGCGGAAAAGCTTTTCCGAATTTAGCGCATATGCTTCGACCATCCGCCGCGCTTGTTGCGGGGTGGCGACGCCTGCAGCCAGCGCCCAAAGGCCGGTCGGCGTCACGATATTCGTAAATGCCGTTCCCGCGCTGTTCAGGTTGAAGAAGTACGATCCTGCTTCGCTCCAGAGTTTTTGTTGTATTTTCGTATAATGGTCGGCTATCTCAGCGGCGTATTTGTCCGACATTTCCTGATCCCCGACTTCGTCGGCGATCAGCTTGATGTATTCCGCAAACTGGTACATCTGGAGGCTCAGGTCGTTGTATGTCTGGTTGGTCCCGGCGTTGGGCGTGTTGTCAAGGCCGTTCCCGTCGCCGGAGGTCGTGTAAAGCCCGCTGCTTACCACGCGGACGCGCTTTATGAACTGAAAATGGTCGTCCAGCCGTTGAAGGATCGTTTTCCCGTTGATGAGCTTCGTGAACCTTGTGACATCCCCGTGCACAAGGTACTGTTCCCATTCGGCCCAGCCCCAGAGCGGCGGGTTGGTGCCGTTGATGTTGTTCCACGCGTGCGACGCCGATCCGTTGGATTCATTGATACGGCGCGGGATGAAGCCTCTGCCGTCCCCCGTGTCGACCTGGTGGTAATAGAAGTTGTCGAGCGATTGGAGCGTCGGGAATTCGGAATATCCGTACTTGTCAAACATCATCATGAACATGGTGTCCCAGGCGAAGATCGTGTTGTCAAATGCTTCGTCAACGTAGTAGACGTTCTCGGGGTTGAGGGCGATCGTTGCTTTTTTGATGTTGAATTTGTGGAACTGCCACGCTTGGTCATATAGCCTCTCCCAGTTTTTGTGTTCTTCGAACCGGACGGCCGGTATGTTGTCCATGTCAAGCTCATACCCTCCGGCGACGATTTCCGGCACGGCGAGGGCGGTCCCTCCGCCTCCGATGAGCGCCAGCGGCAATGCAAGCGATAATACAAGCAATACGGCAATGGTTTTTTTCATCAATAGCACCTCCAAAATTATTCTTTGTTTAGCTTCATATAGTTTTCGCGCCTATGTTTGCTTATTAAAGTTATTCTATCAAGATTTCTAAAAAAAAGAAAGGTCAAAATTTGACTTTAAACGTTGAAATATCATATGGAGGGCAGACAGGACGCGCCGGAGGTTTTTGGCCTCCGGCGCGATTGAGTATTCTGCGATTGAGTATTCTGCGATTGAGTATTCTGCGATTCAGGATGTTCTTGCCCTCTTTGATGCTATTGCGGGCCCGATCAGACTATCCGCAGGATAATGTTGTAGACGATGCCGTTGGGCGCTTTTGCCGTTAGGGTCACTGTGCCGGTCTTGTTGAGGATCTTCACTATCCCGGCGTCCACTGTCGCGTATATCGGATTGCTTACCGACCAGACGACTTCATCAGCGCTGGCGCCTTCATTGAGGATCAGGTTAAGGTTCAGCACTTCGCCGCGCTTTACGGACATAGTCGGGTTCGCGTCGATCGCCATCGACATTATCGGAACTTTCCAATAGAACTTGAACTTAGCGGTGAGCCCCTCGATCGGCCTGTTCGGAGCAGCTGCGTCGCTGGCGTTCGTGCGGATAGTCACCGTGAACTCCGTGCCGTCTGCGACAGTCCAGCCGAGTCCCCTGTTATATGTCGGGGTCGGGTTCAGCGTGCCGCTCGGGTTTGCGTCGTCAAAGTAGACCAGATCGTCGTACACCAGTTGGAGGGTGATCGTCTCGGATTCGCCCGGCTGCAGCATCTTCGTCTTGCCATAGGCGCGCAGTTCGTTCTTCGGGCGGCCTTCCTGCTGCCATGTGTCTGCATTGAGATACAGCTGGACGACCTCTTTACCGGCTACGTCGCCGACGTTTTTCACCGTCACGGTAGCCGTCAGCGCCGCGTTTTCGCTGTAGACATATGGTTTGCTGAGCTGCAGGTTGCTGTACTCGAACTTGGTGTAGCTCAGGCCATAGCCGAACGGGAAAGCAACCATTGTGCTGTAATTCTCCGGCCTGGATTCATAGAAACGATAACCTACATATACGCCGTCCGCATAATATGCGACGTTGTTGTAACCGTTTCCGGAATATACGGTGAGGCCCGCTGCCTGGCGTTCGCGGTTCTTTTCGGCAAACATATACACAGACGGGCTGTCGTTGAAGTTTACGGGGAAGGTTTGGGCCAGCCTGCCTGACGGGTTCACGTCGCCCTTAAGGACGTCCGCTATTGCCTCCGTGCCGGCGCTTCCGGGGTTCCATATATCCAGAATAGCGTCTGCGCCGTCCGTGGTCGCCGTTACGATATTTGCTCCCGAACCGCTCGAGAGGGTGCCTCCCCTGTATGCGGTGGTGTTTGTGGTGCCGCCGACGTTTATCAGGACGATAAAGGGCTTGCCCGCTGCATGGAACGCCTTTTCGTACGCGTCGTACACCAGCAGTTCTTTCGCTTCAATGTCATAGAGCGCCTGCGTCACGTCCGCCCCTTCTCCGGATATACGTGTAATTACGAATATACCGACGTCGGCTGCCGCGGCTGCGGCTGCGGCGGCATTCTGGGCGTTAGTTCTGGCAGTTGCGAGGGCCAGGCCGTTGGCTGCGTTGTAAGCGGCCAGCTCGGCAGTCGCCCCTGCGGCCATTTCTTCGCTGAATACGTACTTCTTGCCGCCCTGCTTGGGCATGTTGTTATAGAAGGCGTTGAGGAATGCCTGGTTGTTGTTGCCGATGGCGCCGAAGTCGATCTTCCAGTCGACTACGTCGAATCCGCGATCCTCAAGCGCTTCCACCAATGTCAGTGCATAGTCTTCCGTGCTGTTGTTGAAACGCACCTGCGCGCTTCCGGTTCCCTGAATGACGACGTCGCCGATCGAAGCGCTGTCGCCGTACCACCTCGGGTTGAAGTATTCCTGCCACGCTTTTCTGCTGGTGACCAATGCGATTTTCTCATTGCCTGCCAGCGGAAGCGTATTATTGTTGTTCCTTAAAAGGACAATGGCTTCGTCGGCGGCCATCTTATTGATGACGCGCGAATCCTTCTGGACCTGCGAGGCGCCGAACTCGATGTTCCTGATGCCGATATCTTCCCTGGACAGTCCGACCACCGGCGTGCCGTCTATTTTAAAACCGTCGGCGTAGGTGCCGTCTGTCTGCAGGACTCCGTATTCACCCTGGAAAGCGAAGGACTTGACCAAGACCCTCAGGACGTTTTTGACGCTGCGGTCAATAGTGGCGATCGGGGAGTTGGTCGTCGCAGCGCGGGCGCCGCTCTGGGACATATCTACCTGTGCATTGAGCGCGTTCGCGCCTGCGTCTCCGCCCCAGTCTGTCATGACAAAACCGTTAAAGCCCCAATCCCCGCGCAGGACTGTCGTACACAGCCAGGTGTTGCTTGCGCACGAGGTGCCGTTGATACCGTTATATCCGGTCATAACGCACCTTGGGTCGGATTCCTTCACGGCGATCTCAAAGGCGCGGAGATATATCTCGCGCAGGGCGCGCTCTGATACGTATGCACTGCTGCTGCGGCCTGATTCGTAGTCGTTGGCTGCAAAGTGCTTGAGCGTCGCGGCGAGGCCTCCGGACTGCATACCTTTGACCTGCGCGGCAGCCGTACGGCCGCCTACGTACGGGTCTTCGGAATAATACTCAAAGTTGCGGCCCGAGAGCGGGTTCCTCTGGTTGTTTACGCCGGGGCCCAGTACATAGTCGACCGCGTAATGCTTAGCTTCTTCGGCATATCTTTCTCCGACTTTAACTGCTATATCGGCGTTCCAGGTGGCGCCTACTCCGCCCGGGCACATCCAGATAGTGCAGTTCTTCCACATACGCACGCCCGCGGGGCCGTCGGCCAGGACCGTGGATGGGATGTTGAAGCGCGGCAGGGCCGGCGTGCCGCCGGCGGGGCCGCCTGTGCGCAGTATACCGTCGTTGTTGCTCTCGATCGGATAGTTATAGCCGTTTTGCAGCCAGATGGGGTCTCCGCCGACTCCGCCGCAGATCATGAGTTTCTCTTCCTTGGTGAGCTGTGCGACAAATGCGTCGAGATCGACGAGCAGGTTGCCGTATCTGTCGGCTTTCAGCGATATGAAGTTTGCGTCGTCAGTCACACGGATTTTAAATGTGACTGCCGTCGCGGCTGCGACCCCAGTCTTAACGGCAGTTACCCTGATAGCCAGGGCGTTTGTCTCGGTGGCCGCGGCGGCTGAGATCGGGTTGGCCGGATTGAACAGAATTCCGCTCGTTTGCAGCGTGGCAGCCGTAACAGCGTCGACCGACGAAGCGCCGAACTCGGACGTCGTCGGGTTCCATGTACATGTGGCTGTCTGGTAATAGATGCTCGCTCCCTCCGAGTCGGAGAAGAGCCTGATGCCGTTTGCGACGTCGCTTCTCTTGTACAGGCCGCTGGTCAGCCTGAGCACATTGTTGGTCGACGCGGGGTTGATGTTATTGTCTATCGCGAGCCGCGGCGCGGTCATCGCCGTCGTGTAGGTGTAGATGCTGCTCCAGTTTGCGCCGTTATAGCAGATGAACTTATATGTCGTTCCGCCCGTATAGTCCATCAAATATGCGCGCGGCGCCGCCAATGCCCCGGCCGCGCTGACCGCCGGATTGATCCTCATCCTGATGGCGCTCGGGTTTTCCTTATATGGATCCGTGCCGTCGTTCGTGTACCACAGGGACAGGGCGTCGGCGCCTGCGTAATCCGAAACCCACCTCGTGTAGTTTGCCGCCGTCAGCCAGGTGTGCGCGACGCGCAGCAGGATACGGTTCGCGTCAAGCGTCGCGCCGCTGGGAGTCGGTATCGAAGTATCGAGCGCTGCTTGCGTGGTTATTTTTGGAATCATTGCGAACGTGCATAGGAACGTTAACAATAAAACCATGGAAACAATACTGGTCATTGCTTTTTTTATTGACATTTATACCCCTCTTTTCTTTTAAATAAATATTTCTCCAACGATGGATAAGGTCAATTTGCCAGGAAACGCAAGTAGTTGATAATATTTACCTCCTCTTCCCCATATTGTGTTGTTGATAATTATTATCGCTGTTATCATAGTATCTCAGAAATGTTACAGATAGGTTACTATTTCATTATTTTTGTATAAAAATACTCGATTATCCACTATATTTGCCTAGTTGTAAACGCTTTTTTGTAATACTTGCCTGTTTTTATCCGCTTTTTGATCGATCTGCTGAAACTTGCCCTGTGAGTGACAAAGCCCGCCCGCCTGAAGGGGGCGGACGGGCTTTGTTTTATCTTGTTTTTTGGGGCCTGGTCCCGAAGGTCCGTCGCCGCCCGGGGTTCACTGTTTCCCCGAAGCCGGCGTTCATGTCCCGGGTGTTATCCGAGATAGACCACCGAGAAATCGTCGAACTGGCCCCATGCGCCTGTGCCTATGTTTGTGGATGTTACCTGGATGCCGATCTCAAACGACGTCGCGCCGGCCGGGACGGTGATCGTCACCTCGCGCACGGTCCAGGTGTTGGTGTTGGTTATGTTCAGGGTCTGGGTCGCGCTTCCTGCGGTCGCGTAGACCTGGTAGTACTGGCCCGTGGTCGTCGAGCCCGAGCGCGCGTAGCAGCTGACCCGGTACTGGCCTGCGGGCAGCGACGCGAGGCCCAGCACTGCAGGGGTCACGGTCAGGGAGGCCTTCAGCGCGGTCGAGGCGGGGGCGGCGTTGATCCAGTATTTCAGCGCCATTTGAGAGTGGCCTGCGATCCCCGCGCTGCGGGATTCCGACGTACTCGTCGCGGGGGAACCCCACGAGGAAGGAACGACCCAGTTTGTGCCGTTATAGTTGCTTGTCCCCGTCGTGCTGTCAAAATACGAGTTGCGCGGGTTGCCCAGAAGGAGCAGGTTGCCTGCAGGCACCGCCGAGGTCACGGTCACTGTGGCGACTGCCTTGACCGATGTTCCGGCTACCGCGCCTTCAACGGTGAACGAGCCTACGTCGGCGTACTGCGACGGGGTTATGGCGTCCCATACGACGGCGGCTGTTCCCACCGTGCCGTTGTTGTACCTTACTGTGACGGTCGCGGGCAGCGTCGGTGCTGTTCCCGCGGGGGTGCTCGCTGTGACCGCGTCGATGGACGCGATCCTGACGGGTTCAGGTAAGACGATAGATTTCTCCGCCATGAGCGGCACATATATGTCGTCCCATGCGAACGCTTTCATCGTGAGTCCCTTGTACGCATCTTCGGGGTAGGAAGCGCTCAGCTTTTCGATCGCGCCGGGCGCTGCGTTCATATCCTTCATCTCTATCCATACGAGCTTGCCTGCGCCGTCGTAGATGGCCAGGATCAGGTGGCCGGTGATCGCGCTCGTCGTGCCGTTTGCCAAAGTGGCGACGGCTACTCCTTCGTCGGCGGACGAATCCAGTATGACCGTGTTGCAGTTCAGGTACGCTTCAAACCTGGTGATCTGTATCCTGCCCGTGGTCGCGTTGAGCGGCGTCGCGTTCTCCATGCCGACGCGTATGCGGGTGGTAGTTACGGTACCGAACAGTATCTTTGTCTCCGTCGCGGTCGCCGCAGCCTTTGTGACAGCCTGGTCGGGGGCGTTCACCCAGTCGATGCCGTCCCAATACCAGACCTGGAACGTGGAGGGCATCGAGCAGTTGGCGTTGAGCGTGAGATAGAGGCTTATCTGGTTGAGAGTCACTTCCGACGGCCAATACACTTCGACGAAGTCGTACGGGCGCGATTCGTTGATCGCCGGGTGCAGCGTCGAAGCGCCCTGTGAAGCCCAGTTGTACCAGAAATTCGTCGTATTGCCGTTGAGCATGTAGTTGGGGTAGTTGGTCGTGCCCGTAAATGACGCGGTCGCAAGCGGCCCCGTCGCGGAAACGACATCCTGTGCGCCGGCCGTTGTGTTGAGCGCGAGGTTCGTGCGGGCCGGCGCGACGACATTGATCGTGATCGTGGCGGGTACGGTTATCGACGTGTCGTCAAACTTGCCGTTGACTGTGTAGGTCTCGCCTGCTGCGTATTTCGCGAACGGGACGGCGTCCCAGGTCACTTTCTTGACGAGCGTTACGCCGCTCGAATATGTCACCTTGACGTCCGTCGGGAGAATCGTGGGCGCGAAGGCGCAAAGCGAGATCGTCTTGTTCTGGACCGTCGCGACAGTGCCGAGCGTCGGATGGGTTATCGTGGGCGCAACGCCGCGCCTTGACGCCATTGTAAGCACCGTCGGCATTAGGTTGTCGGACGAAGCGGTCAGGGTAAAGGAACCTGCGCCCTTGTTTTCGCCCACCACTATCACGAGCACCTTGCCGTTATACGCGCTCCTCTCGGAATGCGCATTCTTGTCGAGGTTGCCCCATTTATACAGTTCCGCGCTTTCCTGTTTGCCGTTGTCGACGCCGTAGATCATACCGTCGCCTACGATGTCGAACTTGACGAGGTTGCCCGCCGACGGCAGCATGACTCCGTTTGCGTCGACTATGTCGCACTCAACGTAGACCAGGCTCCTGCCGTCAGGCAGCACGAACTCTTTATCGGGCTTCATCGAAATCGTATATGCCTGCCCGGCGGTTTTCACGGAGTCTGTCGCGATCTCGACGTTGTTTGCATCCATCGCCACAACTTTGAGTTCGCCCGGCGCGTATGGCACGAACCATGTCAGGCGCAGCCTGCCGTACTGGCCGTTGGGGCTCACATAACCTCCGCGGTTCGTGCTTGTTGTGTTGTTCTTATTGTCGTTTGTCAGCTCCGAAGTCTCGTAGTATTTCAGGCCGTATGTCGTTGTTTTCTCGTCGAAGGATTTGACGCCCAGCGATACTCCGTTGAGGAACAGTTCGGCCTTTACGGCGTTCGTGTTGACCCAAACTTCGACTATTTCGCCCGGCCTGTAATCGTTCCAGTTCATCGGC
>Ga0123353_10013698_pt1 | contig 11629 bp, 5 predicted proteins | sample TergutLab28metaG_3_FD_92763 | JGI IMG/M metagenome (GOLD analysis project Ga0123353, IMG submission 92763) | Labiotermes labralis P3 segment gut microbial communities from Petit-Saut dam, French Guiana - Lab288 P3 | ecosystem: Host-associated > Arthropoda: Insects > Digestive system > Gut ... | reverse complement strand
TGAAGAAAGTCGTTACGCTGTTGCGCAGTGAATCAAAAATACTGTTGCTAAGCGTCGCATCTTTTGATTTAATGCCATAGATTTCCAAATCCTGCACACGGGCAATGCCGTCCGCGCCGGGGTCATCAATCATCAGGCGCACGTAGCGTATATCTTTTTGGAAACACTTGCGATAAGATATTGCGCTATCATTACCTTTTACGGTATCAGCCGTTCTCCAGTTAACACCATCTGCGCTGACCTGAAGCCGCCAATCCTTGGTATTCAGCGATGAATCAAGGTAATTCGTCTCGGCGTTTTTCAGCACATAACGTTCAATGTTATATTTTTCGCCAAGGTCAACGCTCAGCCAGGTTTCCCCGTTAACGGGAGCCTGCCAGCCAGAGGTAAACGAGCCGTTAAAAGCTTTGCCGGCATCAGCGGCGTTTGCTGAGGCAGTGGCCGGCATTTGCAGCGCGGCCGTATAGGGCTTGTTATAGGACTCGTTAATCAGCATCATGAAGTGGTCAGGGCGGACGAATTCAAAGCGTCCTGGGAATTCGCGCTCAAGCTCATCACGCATTTGCACGTAATCCGATACGCCGACGAACCAGACCTCTACCTGGCAAGCAAAAAACTGAGCCTTCATCTGTGGTGTTCTTGTGGCGGCGGCAAGGGTATTTTTAATGCCGGAAACATCCTGGTCATACCCCATTCCGTTCAAGGAGCCAATGGAGCCCAGCCAAATCATAGGCACATTAGTGCTGGTATGGCGGATTTTCGGAAGGGCAAGCCCTTGGGTCGTCATGCCAAGCAAAGAGGGAAAATCGGCAGTGAACCATTCGGATTTTTTGCCGCTTATTTCGTGCCACATTGTGATTACATCAAACCCGCTGCGCTCAAAGTAATCGTTGGTCAGCTTGCCATATTTTCTGGCGAAGGCTTCGTTTGGCCATTCGTATGAGGTTGAATACCCAAGGCCGGAAGGCCCGCAAATCAGTACGTCGTTATCTGTTGCCGTTTCATAATAATAGTTCAAAATCTGCGGTCCGGCATCCAGCAAAACCGGCGTGCCGGTCCATGCGATGGGCATTTTGCCTCTGTCGGGGCTGTTCCAAAGCCTGTCGATAAGCATTGCGCCCTGCTTGTACTGAATATTGTCGCCGTCACTCATGATTGCGCAAACGTAGATTTTGCCGTTGTCAAGCTTGGGCTTTGCGGGTACGGTTGGGATTGTAATTTGCCTGGACATACCCGAATACACAGTATAGTTAAGATAAAAATCGCTTGGGACCGTGGTGATTCCATAGGTGGATGCAAACGAGATTCCGGGTGATTCATTCGGCCACCAGCCTGTATAGAAAGTATCAAGCATTGTAGTGTCGTCGAAAAACAGCTTGAGAATTGCGCGCTCGGCCGGTATAGCAGCATCCAGCCAAATAACCGGGGCCTTAACCGCTACGGATAAATCGCGCATGTTTATGTGTCCGTCCGAAATAAGTCCGCTGATGGTTTTGGTGGTGTACTGCTCGCGGTAATTGTCGTAAAGCCAGCGGTATGTGCTTAATTTATCGGTAATTGGCTCGTTGCGCAGGTCAATTGTAACCGGCAGATTATACGGCGCGGCAGAAAGAACATCTGCAAGTTCCGGCGTAACGGCCAGTGAATCTGTAATTCCCGCGATGGTGGTGGCAACATTTGCAGTGTCCTGAATGGCGGGATTCCAGATGACAAGGCCGTTTAATTCACCACGGTATTTCAGCACGCCAGCCAGCCAATCTGAGAGATACTCGAAATCCATTTCAAGCAATTCAGGCCAATAATCGCGGTGCTCTTCAACATGATTGCGGATTAAAATACGCGGTTGTGTACGGTTGACTATGCCCTGCAAGCACGCTGTGGCAAGAGCCTGCGCAAAGCTATATTCGCTGGTGTCGATTGCGTCGAGCAACTCGGCGGGGGCGGCGAATTGCGGCATGGCTTGACCGGGTTCCCAGACATAGGCGGCGCTTCCAACTGCGGTGACGGTTGACGCCAGCGTTGGCAGCAGTAGACTGATTACCAGCATAACAGCAATTAATTTGGTTTTGAATTTCATAACTATTCCTTTCTTGCATGTAATTTTCCAGTTTGATTTTAACATGCATAGATAAGAATGTCAAGTTTTTAAAACTTGCATACCCCGCCCAAAAACGTTATAATTTATATTAACAACAAACGAAGGGACATAGATATGGATTCAATCCTGCAATTTGACTGGAACATATTAACCTGGCTGGAAAGCAATTGGAACATAGGCAATAATCCCATACTCGATGGCTTTTTCAAAATCATTACAACTCTAGGCGACGGCGGAGCAATCTGGTTAATAACTGGCGGAGTGCTTCTGTTCTTCAAAAAACTGCGTCCATGGGGCGCGGCGGTTATTTTGGGTGTAGCATTTTCTGGTTTGTTAAATGAATTTATCCTAAAGCCGATTGTTGACAGACCGCGCCCATTTGATTTTGACTGGCCGCTTTGGGCGAGTAAAGAGTTTTTCTTCCCCGACATTATTTCGCGTCCTCATAGTTTGGCTTTTCCGTCCGGGCATACCGGCGCGAGTATTGCCGCGGCAACCGCAATGTGGTTTATCAACGACAAAAAAATCCGCCTTGCCATAGCAATTCCCGGCACTATCCTTGCTTTGCTGATTAGCTTTTCGCGGATATATCTGCATGTGCATTTTCCAACGGATATTATCGGCGGTATTGTTGCGGGTATTGCCTATGGATTGCTGGCGGTGCTTGCTGTTAAGGGTTTGATGAAACTCATAAGAAAAAGAAACCCAAATACTAATTTGTTTTAAATATGTTTATATTGGAACGTCAAGGACGCCGTCCCCCTAATTGAAAAATAAGGAATTTTTTATGAATTTACCAAAAATCGAAGCCGCGGTGCGGGAAATATTCCTTGCAATCGGCGAAAATCCTGACCGTGCTGGACTTCGCGAAACTCCAGCACGTGTAGCACGTATGTATGCTGAAATCTTTGCCGGTATACAAGAAGATCCAAAAGAACACGCAAAAATTTTCATCGAGGATGGAAACGACGAGCTTGTCCTTGTGAGGGACATTCCACTGTACTCCATGTGCGAGCATCATCTGCTGCCGTTTTTGGGGCGTGCGCATATTGCGTACATCCCACAAAACGGACGCATAATCGGGCTGTCAAAGCTTGCGCGGATTGTGAACACCTTTGCCCGCAGACCTCAGCTTCAAGAGCGCCTGACAGCACAAATCGCAGACAGCCTGGAGGATATCCTGCAGCCTCAGGGTGTTGCGGTATTGATTGAGGCTGAGCATCTTTGCATGACGATGCGCGGCGCAAGGGCATCTGGCACGAAGACGCAAACCAGCGCCCTGCGCGGTATCATGCGTACGCAGGCAAAAACACGGGCAGAGGTGCTGACGCTGTTGGACAGCAGATGAATATGCGGTATGGTTAACTAATCTACCGTTCCCGGCTTCCTGCCGTTGCCCACAACATCTTGCATGAGTCTGGTCCAGGTCAGGCAGCCTACAATACCATCGGCCGTCAACCCTCTTGCACGCTGATAATTTCTAACTGCATTTTCTGTTTGTTCACCAAAAATTCCGTCCAGCACTCCCGTTGGATAACCTGCGGTGTTAAGTGAATCCTGCAAAGTAAGCACATAGTTATTTAAGCTGCCGCGCCGTAAAACAGGGAAGCCTCCGGCGGCACATGCAGGCGGCACCATGCGCCTGTCGAAGTGCACCCAGGTGGGTGTCAGATGCGCAGGCTCGACATAAGTCCATACGCCAAGCCGCTGCGCGAGGGTGCGCAAATTATTGCGTTGCGCCGCAGTAAGCCTTTGTCCTACGTCCAGCGCAACACCGGCATAGTGCTGACTCTGAGGAGCATGCCCGCCTTCCCACGGGCGCTTAAACGCAAATCCCAGAGGAATTGGTGAAGCAAACGCTCTGCGCGTCGCGTTCCAGGCTTCCATAGTTCGCAGGGACGTCCAAAGCGTTGGACTGTTACTTGAACCGCGAAATTCCCTGACAGTCAATGTGCGGTCAAGGCTATAGGGCATGGGGTCGTTTTCAGCACGATGAGAAATTTCCATGCGGTTGGAAGCGTTGTTAAATACAATAATTTTCGCCATATGTAATCACCCTTTCGCTCTTATAGTATGACGGAAAAGGTGAAAGTGTCAGTAATTAATGAACAATTTGCTGCACGTTGTCCACAATGTTGCCAACAGTGCGGGCAAACTGCTTCGCTTTGCTTCTAACTCTGCGCTTGTGTGTTGAACCCCAAACGGCCGTGCCAATTGCTGCTGTAGCGCCTACCACAGCAAGGCCGATTCCGATACCGCGCGCAATTTTTCTTGATTTCATCTTCGTCATGACAAATACTCCCCTTCGCTATTTTTAATTTATGACCTGTCGGACAATAGCTAGTGTGTCCGTAATAACGCGGTGTATGTATGGATTTTGTCTTGCTTCAAATCCCAAATTATGATAAAATAGCAGAACCGGGCTTGACATAGGATGCGCCTTTGTGTTATACTTATAAGCTGTACCCTTATGGAGCAACTCGCGCCGTAATTGGGTACTTATCGGCTGAAAGAAACAACTAAGGAGTGATTTTTAGGTGCTGAAGACGAAGACGGAAAAGCGCGGAAGCAGTGAACGGCAAAGTTTCGGACGGCTTGAAAAAGTCATGGAAATGCCAAACCTTATCGAGGTTCAGCTAAATTCCTATCAATGGTTCTTAAAAGATGGTCTGCGCGAGGTTTTTCGCGATATGGCGACAATCTCGGACTATACAAGCAAATGGGAACTGTCGTTCGTGAATTACCGCATGGACGACCCGCCAAAGTATACTATCGCTCAATGCAAAGAGCGCGACGCAACCTATGCCCGCCCCTTGCGCGTTACCGTTCGTTTGCGCAATACGCAGACGGGTGATATTAAAGAGAGCGAAGTCTATATGGGTGACTTCCCCGTAATGACCGACCATGGCACCTTCGTCATCAACGGTGCGGAGCGTGTTGTTGTTTCGCAGCTGGTGCGCTCACCGGGCTGTTACTTTAACATGAATTACGACAAAACCGGCATAGAGCTTTATTCCTCCACCATTAACCCCAACCGCGGCGCGTGGCTGGAGTATGAAACCGATGCTTCGGAAATTGCTTATGTGCATATAGACAAATCCCGCAAAATTTTTCTTTCTACATTTATTCGCGCGCTTGGTTCTCTGGCAGAGCTTGGTCATGTGGGCGGCGAGCTTGTTATGTCTTCAGATGAAGAAATTTTAGAATTTTTCGGCAACGACCCCAAAATGAAGGCAACGCTTGAAAAAGACGAAACCAAAAACGCCGATGAAGCGGTACTGGAGGTTTACCGCAAGCTTCGCCCGGGCGAGCAGGTTAACCTTGAGGGTGCACGCCAGCATCTTGCAAACCTGTTTTTCGACCCGCGCCGTTACGATATCTCACGCGTTGGGCGTTATAAATACAACAAAAAGCTTGGGCTTTCCGGGCGTTTAGCAGGATGTACAATTTCACGTCCGGTTGTTGACCCGCTGACAGGCGAGCTTCTTGCCGAGCCAGGCGAGACCATTACTAAAGAAAAAGCCATGGAACTTGAGCAAAAGGGCGTGCAAAGTGCATATGTTCAGCCGGAATTTGCAGAGCATGATGTACGCATTTATGGAACCGGTATGGTTGACCCGCTGCCATATCTGCCCGACAGCATTACCGAAGATGATTTGAACAATTGCGGCGTTGTAGAGAAAGTCCGCTTTGGCGTATTGCAGGCTATCCTTGAAGAATGCGGCGATAACCGCGCGGCCTTGCTTGAGCAGCTTCGCCTTAAAAAAGACGTACTTGTCCCGCCGACAATTTGTGCCGAGGACATCTTTGCATCTATTAACTACCTTGATAATCTGGGCTTCAGAATCGGTTTTACAGATGATATTGACCATCTGGGCAACAGGCGTATCCGTTCTGTTGGCGAGCTTCTGCAAAATCAGTTCCGCATTGGCCTTGCGCGCCTTGAGCGTCAGGTCAAGGACCGTATGAGCCTGCAGGCAAACGAAGAGGAAGACAATATCACGCCCTCTACGCTTATAAACATTAAGCCTGTTATCATGTCGATTCGTGAATTTTTCGGTTCTTCTCCGCTTTCTCAGTTTATGGGTCAGACCAACCCGCTGGACGAGCTGACGCACAAGCGCCGTCTTTCGGCCCTTGGTCCCGGCGGCCTGACGCGTGACCGCGCGGGCTTCGAGGTTCGCGACGTTCACTACAGCCACTATGGCCGCATGTGCCCGATTGAAACTCCGGAAGGCCCGAACATCGGTCTTATCTCTTACTTGGCAACTCATGCGCGCATAAACCGCTACGGCTTTATCGAGGCTCCGTTCCGCCGCGTGGACAAAGAAACAGGACGCGTGCTGGACGAGGTTGTATTTATGACCGCCGACCAAGAAGATGATTTCATCGTCGCTCAGGCTAATGAGCCATTGGATATTAAAGGTAACTTCATTAATCCGCGTATCAATGCCAGGCTGCGCGATGACTTCATTGAGGTTGACCGCTCTATGGCGGACTATATGGACGTTTCGCCGCAAATGGTCGTTTCCGTTGCAACAGCGATGATTCCTTTCCTCGAAAACGACGACGCCAACCGAGCGCTCATGGGCGCGAACATGCAGCGCCAGGCAGTGCCGCTGCTTAAACCCGAGGCCCCCCTTGTGGGCACCGGCATGGAATATAAGGCCGCGGTGGATTCTGGTGTGGTTGTGCTGGCCAGACGCAGTGGTATTGTAACCCAGGTGCACGCCGGCGGCATAGAAATCAGAGCGCAGGACGGAAGCACTGATTTCTATGAGCTGCTTAAATTTGAGCGCAGTAATCAGGGCACCTGTGTAAATCAGCGCCCGATAGTTTATAAAGGGCAGTGGGTTGAGGAACGCGAGGTTATCGCCGACGGCCCCGCGACCGACCTTGGAGAAATCAGCCTTGGCAAAAACGCTCTCGTGGCGTTTATGACCTGGGAGGGCTATAACTACGAGGACGCGGTGCTTATAAATGAGCGTCTTGTCCGTGAGGATGTTTATACATCTATCCATATTGAAAAATATGAAATCGAGGCTCGCGAAACAAAGCTTGGCCCCGAGGACATTACACGCGATATTCCCAACGCCGGTTCCGACGCCTTGCGCGATTTAGACGACCGCGGCATAATCCGCATTGGCGCTGAGGTTAAGAGCGGCGACATTCTCGTGGGCAAGGTTACCCCCAAGGGTGAAACCGAAATGAGTGCTGAGGAAAGACTGCTGCGTGCAATCTTCGGCGAAAAGGCCAAGGAAGTACGCGATACTTCACTCAAGGTGCCCCACGGCGAATACGGCATTGTTGTTGATGTCGAGGTATTTGACCGTGAAAACTGCGACGAACTTTCCGCTGGTGTTAATCAAAAGGTGCGCGTTTATATTGCACAAAAACGCAAGCTTTCCGTGGGCGACAAAATGGCTGGACGCCACGGAAATAAAGGCGTTGTTTCCCGTGTGCTGCCTCAGGAGGATATGCCCTTCCTGCCCGACGGCACCCCTGTTGATATCGTGCTCAATCCCCTGGGTGTGCCATCGCGAATGAACATCGGCCAGGTGCTGGAGGTTCATTTGGGATACGCCGCCCGCGCTCTTGGAATCAAGGTTATGACCCCTGTTTTCGACGGCGCGCACGAGGATGACATAATAGATGCGCTACAGGCAGCCGAACTTGGTGAGGACGGCAAGGTTATTCTGACTGACGGCCGCACAGGCGAGCAGTTCGATAACCCCATTACCGTGGGCGTAATGTATTACCTTAAGCTGCACCATCTGGTAGACGATAAAATCCATGCGCGCTCCATTGGCCCGTATTCACTGGTAACACAGCAGCCGCTTGGCGGCAAGGCTCAGTTCGGAGGGCAGCGCTTCGGCGAGATGGAGGTCTGGGCGCTGGAGGCCTACGGCGCGGCATACACTTTGCAAGAGATTCTTACAATTAAGTCTGATGACGTTAATGGCCGTACACGTGCTTATGAAGCAATCACAAAGGGCAAAAACGTGCCACAGCCAGGCGTGCCTGAAAGCTTCAAGGTTTTGGTTAAAGAGCTGCAATCGCTGGGACTGGATGTACACGTCATGGACTCCGGCGGCGGTGAAATCGACCTTAAACAACAGTTCGACAACGATGACTATGGCCTGCGCGACGAACGAAGCCGGGCGGCATATAAAGGCTTGGAGCCAAGCTTCCAGGATTTCGAGGTGCCGGGCACAGCCGCTCCCTATACAGAGGAAGAGCTTCAGGCAACGGGTATGGGCGTTAAGGAAATCGTTGACGGCGAGGAAGAAGACGTTTCGCCCGATGTGTATGTCCCTAACGAGGATGAATACGACGAAGAGGAATAAATAAATCAACTGTAGGGGCGGGCGCCCCCGACCGCCCTCTGATAAATATAATTGCCTTGAACCTAAAACACGGGACGTCGAGTAATCCGACATAGGACGTCGAGGACACCAACATTGAACGTCGAGAAATCCAACACGGGACGTCGAGGACGCCGTCCCTTACAAAGCCTAAATATAATTTAAAGAAGATAATTGGCCGTAAGACTGAAAGGTGCGTTGACAAGAATGGAAAATATCATCTTTGACTCAATTAGAATAAGCCTGGCATCCCCAGACCATATCTCATCATGGTCAAGCGGAGAAGTAATCAAGCCTGAAACCATAAATTACCGTTCGCTTAAACCAGAGCGAGGCGGGCTTTTCTGCGAAAAAATCTTTGGACCTACCAAGGATTGGGAATGCTCCTGCGGCAAATATAAGCGCATTCGCGACCGCGGCAAGGTTTGCGAAAAGTGCGGTGTGGAAATCACCCGCGCCAAGGTTCGCCGCGAGCGCATGGGGCATATCGACCTCGCTGCCCCGGTGAGCCATATCTGGTATTTCAAGGGTGTACCTTCCCGCATGGCACTGATTTTAGACATCAGCCCGCGCGATTTAGAAAAAGTGCTATATTTCGTCAAGCACATTGTTATTGACCCGGGCGATACCCCGCTGCAGCAGGGTCAGGTTCTGGACCCCAAAGAGCTTGAGGATTACCGTGAACGTTACGGCTATGATTTTACGGCCAAAATGGGCGCCGAGGCAGTTGAAGAGTTGCTTGCGTCAATTGATTTGGACGCAATGAGCGTTCAGCTTCGCGCCGATATGGAAGCGGCCAGCGGCCAGAAGCGCGCAAAGGCACTTAAACGTTTAGAGGTCGTGGAGGCATTTCGTAACAGCGGCAACCGCCCCGAGTGGATGATACTCAAGGTGCTGCCGGTGTTGCCGCCGGAACTTCGTCCCATGGTTCAGCTGGACGGCGGACGCTTTGCCACCAGCGACATGAACGACCTTTACCGCCGCGTTATTAACCGCAATAACCGCCTTAAAAAAATGCTGGAGCTCGGTGCGCCGGATGTTATTGTCCGCAACGAAAAACGTATGCTTCAGGATGCGGTTGACTCCCTTATAAATAACGGCCGCCATGGCCGCGCAATGACAGGTGCAAACAACCGCGCGCTTAAAAGCCTTTCTGACTTGCTTAAAGGCAAGCAGGGGCGCTTCCGCCAGAATCTGCTGGGTAAGCGCGTTGACTACTCCGGGCGCTCGGTTATTGTTGTTGGGCCGGAACTGAAAATTTATCAGTGCGGTCTGCCCAAAGAGATGGCGCTTGAGTTGTTTAAGCCTTTTGTTATGAAGCGCTTGGTCGAAGTGTTTTCTCCTGACGCGATTGAAAAGCCCCTTATGGGCGGCGACAGAATTATGCAGCGCATAGGCGCTGAAAATATTAAGCAGGCGCGTAAGATGGTTGAACGCATGGACCCGCAGGTTTGGGATGCTCTTGAAGTCGTTATCAAAGACCACCCTGTGCTTCTTAACCGTGCACCAACGCTTCACCGCTTGGGTATTCAGGCTTTTGAGCCAGTGCTTGTTGAGGGCCGCGCTATTAAGCTTCACCCGCTGGTTTGCCCGGCGTTTAACGCTGACTTCGACGGCGACCAAATGGCTGTTCACGTGCCGCTTTCTGCCGAGGCACAGGCAGAGGCCCGCTTCCTTATGCTTGCGGCAAACAATCTTCTCAAGCCCTCGGACGGACGCCCGGTTGTTGTTCCAACACAAGACATGGTTCTTGGAAGCTATTATCTTACCCTGCCTAAAGACGGCGCGAAAGGCGAGGGCAAGCTTTTCAGCTGTGTTAATGAAGCGCAGCTTGCTCACGATGCAGGAGAACTTGACTTGCAGGCCAGGATTAAGATTCGCTTTACAGATAATGCCATAGGTAAAATGCGTTCTTTTATTGATGAAAACGGCAATCCAGTGCTTGTTTCCAAAGAAAAGCAGTTTAAAGGCCGAGTGATGCCTTGTATTGCTGAGACAACTTTGGGCCGCGTTATCTTTAACGAAAATATCCCGCAGGATTTGGGATTCTGTGACCGCAGTGTGCCTGAAAACGCCTTTGTGCCTGAAATTGACTTCATAGTTAATAAAAAAATGCTTGGCGAAATTATTGACCGCTGCATTAAAATCCACGGCACCTCCGTCACCTCGGTTGTGCTCGACAACATCAAGGAACAGGGCTTCCGATACTCCACAAAGGCTGGACTTACCGTTGCGGTTACAGACGCGGTAATTCCCAAAGACAAGGCAGAATATGTTCAGTTTGCAGAGGAACGCATCGCTATTATTGCCCGCGACTATGAGCGCGGTAAGCTGACTGCCGAGGCGCGTTCCAAAGCTGTTATCGACACCTGGGAGGACTGCACACGCCAAGTAGCCGAAAGTCTTGAAAAGGGCTTTGACCAATTCAATCCGATTTATATGATGATGAACTCCGGCGCCCGCGGCAACAACAGCCAGCTGCGCCAGCTTGCGGGAATGCGCGGCCTTATCGCCAACACCTCAGGCCGTACGATTGAAGTTCCCATTCGCGCAAATTACCGCGAGGGCCTTAATATCCTTGAGTACTTCATCTCATCCCGCGGTGCGCGTAAAGGTCTTGCCGACACCGCTCTGCGAACCGCTGACTCCGGCTACCTTACCCGCCGCCTGGTTGACGTTTCACAAGACGTTATTATCCGTGAATTTGACTGTAGCTGCAAAGAGGGTATTGAGGTTTATGATATTATTGACAATGGGCGCAAAATTGTGGCCCTTGCTGAGCGTTTGACCGGACGCTTCCTTATGGAGAACCTGTGCGATGATGACGGCAATATTATTCAACCCAGGGATGAAATGATGCGCGATGACGACGCGAAACGTGTTGCGCAATACGCCGAGGCTGAGCATAAAAATCAAATAGAAGCAGGCAAGCAGGAAGAAAACAGCCTTGCGCGAATTACAATCCGCTCACTGCTGACCTGCGAAAGTCATCATGGCGTTTGCATTAAATGCTATGGTGCAAACCTTGCCACGGGCGAACCCGCCACCGTGGGTGAAGCGGTTGGAATTATTGCCGCCCAGTCTATCGGCGAGCCCGGCACCCAGCTTACCATGCGTACCTTCCATACCGGCGGAGCAAAGGACGCTGCAGATATTACCGAAGGTC
>Ga0123353_10013697_pt1 | contig 11629 bp, 10 predicted proteins | sample TergutLab28metaG_3_FD_92763 | JGI IMG/M metagenome (GOLD analysis project Ga0123353, IMG submission 92763) | Labiotermes labralis P3 segment gut microbial communities from Petit-Saut dam, French Guiana - Lab288 P3 | ecosystem: Host-associated > Arthropoda: Insects > Digestive system > Gut ... | reverse complement strand
CGCTGTGCAAAATACGGTCGCGGTCGCGTTCGGTCTCATGCCGATGATCCCTGCCCGACTTCGAAGTCTCAGGATAACGGCGCTCCAGTAGAAAATCGTCCATAGTATGTCCGGATGCCTCAGCACAGCCCGTACGGAATACTGATTAATCAGCATTTCCGTAGGTTCGTTCGATCTCGCGTTTCAGAATTTCGAAAGCCTGATGCGGCTCGTCGCAGAAATGTATCAGTTCAAGATCCTCCGGCGAGATCATTCCCCAGCGAGACAGCGCCTCCAAATGCAGAATATCCCTCCAGTAATCCTCGCCATAGAACAGAACAGGCATTTTTTCGCGGATCTTTCCCGTCTGCACAAGAGTTAACACCTCAAACGCCTCATCCAGCGTGCCGAAACCGCCTGGAAAAATGACAACCGCCTTGGCCGGGTAAACAAACCAGAATTTCCGCATGAAAAAGTAGTGGAATTCAAACGCCAGCTCCTCCGATATATACTTGTTGGCGCCCTGTTCCATGGGAAGGCTGATGGATAAACCGATGGATTTTCCTCCTGCCGCGCTCGCGCCGCGATTGGCCGCCTCCATAATTCCGGGGCCACCGCCGGAGCAGATCACCAGCCGTTTGCCGCGTCCTTCCAGCGCGCTTGCCCAAGGTACGATCAACTGCGCCAGCGCGGAGGCATCCTCGTAGTAACGGGAGAGCCGAACCGCGCGCGACGCCCGGTTCATCTCTTCTTCATCGGGTTTTTTCGCGCCGGATTCCATCCGCTTCATCATATCGTCAAATTTCCGTTGGCTTTCATCCAGCGGTTGAATCCTGGCTGAACCGAAAAATACAATCGTATCTTTGACCTTCTGTTCCGACATACGGCTTTCCGGCTCCAGGTATTCACTGAGAATCCGGAGAATCCTGGCGTTATTTCCCTGTAAAAAATCGCCGTTACTGTACGCTTTTATAATTTTCCTGTGATCATTCATGACGCCTCTTTCTATTTTCGTTCGCGGGTTAAACAAAATGATTGACCGGTCCGGATCCATGTCCCAGTCCGGGCGCTGCCGCTATAGCCCGCGCTATAAATTCCTTCGCCGTCGCCACGGCGTCTTTTATCGGATTTCCTTTAGCGAGTTCGGCGGTAATGCACGCGGAGTAAACGCATCCCGTTCCGTGCGTGTGCCGTGTTTTAATTCGGGGCGAAGGCAGTAAAACCGTTTCATTTCCGAAGCGGAGAAGATCAACGGCGTCTCCTTCGAGATGCCCTCCCTTGATCAGCGCGCCGCGCGCGCCAAAAGATATGATTATTTCCGCCGCCCTTTCCATAGACTCGATGTCGCACACGGAAATCCCGGCAAGCTCGACTGCTTCATGTAAATTCGGCGTAACCAGGTATGCATGCGGCAGCAATGATTCCGCTATTGCCCGGCGAGCCGGTTCAGTTAAAAGAGCGTGTCCGTGTTTGCTGATCATAACCGGGTCAACCACCAGCGGAAAATCAAATTCCTCCGCCAGACGCGCGAGCAGCCTGACGATTTTTTCATCTCCGAGCGCGCCGGTTTTCGCCGCATCGGGAGGGATGTCTTCAAGCACCGCGCGCACCTGCGCTTCAACCGCTGCGGGCGCCAACACATCAACCGCGCTTACGCCAACGGTATTCTGCACGGTCAGAAGAGTTATGGCCGCCATGCCATACGCTCCGCGCTGATGAAATGTTTTAAGGTCCGCCTGGATTCCAGCGCCCCCGGAAGGGTCGGACCCGGCGATACTGAGTGCAACCGGAATTTGCATAGACAATTATTATGCCCGTGAAAAGCGTAAATTGCATGGAATAAATCAGAGTTTCCCAAGGGTCTAACCCGGATATTTCACGGGATTTCTGCTGCGGGCGCGCAATAGTGCATGTCTACTGCGTTGCGCTTGTTCGGTCTCCTTGACATATTTAATAATATGCCGTCGTCGCCCTCACTGCGCGCGCCTTGTATCTACGCCCTCTTGCGCGCCCTCGCGACGAAACCCCATGAAATATCCGGGTTAACGATTCTTGGAATAATAATCGCTTACCTTGTAAGGAGTCAGCATTTCCTTGATTTCGCTTGCGATATTTGCCAGTTCGCCTGCGCTTTGATTGACCCTCGTGGCGCCGTTCGCGCTTTCTTTGGCGACCTGGCTCATATCTGCAATGCTGCTGCTGACGTCGGCCGCGCCTTTTGCCGCCCCGCCGGCGTTGCGGCTTACATCGTTTGCGCCGCGCGCCACTTCGTTTATCGAGCCTGCCACCCGTTTTGCCCCGGTGTTTGCCTGGGCGACGGTGCTCGCTATTTCGTTGCTCGTCCTGGTTTGCTGATCGATGTAACCCGCTATTGATTCAACGGAATCGTTAATTTTGACTATTATTTCGGAAACATCGCGAATTGCGTCAACGGCGGCATTGGCGCCGTTCTGAATGCTTTCAATACGGCGTGAAATATCGTCCGCGCTTACCGCGCTCTGGTTGGCCAATTCTTTAACTTCGCCCGCCACGACGGCAAATCCCTTGCCCGCTTCACCGGCGCTTGCCGCCTCAATAGTAGCGTTCAACGCCAGCAGATTGGTTTTGTCCGCTATTTTTTTAATTACATCAGATACCTGCCCGATTTCTTTTGCGGCGGTTCCGAGTGTGTTCATAACGCCCGTTGCGTTAGCCGCTTTGTCCGTCGCTTCCGTCGCTATTTCGCGGACCTTGTTCGTATTGTGCGCGATTTGATTTATGCTTGCGCTCACTTCGCCTATGGCGCCTGTTATCGTATTCATTTTGGCGCTCATTTCTTCCGCGGCGCCCGCAACTTCGCTGGCGTTTGCGCTCGCCTGTTCCGCGCCGTCGGCCATCGCGTTTATATTAACCGCCATCTGATCCGTGGTATTGGCAACCGCATTACTCTGGGTGAGGGTTTTCCCCGCGCCGTCCGCCAGTTGCCTACTGATGTCGGAAAGTTCTCCGGCTGCATTCGAAAGATTGGCATTGCTGATGATTGTTTTCTTCATTACTCCCTGCAGATTATCCATTAAATGGTTGAACTGTTTTGCCAGTTCGCCCATTTCATCATTTGCCGTATTACTAAGTCTGCATGTCATATCGCCGTCGCCGATTTTTCCGAACAAAACAACGGTCCGGTGAATGGTTTTTGTAAATTTTCCGGCATAAATAAAAGAGATAGCCGCCGCCATGACTAAAATTATTACCCCTGTAAAAACAACCCGTTTTTTCAGTGCCGTTATGGCATCATTTAATAACTTTTGTATTTCCGGGCCCGCTTTTTCCTGCCCTTGCATTTGAACCGTATTTTGCGAAACGATCCGTTCCATGTCTTTTTGCGAAAAAGATATGGCGATAATAAGAGCGATTGTCGTCAGCAACGCTCCAATTACGGAAAACAGGGTTATTTTAAAAGCCATTGATTGTGTCGTATTCATAACATCTCTCAGTCCCGATATTTTTCTTTCCGGCTCCGGTTTCCATCCATGCGTAGGATTCTATCGGCGAAATCCCGCAAAATGTTAATTCTGAGATTTATAACCGTCCGTTTTTCACCTGTCGCCATCCGCCTGTATGCTAAAATCTGCGTTCGACGTATGTGGTAATTGTACGGATAAAGGAAGCGAGGCGGAAATATGCATTCCATCGCAACTCCAGTGTTCTGGTGGGGATTTATTATCGTCGTACTTGCCTTGCTTGCACTTGATCTGGGCGTGTTTCAGCGGAAGGCTCACGAGGTGCGGCTTAAAGAGGCGGCCTTTTGGAGCATTTTCTGGGTATTGCTTTCGATCGCGTTCGGCGTCTGGATTTATTACCATTTCGGCCGCGTGTCCGGAATGCAGTTTTTTACCGGATACCTGACCGAAAAGGCGCTCAGCGTTGATAACATATTCGTTTTTATTCTGATCTTTTCCTATTTTTCCGTCCCGCCCCGCCTGCATCACAAGGTGCTGTTCTGGGGAATAATCGGAGCCCTGATTATGCGCGCTGCGTTCATCCTGGCCGGCGCTCTCCTGATCGAAAGATTTTATTGGGTGCTGTACGTATTCGGCGTGTTCCTGATTTTTACCGGATTCAAGATCCTGTTTCACGGCGAAACTAAAATTAAACTGGAAGACAACATCGTCATTAAGCTGTTCCGGCGCTTCGTTCCAATGACTGATAGTTTTGAGTCCGGGAAATTCTTCAGCCGGGAAACTGGAAAACTGATGGCGACGCCGCTCGTGCTGGTGCTGGTGACGGTCGAAGCCACAGACGTTGTTTTTGCAGTGGACTCCATTCCGGCTATTTTCGGCATTACGCAGGATCCGTTCATTATTTATACATCAAACGTCTGCGCGATTCTGGGGCTGCGCTCGCTGTATTTCCTTCTGGCGGCGGTTATGCGCAAATTCGCGTATCTCGGTGTTGGACTCGGCCTTGTGCTGGTATTTATCGGCGTCAAAATGCTTATCCATGACATCACGATCGGCGGAAAGTCGCTGGAGGTTCCAATAGAATGGTCGCTGTCGATAATTGCCACTATTCTGACCGCATCAATCGTGCTGTCGATTTTCTTTCCGCCGAAAAAAACGCTATTTAGCAACAACTCTTTGTAAATCGTAAATCAATGTATCTGTTGATATCAGTGGTCTTGTGGCTGTTTTTCCCGCCGCCGACCGGCAAAGTCAGGATAAAACTTCATCGTACCACCATATGCGCGATTTTGCTATAATACGTTGGTTTTGAAAAATCCAGGCGGGCCGTTGTTAGGGTTTAGATGAATTTTTTTAAAAAGGATAGGCTATGAGGATACTGGTTACGGAAAGAATTGCGGATGAAGGCATTCAGTTCCTACGGGATAATGGATTCGAAACGGATTTTAAACTTGGTCTTTCTCCTGAAGAAATACTGAAAATCATTCCTGAATACGAAGCTATTATTGTCCGCAGCGTCACCCAGGTCAATAAAGAGGTAGTCGAAGCCGGCATTCAGCTTAAAGTTGTGGGGCGGGCGGGTAATGGAATCGACAATATCGACGTTCCCGCATGTACGCAGCGCGGGCTCATCGTCGTCAATACGCCGGAAAGCAACATCATGGCCGCCGGCGAACTCGCGGTCGCCATGGCCTACAGCCTCTTCAGGAAACTGCCCCAGGTCAACGCAGCATGTAAAAGCAGGGATTTCCGCCGTAACAAATACCTCGGGCGTGAACTTGACGGCAGAACCGCCGGCATTATCGGGCTTGGGCGCATCGGGTCAATCGTCGCCCGGAAACTGATCGGCAACAATATGAAGGTGATCGCCTACGATCCTTATATTACCGACGACAAATTTACGCGCGTAGGCGCGGAAAAATGCGCCACACTGGAAGAGTTGCTGCGCCGTTCGGATCTAGTTTCCATTCATGCGCCCAAGACCAAGGAAACCTACGGCATGGTAGGCGAAGAACAGTTGAAACTCTGCCCGAAGGGGGTTTGTCTCGTCAACGCGGCGCGCGGCGGCCTGTTCAACGAAAAGGCGCTCTATGACGCGGTTAAAAGCGGCCATGTCGCCGGAGCGGCCATCGACGTACTGGATCCCGAGCCCAGCTACGACAAAGCGCCGGAACAGCAGACCTACGAAAATCCCCTGCTTGAACTCGAAAACGTCATTGTAACGCCGCACCTGGGCGCTTCGACCGAAGAAGCCAACTACAATGTCGGAACGGCCATCACCAAACTCGTCGCAGAAGCGCTGAACGGTGAAATGGTCGCCGCCGTAAATATGCCGCCGCTGAAATCCAGCGATCTAAACCGCCTGAAACCTTATATCGCGCTGGCGGAAACGCTTGGAAAAATCTACTACCAGACGGAAAAGGAAACCGTGGAGAAGGTGGAAGTCGTATATTCCGGCGAGCTGGCCGACCAGGAAACCAAAGTGATTTCCCTCTCGGCGCTTAAGGGACTGCTCGATCCTGTGGTAAAAGAAACCATCAACTATGTAAACGCGGAAATTGTCGCCGAAAGCATGGGGATGTCCCTTGTGGAAAGCAAGAGTTCTCACCTGGATAAATACACCAATCTGATCACGGTAAAATTTATCACCGGCAAGGGTGAGCGGTCGGTTTCCGGCACCATTTTTGCCAAAGAAGAAATGCGCATCGTCGATTTCTTCGGTTACAAGTTTGATTTTGAACCGGCGCCGCAGGTACTCGCCCTGAGGAACAATGACGTACCGGGCATCATCGGACGCGTCGGGACTCTCCTGGGTCGGCATGGCATCAATATCGCTGCAATGCAGTGGAGCCGAAACCGGAAAGGCGACCAGGCAATGTCATTCGTCAGCGTTGACGGCGATGTCAGCCAGGAAATACTTGCGCAGTTGCAGGCAATTGAAGGCGTGCAGCACGCCTCCCTGCTGAAGCTGTAGCTGTAATTGAACCATGTTTACGACTGGAGAAGCTGCATGACACGCATTCACAATTTTAACGCCGGGCCGGCGACGCTGCCGCTGGAAGTCATTGAACAGGCGCAGGAGGAACTACAGTCGCTCGGCGGAATCGGCATGTCCGTCATGGAGCTTTCCCATCGCTCCAAAGAATTCCAGGCGATTGTTGACAGCGCCGAAACCGGTCTGCGGCGGCTGATGAAAATTCCCGAAGATTACGACGTCCTTTTCCTCCAGGGCGGCGCTAGTCATCAGTTCGCCATGATTCCGATGAATCTGCGCAGGCCGGGAAAGAGCGCGGACTACGTGGATACCGGCAGCTGGTCGAACAAGGCGCTGAAAGAGGCGCAGTTGACCGGCGCGGTAAATGTCGCCTGGTCGGGCAAAGCCGACAGTTACATGCGAATGCCTAAACAGGAGGAATTGAAACTGCTGCCGGACGCCGAATACGTTCACATATGCTCGAATGAAACCATCGGCGGCATACGCTGGAAAGAATTCCCCAAAGTGGAAACGCCTCTTTTCATCGATATGTCAAGCGATATACTTTCGCGGGAAATCGACGTCGCGCAGTTCGATATGATCTACGCGGGCGCGCAGAAGAACCTTGGACCTTCGGGGCTTGCCGTCGTGATTCTGAAAAAAGGCCTCGCCGGCCGCGAGCCGGAAAGCACGCCGATATATTTCCGATATTCGACGCACATAAAGGATGGAAGCCTATATAACACGCCGAATACCTGGGCTATTTACCTGCTTGATCTCATCTGCAAATGGCTGGAGGCGCGCGGCGGCGCGGCGGCCATGGAAAAGATCAATGAAAAAAAGGCGGCGTTGCTTTATGGCGTTATTGACTCCAGCGATTTCTGGCGTTCTCCCGTGGAAGTTGAAAACCGTTCCATTATGAACGTAATCTGGCGGTTACGAAGCGAAGAGCTGGAGACTCAATTTATTTCCGAAGCAAAGAAAGCCGAAATGGTCGGGCTTAAAGGACATCGTTCGGTAGGAGGCATCCGCGCCAGCATCTACAACGCGGTTACGCTTGAGTCCGTGGAAGCGCTGGCCGGTTTCATGAAGGAGTTCGAAAAGAAAAACGGCTGATGCACGCTACCCGGCATATCCGTGAACATCTTAGCCCGGATATTTCATGGGATTTCTACTGCCGTCGTCGCCCTCACTGCGCGCGCCTTGTATCCACGCCATCTTACACGCCCTCGCTGCACGGACTAAAGGAAATAAAACGACTATGAACGACAACCTGAAAGGATTTCACGCGGTTATAACGGGCGGGTCCGGCGGATTAGGGTTTGAGATGGCGAAAGCCTTGTTGTCGCAAGGCGCCGCCGTGGCGATTGCGGCAAGGAGCGGAGAGAAACTCGACAGGGCTTACATTAAGCTTAAAGCCGAGGGTTTTAACGTTCATGCCCTTGAAATGGATGTGCGCAGCGAAGATTCGGTTGCCTCCGCCGCCGACTGGATCGCGAGAAACTGGGATCGACTCGATATGCTCGTGAATAACGCGGGCATCGGTATGAGCGCCGCCGATAAGAATTTTGCGACAGCCCCCGCGCCTTTTTTCAAGATACTGCCTGAGGCGTTTCGCGATATTGTTAATACGAATTTCATCGGATATTTTCTTGTTGCGCGCGCGTTCGTGCCGCTTATGCTACGGCATGGCGGCGGGAGAATAATCAATGTTTCTACGAGCATTCAGACAATGACTGCTCGGGGACAGTTGCCGTACGGTCCTGCACGAGCGGGCGCGGAGGCGATGTCGGCAATAATGACCGAAGAATTAAAGGATTACAACATAACTGTAAACGTACTGCTGCCAGGCGGCGCGGCGGACACAGGATTTGTGACGGATGAGTTGCGCGGATATTTTGAAAGCCGGGGATTATTGCCGGCCGACGTTATGAACGAGGCTATCTTATTTCTTGCGTCAGACAGCGCTGCCGGAATGACCGGTGAGAGAATTATTGCAAAAGATTTTCACCAATGGCTTCGAGAAAAAGGAAATCCGGGTTAAGGGACCCGTGAAGAATGCCGTAAAAGCGGAGCTGTTTCGCCCTGAACACATTCTTGTAACATGCTTTTTGATATCTTTTCGTCAGTATACAAAACGTAAAATGTACACAGTGAAAATGTCCATGGATTTATATGGGAATCGGCTTTTTGAACGTGATAACATTACCGGTTATCACAAATATCCGGGACAGCGGCTTTATCATTGAAAGGCTGTTTATGAAATGCCCATATTGCGGATCTCTGAAAGATCGGGTTGTTGATTCAAGGGAAAGCCGTGACGGCGACTCCATACGCCGCCGCCGCCAGTGCCTGAACTGTACCCGCCGCTTTACCAGCTATGAGCGGACGGATGACATCCCATACATGGTGGTTAAAAAGGACGGCGGGCGTGAGCGATTCGACCGGAACAAGATTCTCAAAGGGCTCATGACAGCCTGTGAAAAAAGGCCGGTCGGACTGCCGCAGCTGGAAAAGATCGTCGATCAGGTGGAAACCATGGTACAGGAAAGCCCTGATCGAGAACTGGAATCTACCGTGATCGGCAAGATTCTTCTTTCGGAACTCCGCCGCCTTGACAAGGTCGCCTACCTGCGTTTTGCCTCGGTGTATCTCGCGTTTGAGGATGTCAGCGAGTTTATGACGGAGATTAACGACCTGTTTAAAAAAAAGCGGTAAGCAATGCAGCGTGAAAAGAAACTCTCCCGGGGCGTTCGCGACGGATTAACGAGCGAAAACGAAATTATCGCATATCTTATAAAACGTTACGCCTCTTCACATGAGATTCTGACAAAAGGAATCGGCGACGATGCCGCCGTCTGGCGACCTGCCGGCGCACGGGAATTCTGGTCGCTTACAACCGACATGCTGGTGGAAGAATTTGATTTCCGCCGCGAGTGGACGCCACCGCGTGATTTGGGACGAAAGTCGATAGCGGTAAATCTGAGCGACCTCGGCGCCATGGGCGTAAGGCCGCGTTTTTTCACCGTATCGCTCGGTATGCCGGCGAACATGTCGAACCGCTGGATTCGTGAATTTTACGATGGCCTGGCTATATGCGGCAGCGAACACGGCGCGCTTCTTATCGGCGGAGATCTTTCAGGCGCGGAAAAAATAACGATATCCATAACCGCTTTAGGCGAATCGAAAAACCATAAAATCCTTTACCGCTCGGGCGGGCGCCCTGGCGATCTTTTGTATGTAACCGGAACGCTTGGCAAATCGGCGGCCGGCTTGAAGCTTCTTCAACAGGGAATTATCCGCTCCCGCGCGGGTTTCAGGCGGGAAGCGCTCTCTGCGCACCGTACGCCCGAACCGCGATGCTCCGTCGGGCAATGGCTGGCTCAAAGCGGTAATGTCCGATGCATGATGGACATCAGCGACGGTCTTTCCGCAGATCTGCCGCGGATGTGCGCCGCTTCCGGCACGGACGCGGAAATCTTCGCTGAAAAAATTCCGGTTTTCGCCGAATCCGCGTCATGGGGATGCGACCCGCTTGAACTCGCTCTTTCAGGCGGCGAAGACTATGAACTGCTCTTTGCCGTACCCCGCGCGAAAAAGCGCTTTCTGGAAAACCTGCCGCCGGAATTCCCGCCGGTCGTCCAGATAGGAATCATGCTTGAAGGGAACGGGAAAGTATGGATTTCCGACGGGGGAGCCGCGCGGCGGCCGCTTCCTGTCAGAGGATTCGATCATTTTGACCTTGACCGAGGACGGACGGACGGAAGGTTTTATGAATGAACGAAAAAAACATCCGGCTACGCCTGGTGGAGTGTATGAGCTGGAAAAACGAATGGGGTATGGTTTCCAAAACAAGCGTCTGCTGCGGCAGGCGTTGACGCATCGTTCGTATGTGTTTGAATACGAAGACCCGGAATTGCGCCATAATGAGTCGCTGGAATTTCTGGGCGACGCGGTTTTGGGTTTTTTAGTAAGCGCGCGTGTTTACATGCGCTGTCCGGACCTGTCGGAAGGCGAACTCAGCAAAATAAAAGCGCACCTTGTAAGCGCGGCCAACCTGGCGAAACTCGCCGAAGCGATTGGTTTGGGAAAGTTCATTCTTATGAGCCGCGGCGAGGAGAAGACCGGCGGACGGTGCAAACGAACCATTCTTGCGGACGCTTACGAGGCGATTCTCGGAGCGGTCTACCTGGACGGCGGCGCGGATGCGGCCTCTGAATATCTGAACCGCCAGATGGCCGCGTGTTTTGAGGACATCGACATACGGGAACTGACCGCGGGCGACTTCAAATCAGCTCTCCAGGAACGATTGCACAATCTCGGCCGTTCCGAGCCTGTCTACCAGGTGGTGGATGAAATCGGTCCGGACCACCTTAAGACCTTTGTCATTCAGGTCGTGGCGGATGGGGAAATACTTGCTGAAGCCTCCGGCGGAACCAAAAAAGAAGCGCAGCAGGCCGCCGCGCGTCTCGCCCTGCAAAACCTGGAGCATAGTGCGGAAGGCTGATTAAAGGAATTTATTTATGCGAACCGCAAGGTTTTTTATCGTCCTGATTTTTCCGTTTTTTTTACACACACTACGCGCACAGGAAGCTCCTGAACCCGTTCCGGGATTGTCATCTGTTTATACGGATATTCAGGAAAGGGAATATAACTTTTACCCGGGAGGAAGGATCGGCATTTCCCTGGAAGTTCCCGGCAATCTGAAAATCATCGGCTGGAATCGCGGCTCTGTTCGCCTGGAAACAGAAAGAAAGGTTCATTCACTGACAGAGGAAAAAGCGCGGGTGTTCCTGGAAAAATCGTCCATTCCGCGAGTCCGCTATACTAATTCGGCCTCCACTATCCAGGTTTCAGACACGCCCGAACTCAAGGGACTTCTTGAAGTCAACCTGACTGTTTATGTACCCGCTGCGAAAACTGATCTTGTCGTGCAGGTTAGAAAAGGCGTTTTTATTATCGAGGCCGTAAACGGGTGGATCGAAACACCGCTCGTGGAAGGAAACTTGCGCCTGTCCGACATTGACGGTTATTTAACCGGCAAAACGCAGAAAGGGAATATTACGGCGAATATGTCTGGGAATCGATGGAACGGGCAGGGTTTTACCGCGGTAACGGGGGAAGGCCGCGTTAATTTGATTCTACCGGAAAAATATTCCGCTACGCTTCAGCTTGATACGCGCAACGGCGAGATCACCGTGGATTATCCGGCACAGGAAGTAGAAGGCGAGTTAAT
>Ga0123353_10013696_pt1 | contig 11630 bp, 7 predicted proteins | sample TergutLab28metaG_3_FD_92763 | JGI IMG/M metagenome (GOLD analysis project Ga0123353, IMG submission 92763) | Labiotermes labralis P3 segment gut microbial communities from Petit-Saut dam, French Guiana - Lab288 P3 | ecosystem: Host-associated > Arthropoda: Insects > Digestive system > Gut ... | reverse complement strand
CTGGCGATGAGAAGCTTGTAGTGGAAACCATAGGCGCCGCAACAATGCATGTTGACGACATTATCATCAAATCAATGCTTTCCGCGCAACAGGTGCTGCCCGCGCTTACTATGCTTGAAATCAGCGGATACGCTGTCCGTACAGCAAATGGAGAATGGAAAGTGGGAGATGGTGGGTCATAGCAAACCATTTTCCATTTTCAGTTTTCACTTATCGAGATGCGGAGGATCGGTACATGCCAAAAGGGACGAACAACCTTGTGATTGTCGAATCACCTGCCAAGGCGAAAACAATAGGTAAATATCTTGGAGCAGGGTATAAAGTGACCGCGTCGATGGGACATTTACGCGATTTACCGAAGAGCACACTCGGGGTCGATATAGAAAACGGGTTTGCTCCGGATTATCAACCGGTCAAGGGTCGCGAGAGTACGATAAAAGAACTCAAAGCCGCCGCTAAAAACAGTTCGAAGGTGTTTCTGGCCACTGACCCGGATAGGGAGGGAGAGGCTATTTCCTGGCACCTCAAGGAACTGCTGGGCTTGCCTGAATCGCGCACTTACCGGGTCACATTTAACGAAATCACACAGAATGTCGTACGAGGCAGTATAGACAACCCGCGCGCCATCGACATGGATCTGGTAAACGCGCAGCAGGCCAGACGTATTCTTGACCGAATAGTCGGATACAAGCTCAGCCCGCTGTTATGGAAGAAGATCCGACGCGGCCTCTCGGCCGGAAGGGTGCAATCGGTCGCCACGAGAATGGTCGTCGACAGGGAGGACGAAATACGCGCCTTTGTTCCGGAGGAGTACTGGCTGCTCAATGTGGAATTGAGACATCCTGACGATTCCGTTACTTTCTCCGCGGCGTTTTTTGGCAACGAAGAGAAGAAAATAGAACTTACGAACGAGCAGGACGTCAGGACGGTTGTCGAAGCCGTGCAAGCCGCGCCGTTTTCTGTCCATTCCGTGAAAAGAGCAAACAAGAAGCGTTCACCGTCGCCCCCGTTTATCACATCCACGCTCCAGCAAGAAGCGTCGCGCAAACTGGGTATGCAGCCTCGCCGCGCGATGTCGATAGCGCAGCAGCTTTATGAAGGCGTTGATATTGAGGGCGAGGGGACTATCGGATTAATAACGTACATGAGAACGGATTCGCTCCGCGTTTCCGACGACGCCATAAACGACGCCAGAGGATACATACTCAAGACTTTTGGCGATGGGTACTATCCTGCCACGCCAAATCGATACAAATCAAAGAGCAACGCGCAAGACGCGCATGAGGCCATACGTCCCAGCAGTGTCTCGATCACTCCCGATCGCGTCAAGGGGAGCGTAACCAGCGAGCAATACAAGCTTTATCGCTTGATATGGAGCCGGTTCGTCGCCAGCCAAATGGCAGCGGCTGTCTATGATAGCGTCACGATCGATTCGATTTCCGCGGGGTATATATTCAGGGCGACCCATTCCAATATTATTTTCCCGGGGTTTACCGCCGTTTACGAGGAAGGCCACGAGGACGAAAAAGAGCAGAAGAAACAGTCTCTGCCTGATTTACATGAGGGAGACAGTTTGAAACTCGAGGACATCAAGGAAGATCAAAAGTTCACGCAACCGCCGTCTCGCTATACGGAGGCGACATTGATCAGGGCGATGGAGGAGACAGGCGTTGGACGGCCAAGTACCTACGCGCCTACGATCTCAACGATTCTCGATCGGGAATATGTCGTCAAGGAGAGCAAGTTCCTGCGGCCGACTCCGCTCGGAGAGGTCGTGACCGGCCTGATGAAAGAGCGGTTTACGGATATAGTCGACTTAAAATTTACCGCGCGGATGGAAGAACTACTGGATAACGTTGAAAAGGGCAGGGATGACTGGAAATCAGTGCTCAGCGGGTTTTACGGCGGGTTTATCGGAGCAATGGACAGTGCCGAGGCTGCTCTCGAAGGAGAGCGCATAAGGGTTCCTGACGAAGTGTCGGACGAGATATGCGATGTCTGCGGCCGGCAGCTTGTCGTTAAGACCGGGCGCTTTGGCAGGTTTCTCGCTTGTCCCGGGTATCCCGACTGCAGTTTTACAAAGCCAATAGTTGTGGAAATGCCGGGGAAATGCCCGAAGTGCGGGTTAAGAATACTTAAGCGGACTTCAAAGAATGGCTATACATACTATGCGTGCGAAAAACTCAAGGAATGCGGGTTTATGACATGGGATGTCCCTGTAGCCGATAACTGCGCCGTATGCGGCCAGACCATGTTTAAGGTATCCGGCAGAGGGTTCAGGAAATCGTTCTGCATCAATGAAACGTGCAAGAATTTCCTGCCTGAGGATAAGCGCGGGTATAAGAAAAAGACAGGGGATTCCGGGTCGAAGGAAAAAACCGAAGATAAACCGGCTAAACCTTCTGCTCCCAAGGAAGTAAAAAAGACGGCGAAAGACGCTCCCGCCAAAAAAACGCCGCGAAAGAAGGCAAGCTCACGGACAAGGACCGGGACGCCAGTGAAAGCGGACGGTGGCGGCAATTGATCGTAAAGGTGATCGGCGCGGGTTTGGCAGGCTGTGAGGCGGCATGGCAACTTGCGCGAAGGGGGATAGCGGTCGAACTCATAGACATGAAACCGAAAAAACTGTCACCGGCGCACGTTACCAATGATTTCGCTGAGCTTGTTTGCTCAAACTCGTTGCGAAGTGACGATCTGGCCAATGCGGTCGGTCTGCTGAAGGAGGAAATGAGACGGCTGGGGAGCCTGATAATCCGTTGCGCGGACGAGACGCGCGTGCCTGCCGGAGGAGCGCTTGCGGTAGACAGGAATCGTTTCGCGGCTCTGGTTACAAAGTCGATCATGAGTGACTCCGGGATAAACGTCACGGAGCGCGAGGTAGTTGATATACCGACAGGCCGGATTATCATCGCGACCGGCCCTCTGACGGCGGATGGGCTGGCTGGGAAACTGGCGTCCTTGCTGCCAGACAAGAAGATGCTCAGCTTCTATGATTCCGCGGCGCCGATCTTAACGTTTGAAAGCGTCGATATGGAACAGGCGTATTTTGCGTCGCGTTATAGCAAGGGGACCGCCGATTATATAAACTGTCCTTTGAATGCCGATGAGTATAAGATGTTTCGCGCACAGCTTACAGGCGCGCGGCAAGCCGATGTACATGGTTTTGAGGATGGTCTGGTATTTGAGGGGTGTATCCCGATAGAGGTCATGGCAAGACGCGGCGAGGATACGATGCGATTCGGTCCGCTAAAGCCGGTCGGTTTGCCGGATCCAAAGACAGGTAAAGAGCCGTATGCCGTCGTCCAGTTGCGCAAGGATAACGCCGAGGGGACACTATACAATATCGTGGGATTCCAGACACATCTGAAATTCCCTGAACAAAGGCGTGTTTTTTCAATGATCCCCGCGCTTCAAAACGCACAATTTGTACGTTACGGTGTAATGCACCGCAATACTTATCTTGACTCTCCGAAGTTGCTCGACAGGTATAACCGGTTGAAAACCGACACGGACATCAGTTTCGCGGGCCAGATAACCGGGGTGGAAGGGTATGTTGAGTCGGCGGCTTCCGGGTTACTCACAGGAATTGAAGTAGCTCACGAGCTAAAGGAACAACCGTACGCGGATTTTCCGCAAGAGACGGCTATCGGCGCGCTTGCCCTGTATATATCGCAGGGCGCCGTCTCGAACTTCCAGCCTATGAACATTAACTTCGGCCTGATCAGACCTCCTGGGGTGAGGGTGAGAGGCAAAAGGAATAAGAATCTCGCAATTTCGCGCAGGTCGCTGGAAATCATTGATCGTATAGTAAAACTCGATAGTGTAAGTACAACTGGGGGGTTCACGCAATGAAGGTAATAGTCGACGTTATGGGCGGAGACAACGCTCCTGACGAAATCGTCAAGGGGGCTATAGAAGCCGCGGAGAAATCGGGAGTAGAGATATTGATGACGGGCAAAGGGGAAGAGATTCTTCGTGTCATTGAGAGGATGGGATTATCGGATTTGCCTGGCGGAGTCGAAATCGTCAATGCTTCAGAAGTAATAGAAATCGGGGATGATCCGGCAAGCGCTGTACGTATAAAAAAGGACTCGTCGCTCACGGTAGCGCTCTCGCTGCTGCGCGATGGCCGCGGCGATGCGCTCGTATCAGCGGGAAGCACCGGCGCGCTGCTGTCCGGGGCTACGTTGATCGTCAAACGCGTACGCGGTATCAGACGAGCCGCGCTCGCTCCGTTCATACCAGGTGCTTCGGGCGGATTTGTGCTGATCGATTGCGGAGCAAACTCGGAATGTACGCCGGAATACCTTTTGCAGTTTGCGTTTATGGGTTCTTTCTATGCCGAGGATGTCTTCAAGATCGTTTCACCGCGCGTCGGGCTGCTCAACAACGGAGCCGAGAGCACGAAAGGGACGCCGCTGCAACTGGAAACCTATAAACTGCTGGAGAAGGCAGACAAGAGCGGAGTCTTAAACTTCATCGGCAATATAGAGGCGAAGGATGCGATGAATGGCGGCTGCGATGTGCTTATCAGCGACGGCTTTACAGGGAACGTATTGCTCAAGGCTGTCGAGGGGACGGCATCATTGATTATGTCGCAGTTGAAGGAAATCTACACGGGGAACTGGAAATCAAAGCTGTCCGCATTGCTTATTAAAGACAAGATACTGGCACTGAAAACGAAAATGAACCCGGACACTGTTGGTGGAACGGCCTTGCTGGGCATCTCAAAACCTGTGGTAAAGGCGCATGGTTCGTCGAACGCTTCCGCGATACACAGCGCGATATGCCAAGCCGCAAGAGTCGTCGAAACCGATATTGCCCGGCGCCTCGCGGATAATATCGCAAGCATGAAAATCGAAAGATAAATGATCAGAGGCTACTGTTGAGGGGATATCCCCTCAACAATTATACCGCTGAAAATATATCATAATAAAATTGTATAAAACTGTTGACAAATCCACTGATGAGCCTTAATATTTCCTCAGGGCTGGTGGATGCGGTTTCGCCCAAATGTATCGAGAGGAATGGTTGCGATCATGATTTTCGAAAAACTGCGCGCGTTGATTGCCGAACAATTCTCTATCAATGTTGATTCCATCAGTATGGATACCTGCTTTGTGGATGATTTAGGCGCCGACTCGCTGGACGCCGTCGAACTGACTATGGCTATAGAGGAAGCATTCGACGTCCCCGAAGTCGATGAGGAAACAGTAAACGGGTTTATAACCGTCGGAGATGTCTTCCGTTTCGTCTCCATCAATTGTGACTAATAGTGTTTTACATTAAGGCGGGCAGCGACCCGCCTTTGTTTTTTATCAAGAGGATTTCACACAGCGGCACATTACAGAAAACGGGCCGCGCGTAGTTTTATTGCTGTTATGTGCATGAAAGGTGCGTACCCATATGAATGATGCTAAACTAGCCGAATTACAGGAAAAGCTGGGATACGAGTTCGAGGACGCAACACTACTTGGCGCGGCGCTCACCCACAGTTCATACGCAAACGAAAACAGGAGAGCAGGGGCAATAAGCAATGAAAGACTCGAATTTCTCGGTGACTCCGTCCTTGGTATGATAGTCGCGACGCTTATATACAAATCAAAACAAAAACTATCGGAGGGTCAAATGACCAGGCTCAGGGCGGAGATTGTCTGTGAGAAGAGCCTTGCCGCGCTGGCTGTGTCATTTGACTTGGGGGAGTATCTCCTACTGGGGCGCGGCGAAGAAAAGGGAGGAGGCCGCAAGCGCCCATCGATCCTGGCGGATGCCGTAGAGGCGGTACTAGCGGCGATCTATCTGGATGGAGGCTTCAGGCCTGTAACACGGTTTATTAAGCGACACCTGGCGCCGGGAATAGATAAGCTGACCCCTGAAAACACTGATTATAAGACGCTGCTTCAAGAGATAATACAGGAAAAACCCGGACAAACTCTCGCTTATCACATCATTAATGAGAGCGGGCCCGACCATATGAAGACCTTCACTGTCGAAGTATTGCTAAACGGAAATGCTATCGGATCCGGTATCGGGAAGAGCAAAAAAGACGCGGAACAAACAGCGGCGAAATCCGCGCTCGGAGACATAGAAAGATGATCCCAAGGCGACGTATCATACCGGTGTTTATTCCTCACTATGGATGCAAACATGACTGTGTTTTTTGCGATCAGCGGCGAATCACCGGCAGCAGCGATAACGAAAGCGGGAGATTGACTCCTGAAGGCTTGGCGGCGGATACGCGACCCGCGGAACTGGCCTTTTATGGCGGGAGTTTTACCGCGATGCCAATCGAGCGCCAAAACGAACTATTGCGATCGGCTCAGTCATTCCTTAAGCTCAATGCCCTAAACTCGATCAGGGTATCGACAAGGCCGGACTGCATAGACGGACCGACCGTGTCACGATTGAAAGCCTGCGGAGTCGCTACTATTGAGTTAGGCGCCCAGTCAATGTGCGATGACGTGCTGGCAGCATCGAGACGCGGCCATACGGCGTCAGATGTAGCGCGCTCATCTAAAACCGTTAAGGAGAACGGACTCGCGCTCATACTCCAGATGATGACCGGTTTACCGGGAGATACCAGGAGTAAAGCCTTATACACGGCAAGGCAGTTTACACGGCTTGGGCCGGATGGCGTGAGAATATACCCGACTGTAGTGGTACGAGGGACCGGGCTATACGAGATGTGGAAGCGCGGTGAGTATCATGAACACACCGTCGATACGGCCGCCGGGTTGTGCGCCGAAATTGTTGAAATATTCAATGAGGCGGACATACCGATAATCAGGCTGGGGCTGAATCCGTCAAGGTCACTCAGTGGTGGGGACGCCGTGGCGGGCGCGTATCATCCGGCGTTCGGTGAGCTTGTCTACTCGAGAGTCTATTATAACAAGGCATTGGCAATGCTCGACGGTATAGCGCCCGGGCGTGATGTCACAATTGTTGTATCAACCGGCTGTGTGTCGAAAATGACTGGTCAGCGCCGATGTAACGCAAACGCTTTATCACGCGAGTTCAGATTGCGCTCGCTCAAGATTGTAGAGGGCGATCTCGTATCGGGCGAGATTATCCGAATTATATGTTGAAAAAACGACACAAATTCTATATAATCAATCAAGTCAGAAAGAGTACCGGGCTTAAGCAAATGGGTTGCGGGTACGACTCGCTTTGGTCTCAACGCCATTAATCATTACAAAAAAGGATGTGTTGTCAGTGAAATATGGATATTTTGATGATATCGCGCGAGAATATGTGATTCAAACACCCCTTACACCGCTTCCGTGGATAAATTACCTGGGTTCTCAGGATTTTTTCGGGCTCATATCTAACACAGGCGGTGGCTATAATTTTTATCGTGACGCGAAATTGCGGCGGTTGACGCGGTACCGTTATAACGGCGTCCCCCGCGACACAGGCGGCCGCATGTATTACATTTGCGACAATGATGTGATATGGAGCCCGACATACAAGCCGGTGATGACGCAGCTTGATACATACCGATGCCGGCACGGACTGGGCTATTCTATTTTTGAGGCTGAGAAAAACGGTTTGTCGGCAGAGCTTACCTGCTTTGTGCCAATCGACGCCAATTGTGAGATAAACCGTTTGATCCTGAAAAACAATACGGATGACGCTAAGTGTTTCGACATAGTGAGCGCGGTCGAATTTTGTCTATGGAACGCTGTGGACGACGCGACGAACTTCCAGCGCAACCTCAGCATCGGAGAAGTCGAAGTGGAGGATGGGGTCATCTACCACAAAACCGAATACAGGGAGCGGCGTAATCATTACGCGTTTCATTCCGTGAATAGCACGACAACGGGGTTTGACACTGAGCTGGACATATTCTTAGGGCAGTTCAGTGGATTCGACGCTCCTCACAGCGTTATGGAAAAGCAGAGCGGGAACACAATTGCTCATGGATGGTCGCCGATTGGCAGTCACCGTGTAAGTGTCACGCTGCTGCCGGGTGAGACGAATGAGCTCATATTCATCCTGGGATACATAGAGCTTCCAAAGGAGCAGAAGTGGGAAGGGCTTCCCAAAGATGGGGTCATAAACAAACGCCCCGCAAAGGAGCTTATTTCACGTTTTAGTAATGGAGAGGCTGTCACAGTCGCGTTAGCGGGGCTTGCCGAATACTGGGACGATTTGCTTGGGCGGTTCAACATAGATACGGGCGACGAGAAGTTTGACCGTATGGTCAATATGTGGAATCAATATCAATGCATGACCACTTTCAACATGAGCCGCAGCGCCAGTTATTATGAGAGCGGGACCGGGCGGGGTATGGGATTCCGCGACTCCTGCCAGGATTTGCTCGGGTTTGTTCATATGGTCCCAAAACGCGCAAGGGAGCGCATCCTCGATATCGCGGCTATCCAGTTTGAAGATGGCAGTGCGTATCACCAGTATCAGCCCCTGACCAAACGAGGCAACGCTGAGGTAGGCATGGGGTTCAACGACGACCCGCTCTGGCTGATTGCGTGTGTACACGCGTATATTGCCGAAACTGGTGATATGTCGATTCTTGACGAACTCGTTCCTTTTAATAATGTAGAAGGTACGGAGAAGCCGCTGTTTGAGCATCTGCGCGCGAGTTTTCACTATACGATCGAACGCCTCGGCCCGCACGACCTTCCGATTATCGGACGCGCGGACTGGAACGATTGTCTCAACCTCAACTGCTTCTCGGAAGAGCCGGGGGATAGCTTCCAGACCTGCGCAAACATAGATAGCGAAGCGGAAAGCGTGTTCATAGCAGGGATGTTTGTTCTGTATGGGGCGAAATATGCCGGGATTTGCCGGCTGCGCGGCGAATCCGAAGAGGAAGCACGGGCGAATGACGCGACGAAGAGCATGACTGACGCGATTGTCTCGCATGGTTGGGATGGCGGATGGTTCCTGCGGGCATATGACGCTTTCGGAGCGAAAGTAGGCGGCGCCGAGTGCGATGAGGGCCGGATTTACATCGAGCCACAGGGAATGTGTGTTATGGCCGGTGTCGGCATCGATAATGGCATGGCGAAAACGGCGCTCGATAGTGTGAAAGAGCTTCTTACGTTTGAATACGGTACGTGCCTCCTCTCTCCGTGCTACAAGGTCTATCATCTAAACCTGGGGGAAGTGAGCAGTTATCCGCCGGGATATAAGGAGAACGGTAGCGTATTTTGTCATAATAATCCATGGGTGAGTATTGCTCAGACCAGGATCGGGGACGCGGATGAGGCGTTCGAGGTCTACAGGCGCATATGCCCGGCTTATCTTGAAGACATAAGCGATATACATCGCACCGAACCATATGTGTATAGTCAGACAGTAGCGGGTAAGGAAGCGGCGTCTCCCGGTGAAGCAAAAAACAGTTGGCTTACCGGAACCGCATCCTGGACGTTTGTAAATGCCAGCCAGTATCTGCTCGGGATTCGCCCTGAACTCGACGGGCTGCGGATAGAACCATGTCTCCCGGAGAGATTCGATAGAGTTTCTATTACACGCGTTTTTCGGGATGCGGTATATGAAGTGAGATTCATACGTTCGGATGTCAAGCGTATACTTGTAAATGGAAAAGCAATAGACGGTAATATCATCCCTGCCGCGCGGGCGGGCGAGGAAGTCGATGTCGTCGTGCGGTATTGAGTCAACAAACGCATGAAGGATTATATTAAGATGAAAGATGGTGTTCGCGCTGTACCTTAAGTCTCTGGAGATTCAAGGCTTCAAATCGTTCCCGGAAAAGACCCGCATAACATTTGATAAACCGATAACCGGAATAGTTGGACCAAATGGCAGCGGCAAATCAAATATCGCCGACGCTGTTTTATGGGTCATGGGCGAGCAGTCAACAAAAACTCTGCGCGGCGGGAAAATGGAAGACGTCATATTTGGAGGCACGCAGAGACGTTCACAACTTGGTTTCGCGGAGGTTTCATTGATTCTCGACAATCCACGCGGTTCGTTCGGAATCGAAAACTCGGAGATCATGCTCACCAGAAGATACTACCGTTCCGGGGAGAGCGAGTATTATATTAATCGCGCGCTGGTCCGATTAAAAGACTTGAGCGAACTATTGATGGATACCGGACTTGGTCGTGAGGGCTATAGCATCATTGGCCAGGGAAAAATCTCAGAAATACTTTCAACAAAGAGTAAAGACAGGCGTGATATATTTGAAGAGGCTGCCGGTATTTCGCGCTTCAGGCACAGAAAAGAAGAAGCCGAGCGAAAGCTTCAGCATACGGATGAGAATCTGGTCAGGATAGGCGATATCATTTCCGAACTGGATTTACAGCTTACACCTCTTCGCGAGCAAGCAGAAATCGCAAAAAGATACCTTTTGCTCAGGGACGAGCTGCGCGGGATAGAAATCTCGGTGTGGCTGCGTGAACTCGATTCTCTGAGCGCCCGTGCCGAAAAGGCGGATAACGATTATGCGTCGGCAAAACTGGCTTATGAGACGGCTTCGCATGAGGTCGAATCCGGGTTTGCCAAATCCGAGGCATTATCTGAGAGGATGCGCCAATGCGATATTGACGCTGAAGCAATACGCTCGGTCATAACAGCCTCGCAGTCGCAATCGAGTGCGATATTAAGTGATATCGCGGTCTTGAAGTCGCAATTGGAGGGGAACAGCGCGCAAATTGAACGGATCAACGAGGAACTGCGTTCTCAGGATGCCCATCAAGACGGCGTTGGGTCACAGATAAGTGAGAGGAAAGAGAGACTCGATGAGATCGAAGCCGAGGAGAGGGCGCTTAGGACCCGGATGGATTCGCTGACTTCAGAGCTTATGGATATAACCGGCTGCGCGGGAGCTAGCAATGAGGAGCTTGGAGTGTTGCTAAAGAGGGAGGATGATTCCAGAGCAGAACTCAGCGACAGAAAGTCAGATCTTTCAGCGCTTGCGTCTCAAGCGCAGGAACTGTACGATATGGAAAACTCCGTGAGGCTGGAAATTGCCGCGGCCGTTGACGGCCTTGAGGAGATTAAAGCGGAACATAAGAAACAGTCTGAAGAACTTGACAAAGCACGGGAGGAAGCGGAGACACTCGGCAATGTGGTAAACGGGTTGTCGATGAAGACTGAAAACCGTATAAAGCATGTGGATGCAGCGACAGAAAAGGCCGACAGGTTGTCGCTGGAGCACAAAACGCTTGAATCAAAGAAGAACATGCTTGCCGAGATGGAGCGGGAATACCAGGGGTATTCCAAAGCGGTAAAGTCGGTGATGCAAGCCCGTTCACGCGGCGCGCTGAAGAATATTCACGGCACCGCGGCAGAGCTGGTGAAAACCGGCGACAGATACACTGTAGCGATAGAGACGGCGCTTGGTGGCGCTATGCAGCATATAATCGTAGACACCGAGGATGATGGGAAAGCGGCAATAGGTTTCCTGAAGCATCGCGATGGTGGAAGGGCGACATTTTTGCCGATATCGACGATAAAAGGCAACCTTCTGAATGATAGGGACCTTAGCAGCGACTCCGGATTTGAAGGCATAGCGCTGAATCTCGTTGAGTTTGACCCAAAGTATATTGGAATATATACCAGTTTGTTGGGACGTGTCGTCATTGCCGATACACTCAATAGCGCGATCAGGATAGCAAACAAACATGGACACAGACTCAAGATCG
>Ga0123353_10013695_pt1 | contig 11630 bp, 4 predicted proteins | sample TergutLab28metaG_3_FD_92763 | JGI IMG/M metagenome (GOLD analysis project Ga0123353, IMG submission 92763) | Labiotermes labralis P3 segment gut microbial communities from Petit-Saut dam, French Guiana - Lab288 P3 | ecosystem: Host-associated > Arthropoda: Insects > Digestive system > Gut ... | reverse complement strand
GGCTCCAGGTCTAGAAAACAGAGATTAACGGCTGTGGGGACCCGTTGCGCTGACCACGTGACACCCCTCTATCCGCAAAAGTTGGCACTAACTTCGCCTACCGGCGGCGGCCGCTCTGTCGGTGTAGTTCGCGTGCGGACTAAGGCCACGGAGTTAGTTAGTTAGTTAATTATCATGCCGTGTTCTGTTCTACATAAAAAAATATACCGTCTTACCGTACACGATGTGTACTGGTATGATACAAAACCTACGTATTCAATATTCGTTCTTCCCGTAGGATAAAAAATGAAGCCGGGCACCTATAAAAAAGAGGCAAATCATTGTAAAAGAACCGTTTAATTTTAATTTTTTTTAGACAAGAAATAGGACCATAAAAATTCTACACCGAATGCTAGCAAGCATTCCCTAAATTAGTCTGCTATTAATTTCTTCGTGAACGTAATTTTGAATTGTTACACCGATCTTTCCTACTTATCTGGACATGTTCACATTGTTGAGTAAATTTATTACATACATTCATATTAAGATTGTTACAAACACTAAAGGAGTGTAGAAATTTGGTGATAAAATCTTTTACAAAGTGACAATTCTAAAGCTAGGAAAGGAAATAAGATGACAATTTTAAAATAAACCTCAGGACAACAGGTCCAGATAACAGCAGGTTAACATACATTGTTCAGATTGTGTTTCATTACTTTGATATTAGTGGTTTTAGAACAAACGTATTTGTTAACTATCTAACTAATATACTCCGCATCTCTTCTCTACGAACAGCCAAGCGCAGGACCAAATATGAAGCCTTCAACTTACCCACTGTGCTGCCTGATCAGAAATAGCGCATGTCTCAGGTGATTTAGAGGAATGAAGGATTTAAGATTAGGAGGGGAGAACTATATCCTCACCATTTCTTCGGAAACGGATCTCATTAGACGTGATCCAAAGACTGTATGTACCTGACGCTCCAAGGTTAGAAGCCAACGTCCAAAACGCCTAAGGCAATAGATGAATCTCACAGCAAAAATATCAATCATAAATTACCCAAAGAACAACTTACGGATATTTACCACAAAATATTTAAAGAGCGCCCATCGAAGGATATTTAAGTGAGACTGCAAGGTGACAAGAAAAATAACGGCATTCATAACCCATGGCGCTGTGGTTTCGATCCGATCCTCAATGAGGCATTGTCCTGCCATTATAGTGAGAAGTTCTGAGCAATAAACAGAACTTTTACCTTTGATACACATGCGCAGAGATGTTAATAATATCCCCATTCCACAGGAGATATAATTAGTTAATTAGCAATTAAAAAGCCAATTATCTTCATCATTCATATTAGTTTTGATGTGTCGGTTCTGGTAGCTGCAGACCATAGCATGCAGCAGTCTGTAATCGGGCAAACTGAGGTACACAGACACTAGAATTTCCGGGACTTGCGTCCTGCATGTAACAGTGGAGTAAGTGAAATAATTAAAGTTATTCTTTTGATAATTTATTACTGCAAACCTCGGCACAGTGTCTGATGGTTTCAGCGTGCGTAGACGCTTTCAATCTGTCCGGTAAATCGTAAAATATTTCGTGGAACCATGAAACTCCGAGTATGTGTAAAGTTTTCAGTAAATGGTACTACTATAAAAGCAAATTTCATAAGAAAACCACAAATCTGAAACTGTTTCAACACACGACTTCAAGAAATGCTACTGACCATCATGCAGGGACTGTTCAGAATATTCAAGTTTTCATTGTTTTGTAGTGGGCGACATTTAGGTGCTATGCCTTATGTAGGACTGAGTTTGATTGCTGAAGTATTATGGCAGCCCCTTTTAAATTTGTTACCAGAGAGTTCATAAACATGTCTCATACAGAATTTTTACGGCTCAAGAATTAGAAACGAGGACATAGTGTCAATTTTTTTAGGTTGTATACATTAAATGTCATTAAAAATTCTTCGCTTAAATTCCAACAACAACAACAATAATAATAGAACATGCTTGCAGGTTATAAACGTTAAAATGTTATGAAGAAAAAATGTTCGGTTAAATTCCAACAGCAATAATAATAATAATAATAATAATAATGGGGTACAAAATATATCCACCTCCAAGTGGTGCACACTGGGCAACGTCCTTAGCGGCTAAGTGATCTACAACCCTGGCATAACGACCTAACCAGTGTGATTTTAAGATTTTATTTTTATTGGTCGCATAGGTCAATGATAAATAATCAATGTACCTGCCATTAGAATAATAATAATAATAATAATAATACAAGTTTTCAAATTGCGGGAAAGAAATTGGCGCCGGCGGAATTAACTTTTGCCCAAACGCGAAGGAGTCTAGCGCGCTGGTCAATAAACTAAATGTAATTTTAGCAGTGGCTTATCAATTATATTATCTAAACAAGACATTAACAGTAAGTAATTTGAAAAGACTTGAAGTCTGAAGTAGGAAAGTAAGGACTAAACATCGAACCCGAAGTCCTTGTTTAATTAAAACAGAGCTATCTACAGCTGTTATATAAAAGAAGTTCTAAAGCAACGTACACCTAAGTCTATGAACCCAGCATTAAAATGGCCAGACCGTAAGGACGATTGCAAATTTTCGTCTATGTGGATCGTAACTTCCACGACTGCAGCAAATCTGAGTGATTAATGCTTAAGCACGTGGGCATATTCACGTTACTCTTACGTCTGGAACACATGTGCGAATAGAATAGGATGCAGTTGGCTCAGGATTGTTTCCTGTGGTGGTATATCTTACTGACCAGCTACAAATCATGAAGTTCCTTGGTATGCACAGATTTCCAGTGTACTCTTACTTCCTCTTCTCATCAGAAGGCTCAGATATCTTCTCAGCTCCCTGTTCTCTGACACTCTTAAGCCTATAAATGCCCTTTGACAACCGTCATCGGCATTGTATCACAGCAATAATATTTTAAAAGAAAACGCAGGATACATAAAAACTGTAGATTAAGACACCTCATAATGCCAGCGTATAAGGTAATAGGCACTTTTTACTTTTCACATAGTGTTTTCATAGGAAGCCTAATGATGATCAGCGTATATGATCGGAACGTATAGCTTAGCAGTTGAATGCACGGTCCAATAAACATAAGATAAAGCCTATCAATTTAAAATAAAGGAAGAGCTGTATTTAGACTGAACCTGTGTTTGTAACCAACGAATATGATTTCCCGTACTGTGAGAGATCAGGTTTCTCACCCTGTAAAGAACAGTTATGACAGAAATTTCATTTATTTTAAACTTAACACTCTTACGTAGCAAGAGGGAAGATAAAAGATTCCGGAACGAACACTAGCCAGCACTTACTAGTCGTGCTGCAAATGCCGCAGTACTTACTGACCAGTGAGTTCAAAATAAGGGTATATTACATAACATAGGAGGCATATACAGGGGTCCCGTATGGGTAGTTACAAGCCTACCTATACTTCCCCCCTCAGTGCCTGCTTGACGTGTAACTGGACAATAGGCAGAATGTTAAGTAAACATTATGGTTAAGACTGAATGAGTAGTGTAACGTTTTAAACTTCCTTCATTATGTATATTTCACCTTTATATGTTACTGTAAATATGAAATGAACAGTCAACGTGTTTCACGCTACAGATATACAGATATACAGAATGGCACAAAGGTCGCTCGTATCACCGTACGTGGCACTTGCCTGTAGTGCCAAGTGAGTTTGCACCACTCTGTATAATTGGCAGCAAATAACTTTCTTACCTTTTCTAGTTCTCCGTGCATTTTTTCCAAAATTGTACTCTGATTCTGCTTGCGAAGTAGCTTTCAAAAATGTCCTCCTTTTCGCACGTGCCGCATTCTTCACTGCTCTCTAAGAATCATTGTCAGGACGCCATCTGTTGGACAAGAACATTACTTCGTTAACACAGGCTTGCAGCACAACTCAGCAGATTGCGTGGAGACGCCGTGATGATGCAACCAAACAAACAGATCTGTACGGTGGGCTGCATGAACTGTACCCTGCAGGCGTTTAAAAGACCGGAACACGTTCGCAGCTGCACATACTGTTCTGAGTGCAGTAGGTCAATCAAACAGGAAGAAATGCGGATGCTGGCCAGTTATGACACGTCACAGACAATGTGTAACCTTGTTCTGTATATTCAATAAAGAAACTGCTACAGAGGTCGCGCCAATTGCTGCAGAATTACAAAGGCGGTAGGGAGTACAAATAAATGCCCCAAGAATGGCTAAGATGATGCAAAATTAAAGTGGTAATTATGTGCACCACCATCTGTAAATTGAGACATTCTTATTTAGTAGAATTTATACCGATGTGTCTTTGAAACAATCAAAACACCACATATCATCAGTCCAACACAATTATATATTCTTAGAAAGTTGCTACATGTTGCGGATTACATAATCCAACATCAGGCTAAATACAGACTTACACTGTAGTTAAAATGCACCTCATAATATTACATTAAAAGTTTTGTTTGTTTTTTGTGGAATCCCACATCACAATATTAGATTACAATGAAACTGTAACATGCAAAATTAGCGAACACTGAACAACACAGTAAATTTAGGTTTTATGTAATTATAAAAACAGACATCAATTAACCTGCTGATCCTTGTATGGACACAGATTATTTTCCTCTTGCGGTAGGTCGCAGTTTTTTATAGTTTAATATGTCAGTTTTCCATGCTCAACTCTGATACTGATGAAGCAGTTACAAACCTTACCGCCAAGTTCTGTACAGCTAGTAAAAAAGCAATACCATTTAGAGCTTAAAATTTCATATCCACTAAAATAGCGCCTTCGGTACGCCCCCTAAACCAAGAGCGTAATAGACTAGGCAAATTATAGCTCACAATAAACATCGTTTTAAGACCCCGTACCAACGCGCCTCAACAAAAACCCACGCAGACACACAAACGAAGTTGTAACATCTGGCACGAAACTCTTCAAGGCCTAGACGCAAGTAACATGCAAGGCACGTACAGAATCACTAAACAGCTAACAAATCACTTTACCACAGTTCCTCTCTTGGAGCTAAATGACAAATTTGCAGTTCTCCAGCAAGAAAAGATGGATTTATTCTCCGACGCCAAGCAGGATATTTTACAATCACATTTAAGTCTCGATTCCTCGAAAGCCACGGGGACTCCAGATTTTCCAGAACAAAGTGTCACAAAGTATCATTAATCCCCCCCCCCCACACAGTGATAATGTCAATTGAGACCTTACACTTAAAAACTGAAATGGAAAATGTCAAACGTCTTGTCAGTTTGTTAGACTGTAAACTGCGCTTCAAAAATTGGTTTTGCGTCCACGATCCAATAAGAACATTAGATACACATTATCCTATTTATGACAAACAAAAATTATGTAGGCCATGTTGAGAGAGTGACCTTCTTGAGAGGCATAGTGGCCCGAAACACATAACATCCTACATAACAATGACAATTATTCTCGGACTGCTTGACCCTTGAAGATGGGACCGATAGGTTGTCCCGAAACGTCAGTAACTAAAACATCTACCCTGCTTTAAGATTCCACAAGAACAAAGATCTCAATGACCATACACTGACCAAATCATTTGAAGTCCTGTGTGAGCAATGCTTCATTCAAGGTGGCTAATCATCAGTGGGTATTTCGAAGGATCCATTCCGTAGGCAGCTTCAAGCTAATCCATACATTAGACCGAATATGGAAACCACGTGACGCACTAACGTGTAGACGTGTACGTGTTGTTAACACGCAATCGTGCAGTGCAACAATACAGAATCTGTTACAAAACTGCTGGAACCACTTACATATACACAATCAAATATTACAGCACCATCTACACTGCGACACACTTAATCTGGAGATATAAACGGACATATCAGAAATGGACAAAAGCACACTCTCACGTAACACCATATCCAAAAGGGATATCATAATCTCACAAAGCGCCATGTCCTAGACCAGCACCATTACAACCTTAAGCCGCCATGTCCATAACAGTCTCATATACTGGCATGTACTAAAGAAACACCGTAACAATCTCGCATTCCGGCATGTTCAAAAGGAGGATCATATAAATCTCATACATCTGCACGTCCGTAATGGACTTCACAACAATCTCACACACCGGCGTGTCCGAAAGAGACGTAACAATCTCACACACCGGTGGTTTTGATATACTTACATAGACGTAATAACAGAAGAAACAACAACAACAACAACACTTCATTATTTTTACTTTTTGTCCATACCAGTCACTGTACAGAACGTTAAAGTATCAGTAGACAGACACATTGCTTTGATTCTGTAACTGCACGCAACTTGTCAAGGTATATTGTCCTGAAGGTAACAACATAGTGGATTGAACGCATGTCGTGGGTGTAATGGAATTCGTCAGTACACTATAAGAGATAGTGCTCTGAAGGTTATTGTCTTTATTTATTCAGTGCAACGATAAAAATCAAGTTGGCAGAAAAATGTATTCCCACGTTAGGGTTTCATAGCACCAGAGAAATTCTGAGTAGCCACGACTATAGGATTACCTTGTATCGGCCAATCCGTGTCACTCGGCACGCCAGACCCTGATGAATGAGAAAGAATATCATGACCAATGTGTGTCAACTCCGTACGTTGCCACAGCTGACACCAAATTGCTGCACTGCACGTAGACTTCTCATTTTGCAAAATGCTTCTAAACATTTAAGCATGTCAAAGTTTTACCTTTATAAATAATTCTACAGAACGAGTCAGATTAAAATGTGCATCTCCTGAATTTGATGTAGGATGAAAGCAGTTCGAACCTCGACCGCGTCAACCCTAACTGATGTGTTCGTGAGTTTCCTCAGTGTCTCCCAGAAAATGTCTCGATGCACGACGGCCCTTCGGTGTGCAGACTGGGATAGTGACTGCATCGTCAGATCAATTACACACAGAAGCACACCTGGCTTCCGCTGCGGACCCTCTGCAATGGTAAATATTACACAGCGTTCACATGTTGAACAGGCATGGACCAATAAACGTGCCAGCATTTCCACCTTTGGTGTTCATCCATTCGGAAAAAGGTGGTACAGAATTGCCTCGAAACAATATCATCCTGCGGTCATTAAAGAGAAATGTGACCGGAAGTGAACGCACCAGCCATCTCCACCGGTACAGTAGCATTCCAATAACGAGTACCTCACTTTCGACTCACCTCTCCCTGATTGCTGAAACGAACATGAATAAGTTGCATAGACTCATTACTTTGCTTCAGGATACGCCAGATTTAATTTTTCATGACGTAGGTATTGTGTTCCCTTGTGTTTATATTTTGTCACATGAAAAATAAAACTTTTAAATTCCACAAAGAAGAAGATATACAGGTAAAAAAAGGTAAAGCAGTCCCATTACAGGCCTGGACAGGCCCAGAGGGTTCCAGGAAGTTAAGGCTCCCAGATTACGTGACAACGGCACAGGATGGTGGTAAGGTTGTCAGCCTTACGCACCAGCCGCTTTTTACCCCCAGGAAATACTCCTGGTACTCATTTCTGTTAGAGGCTGAGTCGACCTCAGGGCCATAGTGCGATCGGAAGGGTTTTATGTGAATGAAAAATCAACTGACGCAAGCTGGGATCGAGCCAACGACCTTCCGATTTGTAGCACAGTACCTTAACCACTGTGCTACCGCGGTCCCCGAAGATATACAGTGTTTATCTAAATAAAAAAAGGGAGGAGAAATAAAACTTTTGAAGTCTGTTGTAAGATAAGCCTGCCATTAAAAAATACAGGCAATGTACGTGTAACATTCAGTCGCGTGGGTTTAATCATTTTTGCAGTGGAAAAAGAAATATGCATTGCATGTGCTGAATGTTTGTAGCCTTAGGTATCCAGCACGCAATGCGCATGCGCCATGTCATCTGTGGCCTGTCCGGCTGTACAATATTTCTTCCACACTATCTCATAAAGGGCACTAATTTCGCAAAAAAAGTTATTGACAATAAAATGTTTTTTATTTTTCTACATCTATTTTTTAAAACATTTCACATTCTAAGAAAAAATGAGCGAGATATGGTCAAAATGTAAATTGGCCTTCATGTACGATATCCGTTGTTCTTGTCAGATTTCAACGAAACGCAATTTTTTTCGAAAAAATCTCAAATATAAAATTTTATGAAAATCCGTTCAGAAAGGGCCGAGTTGTTCCTAGCGCACGGACGGACGGACGGACGGACGGACGGAGATACCAACAAAAAGACATAACAAATCTAATAGTCGCTTTTCGCAATTTTTCCAACGCGCCTACAAGGGAAGAAATGGGGAAATAAATATATACATTTTAAATTAAATTATTGTGAATTATAGGTGCCAGTGGACACAACATTTACAAAGAATGAACGAAGCAGGCGTTTGGAAGTTAGTATATGAAAGATTCAGGTACTTCCAAGTTAGTGTATGACTACACTGAACGCGGCAGATGAAATGTAGGTTATGAAGGGAAAGACGGACAGACCAATACTCATGAAGACGGTATAGGACGGGATGGCACATACGTTGCTGCCGATTACGTTGCGGGTTAGGTTAGTGGACAGGCAAAAGGGAAGATCCATGTTGGGCTGTTACTGTATATTTTGAGGTAACATAATATCGGGCATCTGACAGAATCCGCGACGGAACAAATCTGCGAAGATTACTACAATTTCGAAAAACGTATTTTCAAAAAGGATAACATTGGTTGAAGCACAGATCATTGTTGCTAAATTTCACCCAAATAGAACATCTACTTTAACAAGAATCACTACAAATATTGCACTAGAATAAAAATTATTTCTTTTTATCTTTCATAAACTACACAGGATTAACTTTCAATTAGTGTTCTCAAAAACACTCCTACTTCAGAATCGCCTCACTATTAGCATTCCAGGCTTGTTTATCATTCTCTTTTTTTTTTATTCTGTATGTGTGTTGTAGTCAACACTTGTAACAATTTTGGAAATGTATTTAATATTTCCTTGACACTGAAAGTACAGTCTTGTGTTACTCTTGAAAATTCGTAGAAACGTCATCGGTAACGTCCTAGACTTTCTGTTTCCCATTTCTTGCAATAACCAAACTTATATTACCAAACCGCGAGGTTCAGCTCTTCCTAATATTCTGAAATATAATTCTTCGTTTCCGATACGAAATTTTAGCTAAATAATTTTAATAATTCCGTTTACTTTCTTGTTACCTTCAGTTCGTTGTATTATTAACAAAAGTAGGAAATGAGAATCATGCGTTGAACAGAACAAAAAATGTACTTCTCCTTTTTCTGTTGTAAGATGAAATTTTCTTTTCCATTCTACCCCATTCCAAAGAAATTATATTTCCTCTTCTTAGGGACCAAGAAGTTAACGCACATTTCCGTGCAGGTCTGGGTTATATGCTATACCACAACAGTTCATGAGCGACTTATAGTGGATCAAATGACAATAGCGTAGTTCTTCTTCTACGATTTTTGTTCGACCCTGTAAAAGTCACTACACTAATACTTCATACCCAAGTGTCAATCATCCGAGGGAAGGATAATAGACACATTAGGGCCCGCAGTCCCGGACAGACATAGACCCACCCCAGCACAAAAATATAAATATTCCTTTGTACAGCACGAAAAAGGCGCAGAGTGGTACATCATTTAAAAATATGATACACAGGCTTCTGAACCAAAAGCGTGACACTGACGACATTCATAAATATCATGTATCCCTGCTGCCAAAGAATGCACCAAGAGCTGGATGGAACTCAAGTCGGGCACAGCACCAACAATGCAAGATATTTAGCATCGAGTGACGTGAGTGGTTTTGCAACATCCGGAACACATGGGAAAAAATGGGAGTGAGACGGTCGGGGCCAGTTTAAGTGTACTGTACCATAGAGTCACTAGCTTGCAGAGAATAAGGAAGACTTGAAACGACTCGGTTGTTTTCTTGATCCGGCCGATATTGCAGGATTCGAAACGAGGAACTTCCTAATATCAATCCGTAACATCATTGAAACAACTTGCTCAGTCTTACCGCAGATTATAGAGAAACAAGCAGAAGAAATTTGCATACAAGTAATTTACACATCTGCAAGTGTATCTATTTTAATTCATTCAGTGTAAAAAAAAATTACAAAATTCCGAATAGGCAAAAATGTTTAGATGCACGTGGAGGATGCTAAGTCTTGACGAGAAGAGGATCCAGAACAATATGAGGTCCATCAATTCCATGTCGTGATTATTTGTTAAACATTTATCTCACAAGTACAGACGTTCACAGAAATCTTCTGGTGAAACTGGGGCAGAAAAGGGGAAAAGAGAAACACGTGAACACTCGGAATGCTACAGAAACAAGAATGGAGCCTGGCAGCCTTCCCGCTCCACCACAGTGAAGAACTGCTTGGTCACCACTCCGAGAAAGTAGAGATTCTGAAAGTGACACAGCCAAATGCACCGTAGGAAAAAGAAACTAATTGATCGTATACACCTTCGTGGTTGTTAAGCGTAAAACCATATTGAACACTAAAAAGTCTTCACTTTGTTCACACGGTCTGTATGGTGCTAGCAATAAACAGACATTTCCACACACACACACACACACACACACACACACACACACACACACAAACAAACAAACAAACACACACACACACACAGACCTGACTTACTGGTCCTTCCAATGTAAGCACATTGTGTTCTCTAAGACGTATGAAACAAATATTTAAAAGGTAGGTAACAGGAATTCAACTTTGTCTCAAAGTGTTAAATAACATCAATCAAATGTCACAACATACAGTGAAGTAAAGCGACACTGAACTTACGTCTATAGGCTAGGTTGTTAAACCTATTGCATGTAGGTACCGTACAACGAAACTCATTGCATGTAGGTACCGTACAACGAAACCTATTGCACGTAGGTACCGTACAACGAAACTTATTGTATGTAGGTACCGTACAACGAAACTTATTGCATATAGGTACCGTACAAAGAAACTTATTGCATATAGGTACCGTACAACGAAATTTATTGCATATAGGTACCGTACAACGAAACCTATTGCACGTAGGTACCGTACAACGAAACTTATTGCACGTAGGTACCGTACAACGAAACATATTGCACGTAGGTACCGTACAACGAAACTCGATAAGGCAATTTAAAGGAAACTGAATATATTTCCCTTTGGGAGAAATTTATTAAAGGAAATACTCGTATTTTCTTCTCGCTGAAAACATTACGTGGTATAATCGCCAATTATTCACTATCACTGGATCACACGGTCGGTCAGTGCGGTCTAAGGTTTGTACTGTTTTCTATCACTCGCAACTGTGGTCGTCGAATGGAGCCCCTTATGGAGTACGGATGGATGGTTGGGTTTGTTCGGCGTTTGTTTTATCCTGTGTAGATTGAGGCCTTGGATGAAATGAACCTTTGTTGGAGGAGTCCTACGAAATGTCTGCCGATAATATTCGTAAAATCTGGAAACTGGAGGCCCTGGGCCACATTAGCCTGTAGCACTTTTCTTACAGCTTTATCCTCAAAATCACACGTCAGACATTCACAGTACATATAAAGATTACAGCACAGAAGGCGTTGTTACAAGTATCAGGCATGACGAACTCTTTCTTGCTTTCATTCATTCAT
>Ga0123353_10013692_pt1 | contig 11631 bp, 7 predicted proteins | sample TergutLab28metaG_3_FD_92763 | JGI IMG/M metagenome (GOLD analysis project Ga0123353, IMG submission 92763) | Labiotermes labralis P3 segment gut microbial communities from Petit-Saut dam, French Guiana - Lab288 P3 | ecosystem: Host-associated > Arthropoda: Insects > Digestive system > Gut ... | reverse complement strand
GCTTGGCGCGTCTACCGGGGCGCCTATGGCCGGCATGTTTTGGAAATAACCTGGCATTGAGTATCCGAATAAACTCATGCTATCCCTCCTTATATATTAATAATAGTTTTTCATCAATTATACAGTAAGCAAAAAATTTTGTATATAAAACAATAATACATAATATTTATGCTATATCTTGACCGGAATTTATTAATAATGTGTAGCAATACTTATTTCATAATCATACATATGTATTTTGGGAAAGATTCTTCGGGTTTTTGCGCCCGAAGAATCTGTTTGTTTATGGGGTTGTGAGTAGTGTAGAGTGACGGGAGCAGGAGCGCAGAGTCTACTCTCCTGTATACAGGCACTCCTTGAGCTTCAGGAACATCTTGTCCCTGCGGCGGATGGCTTCCTTGTCCTTGCCGTCCGAATAGTCGTAATACCCTTTGCAGCTCTTGACTCCATAACTGCCGGCGTTGAACAGGTCGGCCAGCATTGGGTTGACGTCCTTGCGGTCGCTGAGATCGGCGAACAGGTAACTGGCAATATTATAGAAAGTGTCCAGCCCGCCCAGATCGGCGGTCTCAAACGGGCCGATAGCCGCGTAACGCATACCAAGGCCGTATTTGAACGAGTTGTCGACGTCTTCTATGCTTGCGATACCGCTCTCCACTATATACATAGCTTCCCTGAGTATCGCAAATTGCAGGCGGTTGAGCACGAAACCCAGGGCGTCTTTTACCTTTATCGGCTTTTTGCCCACGGACAGGGCGTTTGCGTACACAGCGTCGACTGTCGCGTCGCTGGTTTTCTCCGCCTGTATCACTTCGACAAGCGGCACTATATGCGGGGGGTTGACCCAGTGCATACCGCAAAAACGCTCGGGCAACACAACGGCTTTTGCCATCTCCGTGAGGGAAAGTCCGCTTGTATTGCTTGTAAGGATAGCATCCTTCGGCGCAATGGCGGACGCCTTTGCCCAGAACTCATGCTTGATATCCATACGTTCAAAAATGCATTCGACGACATAATCCCCGTCTTTAAAACAGTCGATTTCGCCGGTAAAGCTGATACGGGACTGCAGCTCCGCAGACTGTTCTGCAGTCAGCTTTCCTTCCGCTACCGCTGTCTCCTGATTAAGCGCGATAAGGGCTTTGCCTTTTTCCAGCCCTTCCGGGAACACATCATAGATCTTTACAGTGTATCCGTACTGTGCGTAGATCTGCGCCATTGAAGCGCCCATTACGCCTGCTCCCGCAATCACGATTCTCTGTTTTGCCATGTCTATTCCTCCCATTTTATTTCATTAAGGCAGATAAGCATCCGCCAGTTATACGGCGGGACAAACTTTTATCGTCCCCTTGCACTTGGGGTCAGATCCCCATTTTTTCGGGTCTGAATATACGCTCGTCCATCAGCTTTATATCACCGATGATCGGTTTGAATTCCATTTGTTGCAGGATGTCCTTTTCCAGATCGACGCCGGGTGCGATTTCGATTAGAGTGACGCCCTCAGGCTTAAGTGTAAACACTGCCCGCTCTGTCACATATAGGATCGTCTGCCCGGTCTCCTGCGCGTATTTTCCGCTGAATGTGATCTGCTCCACATGCTCGACAAGCTTCTTCGATCTGCCTTCCTGGTTTATGACAAGCTTTCCGTCGTCTACGCTGAGATCTAAACCGCCGGCTGTGAAGTTTCCGCAGAAAATGACTTTTTTTGTATTCTGGGATATATTTATAAAACCTCCGCTGCCCGCGATCTTCGGGCCGAACTTACTGACGTTGATGTTTCCGTCGCCATCCATTTGCGCAAGGCCCAGGAAAGCGACGTCAAGCCCGCCGCCGTCGTAGAAATCGAACTGGCTCGGCTGTTCCAGCACACAGTCGGGATTGGTGGTGACGCCAAAGTCCGTACCGCCCGCCGGTATGCCTCCGTTAGTCCCCGCCTCAGTCGTGAGCACCATCCCCTCTAGCCCCTCTTCCGCAGCGACAGCCGCTACGCCTTCGGGCATTCCGATGCCGAGGTTTGTGATCGCGTTGGGGATAAGTTCCATCGCGGCTCTGCGGACGACTATCTTGCGCTCATCCAGCGGCAGAGGTTTCAGCGAGCTTACAGGTACGCGGACTTCTCCGCTGTAGGCCGGGTTATAGTAGCTGCCGAATGTCTGCATGTGGTTTTCGGGTTTTGCGACCACCAGTACGTCGACATATATTCCGGGCAGCCTTACAAGGCGGGGCGTGAGCGTCGGATACTCGACGACCTTCTCTACCTGCACTATCACAACGCCGCCGCTGTTCTTCGCCGCTTGCGCTATTGCGACCGCGTCGGCGAAAACTCCTTCGTGTTCAAAAGTACAGTTACCTTTTGTATCGGCATAGGTGGCGCGGATGATGCCGACATTTATTGGCACAGCTTTGTATAAGAGCTTCTCTTTGCCATCTATGTCTATGAGCTTGATCAGGTCTTCGGCGTCCCGGGTCATCTGGTTCAGCTTTCCGCCCTCGAGCCTCGGGTCGACGAATGTTTTAAGCCCGACGTGGGTGATAACGCCGGGTTTTCCCGCGGCGATATCCCTGAACAGATGGGCTATAACGCCTTGCGGCAGATTATATGCCAGACATTTATTGTCAAGCGCAAGTTTTTGAAGCCTGGGGACCAACGCCCAGTGTCCGCCGATGATCCTGCCTACCAGCCCTTCTTCTCCCAGGTGGTTGAGGCCCTTTTCCTTGCCGTCCCCCTGTCCGGCGGCATACATGATCGTAATGTTTTTGGGGGTTCCTGTGCTTAAAAATTGCTCACCTATCGCGAGTGATATCTCCTCCGGGTGCGCCGCTCCGACAAAACCGCCGGTAGCAATGGTGTCGCCGTCTTTGATATAAGTTTTGACGGCTTCAGTCGCAGTCATAACTTTGGGCATAACAGATTTCCTCCCCTTAATGTGGTTTTATGGGCCGGCGGAGCCGCTACCCATGCATTTGATTACGCGGGCCGTTCGTTTTGTTATCTCAGACCCAGGTAATTTGAAATGACCATTCTTTGGACTTCGCTCGTCCCCTCGTATATCTCCGTGATTTTTGCGTCGCGCATAAAACGCTCAAACGGGTATTCGCGCATATATCCGTAACCGCCGGCAAGCTGCAGGCAACGGCGGGTGACGTCCGTTGCGGTTTCCGACGCGAATAACTTTGCCTGGGCTGCCAGATGGGAGTACGGCTCGCGGTCCTGCCTTGCCTGCGCGGCGCGGCAAATAAGGAGGCGCGCGGCTTCGACTCTTGTCATCATGTCCGCGATCTGGAACTGGGTGTTCTGGAACCGGCTTATCGGCTGGTTGAACTGGATACGCTGAGTAGTATACTTGATACATTCCTCGATAGCGCTCTCCGCTATTCCCAGCGCTTGCGCCCCGATACCTATACGCCCGCTGTCGAAAGTCGCAAGAGCCTGTTTGAAGCCATTATTCAGCTTACCCAGCAGGTTCTCCTTCGGCAACTTGACGTCCTCAAAGATAAGTTCGGTAGTCGAAGACGCGCGGATGCCCATCTTCTTTTCCTGTGTGCCGCTCCTGAAACCGGGAGTGCCTCTTTCCAGGATAAACATAGACATACCGCGATGCCCCAGCTCTTTGTCTGTCACGGCGGTGATTACAAATGTATCCGCATATCCGCCGTTTGTTATGAATAGTTTGGTGCCGTTTATCAGCCAGTGGTCGCCTTTGTCCTCGGCCATGGTTTTTTGGTTGGCGCCGTCCGTTCCCGCGCTCGGTTCAGTAAAACCGAACGCGCCGAGGCGTTCGCCTTTTACCAGCGGAGGCAGGAATTTCTTCTTTTGCTCCTCGGTGCCGAATGCCCAAATAGGCCCGCAGCACAGGCTTACATGTGCCGACACTGTGATACTGGTACTTGCGCAGTGTCGGGCTATCTCCGAAACTGTCGCAATGTAGGTGACATAACTGAGACCCGATCCGCCGTATTTTGTCGGGAACGGCAGACCCATGATCCCCATTTCGGCGAGTTTTTTCACCGTCTCCTTTGGGAATCTCTCCTCCTCGTCCAGTTGCGCCGCTATTGGCTGCACTTCTTTCAGGCAGAACTCTCGCACCATGTCAAGTATTTCCTGATCCTCAGGCGGGTGTTTAAAATCCATATTTTTCCCTTCCTTTGGTTAAATTATTGTCTGTGATCCAAGACTTTCATACATCCGGGTTGTTGGCTTGAATCATTGATAATCCAACGTTTATGATAATAGAGGAGCAGGCTGTTGTCAACATTAATGTAGCCAATGCCTATTAATAATGCAGCTATTTGGGTATTATTATAATGTCACAGGCTTTGGCAGGTCTGCTGTTATAGCCTTTAGCAGGCTGGACGTCGCGGCAAGCTCGTCGAACAAAACCGTTTCTTCGATAACCTGCAGTTTCGCCTTTGTATCGGGGAAGCCGAAACCATCAACATACAGTATCGGCGGCTTTTCGGCCTGGTCGGGCTTGGCCTTTGGATATAACTCCAGCACAGTTCCCGCCGGGACGTTGCTTTCCAGCACCTCGGCTATCTTCTGCACGATCTCATATGTCCGGTACTCCATCGGCGGCTCAACGGCTTTGCGGCACATCTGCACGCTGCGCTCCGTGTTTACAAAAGTACCGTCGATCTCCGGATATGCTGCCAGCGGGAAAACGATGTCAGCTTGTTTTGCTGTTTCCGTCAGAAATGCATCCTGGACCATAAGAAACTTCAGATTTTCCGGTACAGATACGGGATCCTCCCCGAAAATCATCATACCCGTCGCTCCTTCTGCAGCTTCTGACGTGTCGGCTATCCTGTATTCAGCCAGAATCTGCGAGCCTGACATTTGGCGCAGCATGTATATCCCGTCTCTCGGACTGCCCACATGCCCCGAGACGACCGCCATGTTCGCAAGCTCCGTCGCGGCCGATGTGGAAAGCTGACCGAGCGCATAGAGTATCATGGCTTTTTTAGCGGACTTGTAGATATCAGCCAGAGCTTTTGCGTCGTCGCTGACATCGATCGATGACAGCGAAGCTTTGAGTTCTTTAAACCCGTCCGCTTTTTTCGGAGCGCATCCCGAGTCGATCAGCGCTTTTATGACTTGCTTGATAAAACCCGTCGAGTCCGGCGCCCTGATGACCTTACAGGTCAAATTATACTCCTCGTTGTCATTTGAAACGACTGTGACCTGCACCCCTTTTCTGACCGCGTGGCGAAGCTTTGCCAGAATAACCGGGTTTTTAAGCATCGACGATCCGAATACTATCGCGCTGTTTGTGCCTAAAACTTCGTCAAGCGTATTTGGCGAGCTGCCAAACCCAAGAACACTTATCAGGCCGTTTCCGCGGTTTAAGAAGCTAAATAGCTCCGAGTCCATTAGTTTAGCGAGATTCCGTATCGCTCCGGCGTCCTCTACGCAATAGGTGTGGCCTATCGATACCGCAGTTTTTTCGCCGCGCATCTTGAGGCTCTCCATCTTTTTGGCGGTATAGACAAACGCTTCATGCCAGCCCACGGGGACCAGATTGCCTTTTCTCCTGATCATCGGAGTAGTGAGGCGGCCTTCCTTTTGAATATAATTGATCCCGAAACGCCCGCGCCCGCACATAACTCCGTCATACTTGCCGGTGTTCATCACCGGAGTGGTCTTTACGAGCAGGTTCCCGAGCGACTCCAGACACGTCGGGCAGCCGACAGCGCAAACTCCGCAGACGGAACCGGTCTTTTTGGTGTCGAGCGGGACTGGTTTCTTTATTGCGAGCCTCTCCTGTATAGCACCCGTCGGGCAGACGGCGACGCATTGTCCGCATGATACGCAGGAGGACTCGGCCAGCTTGTCATCAAAAGCCGGTTTGACTATAGTGTCGTATCCCCTGTCTATGAATCCCAGTGCTGCCGAACCTATGATTTCATAACACACGCGCACGCAAAGTCCGCATAATATACACTTGTTGGGATCCCTGATTATGAACGGATGGTCGTCATCAAATGTTGTGTTTGGCACACTCTCTCTGAAACGATCCGGCTCCACATTATGCCTGTCCGCGAGCGCAATCAGCTTGCATTCAAAAAAGTCGTGGCATCCGCATTCGAGGCATCTCGAAGCTTCGTTCAAAGCCTGTTCATTATCCAGCGTCTCAGTCATCTCAAAGAAACTGTCCGTGCGTTCGTCCGGAGCCAGATGATGTGTATGAGCGCGCGGTTCCTTTTTGATATCGGCGAAATCTTCTGCTGTCATATCTTCGCGCACGACCCGGTACGGCTCATTGTGGCTGATATCCACCCCTGAGAGATATCTGTCGACGGCTATTGCGGCTTTTCTCGCATCTCCGATCGACTTTATGGCTATTGCGGCGCCGTCGTTGATGCAGTCGCCGATCGCGAAAACGCCCTTTTCACTGGTCGTAAACACCTGCTCATCGGCTATGATCGTATTGCCGCGCGTAAGTTTGATATCCGAAAAACCGTTGGGGTTTATGCCCTGCCCGAGTGCGGCGACCACGGTGTCGACTTCAAGTTCTTCCTCTCCGTCCGCGGGTTCAGGCCTGCGCCTTCCGGACGAGTCCGGTTCGCCGAGCTTCATCTTCTGCAGACGCATTTTGGCGACCCTGCCGTTTTCCTCTATGAGTTCCACAGGAGCGACGAGATATTTGAAAATAACGCCTTCTTCTTCGGCTTCAGTGATCTCGAGCTCGTCGGCCGGCATTTCTGCTTTTGTCCGCCTGTATACGATGTAAACCTTTTCGGCGCCCAGCCGCACAGCAGTACGGCACGCGTCCATCGCGGTATTGCCTCCGCCTACGACGGCTACGCTGTTTCCCAGCCAGAGCGGCTCGTTTGCAAATATTATTCTCAGAAAATCGATGCCCCCGTACACGCCGGGCATATCCGCCCCAGGCACGCTCAGCGGGATGCTTGACCAGGCGCCTATCGCGACGACCATAGCGTCATGCTGGTCCCGCAAGCTGTCAAAAGTCCTGTCGACTCCGATCCGTATGTTATTGCGGAACTCCACGCCCATTTTCTCTACGAGCCCGGCTTCCTTATCGACAAGCGTCTTTGGCAGGCGGTATTCGGGTATGCCGTAGCGCAGCATCCCGCCCATTTTCGGCATCGCCTCATATATCGTGACGCTGTGCCCCATCTCCGCAAGGTAATACGCGCACGAAAGCCCGCCCGAGCCTCCGCCTACTATGCCAATGCTTTTTCCCGTCGCGCGGGCGATTTCCGGCAAATATGGCTCGGGATTGTTAAGGTCTATATCGGCTGCAAACCGCTTGAGTTCCATTATCGAAACAGGCTCGTCCACCAGCTTTCGCCGGCAGGCCTCCTCGCATGGACGCGGGCAAACGCGCCCTATCGACGCGGCAAGCGGGATTCTTTTCTTTATCAGCTTCAGCGCTTCTTTTGGTTCTCCGTTGGCGATCAACCCGACATAACCCTGACAATCGGTATGCGCAGGGCATGCCATCGTGCAAGGCGCGCGGCAGTCTCCCAGATGGGAAGACAGGAGCAGTTCAAGATTTCCTTTACGCGACTCCCGCACCCTTGGAGTATCTGTCCTCACTACCATGCCGTCGGTTATTTCCACAGCGCATGCGCGCAGCAATCTTGGCGATCCTTCCGTTTCAACGAGACAAATACTGCACGCGCCATATATATCAAGGCGCTGATCGTGGCAGAACGATGGGATATATATATCATTTTCATTAGCTACATCAAGGATCGTTTGCCCCTGATAACCGTCTAGTTCCCTGCCGTCTATGTTTAGTCTGAGTTTATCCATCATCCGCACCTCCTACTCTACCGCGATCGCGTCGAACTTACAGGCTGACACGCACTTGCCGCAGCCTATACATTTCGAGTTGTCTATCGTGTGCGGCTTCTTGATCTCGCCTGTTATCGCTTTGGTCGGGCATGCTTTCAGACATACGGTGCAGAATCTGCATTTTTCCTCTATTATCGTGAAAGTCAGCAGCGCGCGGCAGCTCCTGGCCGTACATTTCTTCTTATATATATGGTCTTCATATTCGTTTCGAAAATGTTTGATCGTAGTCAGAACGGGATTCGGAGCGGTCTGTCCGAGCGCGCACATTGAACCGTCCTTTATCTTGTTCGACAGTTCTTCCAGCAGCTCTATATCGCCGTCGCGCCCATCGCCCCCGACGATCCTGTTGAGTATCTCAAGCATCCTCTTGGTCCCGATACGGCAGAAAGTGCACTTACCGCAGGATTCCTTCCTGGTAAAATCCAGGAAAAACCTCGCCATATCGACCATGCATGTCCTGTCGTCCATGACCACCATACCACCCGAACCGACGATCGCGCCGGTTGCAGGGATATCCTCGTATGTGACAGGCGTATCGATCAGCGACGCAGGTATGCATCCGCCCGACGGGCCTCCTATCTGGACTGCTTTGAACTCGCGGTCCTCTTTTATCCCGCCGCCAATATCAAATATCAGTTCACGTAATGTAAGCCCCATCGGAATCTCGACGAGGCCTCCTTTTTTTATCTTTCCAGTTAACGCAAACACCTTGGTGCCGCTTGATTTATCTGTGCCCATTGCCGCAAACGCTGCGCCGCCGTTTGATGCGATCCACGGCACATTCGCAAAAGTTTCGACATTGTTTATGTTCGTCGGTTTTCCCCAATAACCGCGCTGCGCCGGGAACGGGGGTTTCAGCACCGGCATTCCCCTCTTACCTTCGAGCGATGCGATCAGCGCAGTTTCCTCGCCGCAGACAAACGCTCCCGCACCCGCTTTGATCCGGACGTCAAAGCAGAAAGACGTCCCGAACAGGTTTTTCCCGAGGAAACCATGTTCTCTCGCCTGCTCTATCGCAATATTCAGGCGTATGATCGCAAGGGGATATTCCGCGCGCACATAAATGATTCCTTCGGGAGCTCCCATGGCATAACCGCCGATAAGCATCCCTTCGAGTACGGAATGCGGGTCTCCTTCCAGTATTGAGCGATCCATAAACGCGCCGGGGTCGCCTTCGTCGGCGTTGCATACCACGTATTTCATGTCTCCCGGAGTGCTTCTCGCGGTGTTCCATTTAAACCAGGTCGGGAAGCCGGCGCCTCCGCGCCCTCGCAGACCCGACTCTTTAATTATATCTATTACGCCGACCGGGTCTGTTTCCGCGATGCATTTTTTTGCCGCAGCATAACCACCGAAAGCGATGTATTCTTCTATATCTTCAGGATTTATCACGCCGCAGTTACGCAGTGCGATTTTTGTCTGGCTTTCGAGCGTCTTTTTGTCCTGGTCCGGCATCAGCATTTCTTCGACCGGTCTTCCGCCAATCAAGTGCTTTTGCGCTATCAACGCCGCTTTTTCGGCGTTGACTTTTACATAAGTGTATTTTGCGCCTTCGTCGCTTATGACCTCTACGATCGGCTCAAGATAACATGCTCCGATGCAGCCTGTACTCAGGAGATTGGCGTCGATACCGTTTGAGCGGAGCGATGATTCCAGCGAGTCAAAGACTTTTTGCGCTCCCGCGGCGTTGCCGCAGCTCCCTTGTCCGACAAGTATCCTCATGACGCGGCCTCCAGCTTCTGAGCTTTTGCCCTGAGCTCTTTCAGGACGCCCTTTACGCTGTCGCTCGTCAGCAGCCCGTAAGTTTCCCCGTTTATCATCATTACGGGTGAAAGACTGCAGCATCCGATACAGGCGACGTTATTGAGCGTGAACAATCCGTCTTGCGTTGTCTCGCCGTCTTCTATACCAAGCTCCTCGACGACCGCTTCCTCGATTTGTTTTGCTCCATTGACATGACACGCGGTTCCCATACACAGTAAAATCAGATATTTGCCTATCGGTTGAAACCGGAATTGAGTATAGAATGTAGCGACGCCATAGACACTCGCGGTTTTTAGTTTCAGCGCTTTTGAAATGTATTCGATGACTTCCCGGGGCAGGTATCCGTATATATCCTGCGCCTTTTGCAGAATAGTAATCAGACAACCCTCGATCTGTCCGAACTCCTCAAGTGCTTTGTCCAGTTGCGCGAAGTCGTACTTTGTCGTACCTGTACATCCTTTTTCGCAGCCCATAGTGTTTTATTGACTCCCTTCTTTGCTTCGCCGGAATATTTTTACCGGAGTAATGAGTATATTTTTAATATGGTATGTATGGCTTAACGGTCATGACATTATCAGGGGCGGCTTCCTATGTGAAAGACCGCCCCCTTCATTACAGGAGTCGGGCAGAAGCGGGAGCCGGACCGGGTCCGGCTCCCGCCGCACACTTAATCACTGAATATTATACTTAACTATAGTTAAACCATTTCCCAAACAGTTGCAACTCCCATGCCGCCGCCTATGCAAAGCGTGGCCAGGCCGAGTTTTGAGCCGCGCTTGATCATTTCGTAGATCAACGTGACTATGATCCTTGTACCGGACGCTCCGATCGGATGCCCCAGCGCAAGCGCGCCGCCGTTTACATTGACTTTCGACATGTCAAAACCGAGTTCGCGAGCGACGGCCAGAGACTGTGCCGCAAACGCTTCGTTTGCTTCGATCAGGTCTATATCGTCAAGCGTCAGGCCGGCTCTCTCGAGAGCCTGTTTTGTCGCCGGAACCGGGCCTATGCCCATGATCGACGGTTCCACGCCGCCTTGACCCCATGAAACGAGTTTCGCCAGAGGTTTGAGCCCTAGTTTCTTTACGGCGTCGCCCGATGCGATGATCAGTGCTGCCGCGCCGTCGTTGATCCCGGATGAGTTGCCCGCTGTGACGCGCCCGCCGTCGGGTTTGAACGCAGGCCTGAGTTTTGCAAGCGTTTCCAGGCTCGTCAGATTTGGGAATTCGTCTTTTACGAAGTCCACGGTATCTTTCTTGACTTTGACCGGTACCGGTACGATCTCATCGTCAAATCTACCCGATGACACCGCGGCGGCCGCTTTCTCCTGCGACGACTGCGCAAAAGCGTCGAGTTCCTCGCGTGTGATGCCGTATTTGTCACAGAGGTTCTCGGCGGTGATGCCCATATGATATTTGTTGAAAATGTCTGTCAGTCCATCGCCAACCATGATGTCTACCATGTTGGTGTTGCCCATTCGGGCGCCATATCGCGCGGACGGCACTGTGTATGGTACCGCCGACATGTTTTCGGTTCCGCCGACGAGCACGACTTCCGCGTCTCCCGCGTTGATTGCGCGGGCTGCTTCTATGACTGTCTTCATTCCCGAACCGCAAACCATGTTGACTGTATACGCCGGGACTTCTACCGGAACACCCGCGCCGATTGCTGCTTGCCTGGCGATATTCTGGCCAAGGCCCGCTGTTAGAACGCCGCCAAATATCGTTTCGCAGATATCTCCCGGCGATATTCCTGCGCGTTCGATCGCGCCTTTTGCGACTATCGCGCCTAGCTGTGGCGCGGATACGTCCTTAAGCGCTCCTCCAAAATTGCCGATAGCTGTCCTGCATCCGCTAACCAGATAAATGTCTTTCATAAGTAACCCCCAATTAGTATTAGAATTCTACGGCTAAATATATCGCATGTACTTATAAAAGTCAACTATGCAGTAAAAATTTAACTACGTGTTCACATAAATATATCTTATTGTTCCTTTTGTGTGTCTTTCCTGATATAGTATGTCTGTGAAAATGGCGGAGGTATAGTAT
>Ga0123353_10013691_pt1 | contig 11632 bp, 6 predicted proteins | sample TergutLab28metaG_3_FD_92763 | JGI IMG/M metagenome (GOLD analysis project Ga0123353, IMG submission 92763) | Labiotermes labralis P3 segment gut microbial communities from Petit-Saut dam, French Guiana - Lab288 P3 | ecosystem: Host-associated > Arthropoda: Insects > Digestive system > Gut ... | reverse complement strand
TGCGAATAGTCGGCAGAAACCAGCACATTTTTTTCTGATGAAGGTACAAAAGCCTTGCGAATCTCTTTGCCCCGTTCTGTACGAACCGGAATATTTTGCAAATTAGGATTTATAGAACTTAGCCTCCCCGTAGAGGTTACTGCTTGTTGAAAAGTAGTATGTATTTTTCCCGTCTTAGAGTCAATCAATTGCGGCAAAGCATCAATGTAGGTTGATTTTAGTTTCGCCAGCGAGCGCCAGTTCAAAATAAGCGGTATAACAGGGTGTTTGTGAAACAGTTTTTGAAGAATCTCTTCGCCGGTTTGGTATTGCTTGCTCTTGGTCAATTTTGCATTTTCAATGAGGTGAAGTTTTTCAAAAAGAACTTCTCCCAATTGTTTGGGTGATGCGAGATTGAAATTCACATTCGCTAATTCAAAAATCCGGGTTTCAATATCTTGGATCTCTCTTGTGATGATGCGGGAGTTTTCTTCCAACATCGCCTTGTCAATCCGAATGCCGGTTTGTTCCATATCGGCAAGTACACGGGTTAATGGCATCTCAATTTCGTAAAATAGTTTTTTCAACGACGCTTTTTCCAATTCATTTTTTAAAATTGGGAATAACTGTGCGAAAACCTCAACTTTCTCGCAAGCTGCATCAATCTGAGTTTTTTGCGTAACTATTTTTTCGCTATTAATTAACTGATACGCTAAACAGGATTCGGAAATTCTTTCCAACTGGTGCGAAATTTCGGGCTGAATAAGGTAGTGCGCTACCTGAATATCGAACACAGTGGCTTTGATAGTTATCTTATATTCCTCGCACTGCTTAAATATATTTTTGGTTTGGAAGGATACGAGTTCGCAGTTTGACTCAAAAATATTTTTTAATATTTCGATATTGCTTGAAACACCCATACAATACCTGATTTGTTTTCCGTTTTCCGAAAATGCAAAACCTGAAATGAGATTGTTGTTGAATATCCAGTCAAAAAAAACAGGATTTTCCGGATTTGGAATAAAATCTTGCGCCTCGATGAAGTCGTGGGTTTTATCTATAAATGTTTTGAAAACAGGCTCATTTTCTCCTTTTTCCTCTTCACTCAAAAAAACCGCCTGCATCTCCAATAAAATACGGCTACCCAATGCTCTAAATTCCAACTCTTGAAATATACTGCGGAGGGCATCGAAATTGGGAGCGCGTACAGTCATCGTGTTAAAATCGTATTTAACCGGAACATCTAACATAATAGTTGCTAATGATTTCGACATAAACGCCTGATCTTTATTGTCTAAGAGTGTTTGGCGCAGTTTATCGTTATCAACCTGATTAATATTTTGATAGATATTTTCTATAGAATGAAATTGTTGTATCAATTTTTTGGCTTTTACTTCGCCTATATTTGGCACACCCGGAATGTTATCTGAGGCGTCGCCCCATAATCCCAAAATATCAATAAGTTCTTCGGGCTTCTCAATGTCATATTTTTCACAAATCTCTTTAACTCCCAAAATATCTGCTTTTTGTCCGAACTTTCCGGGCTTGTACATATAAATATTTTCTGAAACTAATTGCCCGTAATCTTTATCGGAAGTCATCATATAGACTTGATAGCCTTCGGCTTCTGCTTTTTTTGATAACGTACCGATGATGTCATCGGCTTCAAAACCGTCTTTAGCAAGAACGGGGATATTAAATGCCTCCAACAGTTTGTAGATATATGGAATAGCGGTAATAATATCTTCGGGAGTAGCGTCGCGGTTGGCTTTATAGGCTTCAAACTCTGCGTGGCGCAATGTAGGCGCTCCCGTGTCGAAAGAAACTGCAAGGTGGGTCGGGTTTTCATTACGAATCAGTTCATATAAAGTATTGGTAAAACCAAAGATAGCGGAGGTATTTAGTCCTTTGCTCGTTACACGCGGAGAACGTATCATGGCGTAATACGCTCTGTATATGAGCGCCAAAGCATCTATTAAGAATAGTTTTTTCGGAGACAATTTATATTTATTTTAGATTTTAGATTTTTTGATTTTTTTTATTACCCTTAGTAGGATAAAAAAGGGCTACCTGATTAGATAGCCCTATATGTTGATACAAAAACTTCGTTATTGAACTAATAGTTTTACATTTTGAGTACCTTCATTCGTAATAATTTTAATAAAGTAGTACCCTGCACTAAAGTTTGAAGTGTTAAAAGTCGTACGGTCTCCGCTAACGGTAGAAGAGTAAACCATTTGTCCTGCATTATTATACAGTTGGATACTATTAATACTGGTATTGGATTCGATATGAACATCACCGGAAGCCGGGTTCGGGAATACTAACGTTTGGATTTTATATTCTCCTACGCCTATACCGGTTACTATAAGTGTACAAGGTATTGTAATAGAGCCATTAGCATCACTTGTGGTAACTTTAATTTCGGTGATATAGTTTTTATTTTCAAAAGTACTGTCAATAGTAAATGTTACATTGAAAGTATCGTTTTCACCGACTTCAAGAGTACCAGAAGTAGCTCCTGATAGGGCGAGCCAGTCAACAGTTACGGGTTCAACAGCGTAATTTCCTTCCATATTACCGATATTTGTTATTGTTACCTGAACGGTAAGTTCTTCATCAGGAAAATGAATTAATTCTAATATTGATGTAGGATTAACAGTCATAAATGAGGAAGTACCCACAGTGGCAACACAAGGAATAGTAAATAATGGTCTGTCCGGGTCATTTGTTGCAACGAAGATTGTTGCAGTATATACTCCTTCATCAAGTCCTGTTGCATTTAAAACAACATCAAAAGTTTTAGAGCTGTTTTTTGGAACTGTTCCATAGCTTTCGCCGTCAAATGTGAGCCAGCATCCGGGAACAACTTTACCTTGAGTAAATGCTTTAACCATAACCCTTCCTACGGGTTGGGGTGGGTCGTTACCCACTGTGAACATTTGGGACCAACTGCTACCATTTCTTCTTGTCCAGTTGGAATTTTCCGTTGCATTGCCATCATCATAAGCCATAAGGTATGCTAATGCCGGTTGTATCATTTCAAATGCAACCCAAAAGTCTTGACCATCTAATAAAACAGGAGTAGAAAGCGTAATTTCGTTCCACGCACCAACAATAGGATTGTCAATAGTTACTTCTGCCAAAATATCTCCGGGAGAATTATAAGCTCCAACTCCATAAACACGTGCAGTAAGTTTATTATCTGCAGAGGCTTGATACATATAATATGCAACTTTATTAATATATGTGCCCATTTTATCGCAATAAAAGGATGAAGTATATTTGGCAGCAACTTCAACAGTACACTCATCAGCATATCCAACTCCTCCGCCCGGAGAGTCGCTTGAATAAGTAACTACATAATTATTGGTTCCGGAAACCGGATCAATATCCAATTCAACCCAAGTGAAGAAATCTCCAATGCTGGTACCGGTATTTTCAACGGTTATAGTCTTTGTAACAGTGGCACCCGGAGTAATCAATTCTGATATATTATCAGGTGTAACATCCATGATAGGAAAAGTTTCACCTCCACTGCCGGCAAATCTGAAGTTATCAATGTAGAATAATCCGCCTGTTTGTGGAGGGAAGAAATCCACAGCTGCTAATTGTCGTATGCCCATATCACCCTCCTCTGTAATGCTATATTGCCACTCTAATATCTGCATATTATCAATGGAGATTGATGCAATATCATCATCCAAGTTTACATCAAAATGAACAGGTATCCATGTATCAAAGGCAAAGGTAAAATCTGTCTTTTCACCATTATGTTCAATATAGGTTCCGATATAAGGACCACCTGCAGAAGTAACATTCCAAAAAACGCCTACCGCCCATTCGCTGTCTTGTCCGCCATTTCCTCTATCAAAAATTTGTAACAGGTTAAAGTATGCACGTGCATTGTTAGGAATATAGATATCGAAATCAATAGTATAAACTCCTGAAGTTCTATCTCCGGCAAGAAATACCAAATCGGAACCTCCATAAGGACTTACCCATGATAATTTAGCAGAATGAGGTTGAGATTGTGCTTGTTCGGTAGTAATCAAGGCATCTTCAATGGAACCCGGATCTTCTCCCCAAGTTTCAAACCATGTTGGATAAGATTCTGCTACATAATCGCCTGCAGAAAGTTCGTCGAAATTAGTTTGAAAAATAACATCAATTGCTGGAGCAAATACAATATCATCAATATAGAAAGAAGATGTGGCAGTGTTTACAGCAGGGTACATGTTAAAAGCATCAATTACTCTTGGAATTGAACCTGGATCCGTATGGGAAGCTCCTACAGAATATACCCATGTATGCACTAAGTTTCCACCTATAGTCAAAGAAGCTTCATCGTCATCCATATTCATATAAACTTCTACATCCACCCATGTGTCGTGTTCAAAAGTAAATGTGGCGGCACTTGCAACATTGCCAACCCTAATAGATCCGGTTCCTTGGGGAGCAACTGCTTGACTGGTACAGGCAAAGTACGTTTCAAACGCCCAGTCTCCATCTTGACCTCCTGTAAAATTAGCCTGTACATTGAAATAAGCGTTTTTTGTTGCAGGAACTAAAATTTTAAAAGTAAGATACCATGTTCCGGAAGTTTGTTGCCCAAGGTGCAGAAGTTGGTCGTTACCGTTGGCGTTTACCTTGTTTAAGAACAAGGCTTTATTTCCGCTACCAGCCGGATATTCGGCAACCACCCCATCTTCGTCAGAGCCGGGGCTGCCGCTCCATGTATCCCAGTAATCTCTGCCCATTTCTTGGGCTTGTTGTGCTAATTTTCCGCCCACAGTGTAGTCGGAGAAATTTTCAGTTACTTGTGCATTTAAAGTAGTCAGTATAAACGCACTGATAATAAAAAATAGTAATTTTTTCATAAGCATTTTTTTTTGGTTAATAAAATATTGGTTTAATAATTAAAATCGTGGCAAAAATATAAATAATTACATATTGTTGGAGAATATTTTTTTTTTTTGGATAAATAATATCACTATGCCAATCGGGGCAACATTTACAAAGAGAAGCCGGTGTACAAACCGTTAATCTTCTTCCTTATTTTCTTCTTCGTACTTTTTAATAATTTCGTTTTGAACTTCCGCTGGAACTTGTTGGTATTCTGCGAATTTCATACCGTATGATGCACGGCCGGAGGTAATAGAGCTTAGTGTAGTAGAGTATTTATTCATTTCAGCCAAAGGAACTTTTGCGCGGATATTTTGAAATTCTCCATCGCTGTCCATACCCATAACCACTCCCCTTCGTCCTTGCAAGTCGGTCATTACATCACCCATTCTTTCCGAAGGGACGAATATTTCCACGTCGTAAATAGGTTCTAAGATTTTAGGACCTGCGTTTTTGAATGCTTCACGGAAAGCGTTTCGACCGGCTAATTTAAATGCCATTTCGTTAGAGTCCACGGGGTGCATTTTGCCGTCGTAAATATTGATTACGATATCTCGGGCGTAGGATCCTGTGAGAGGTCCTTCTTCCATTTTTTCGTTTATTCCTTTTAGGATTGCGGGCATAAATCGGGCGTCAATGGCGCCGCCAACGATACAGTTGTTAAAGACTAATTTTCCGCCCCAAGCCAAATCGTAGGTATCTGAACCACGAACGGGGTATTTAGTTTGATTGGGCATTCCATCGTAGTATGCTTCAATGAGCATGTGCACTTCTCCGAACTGTCCTGCACCGCCCGATTGTTTTTTGTGGCGATACATTGCTTCCGATGATTTCGTAATGGTTTCACGATAAGGGATTTTCGGGGGATAAAATTCTATCTCAATTTTACTCTGTTTTTCAATCATCCATCTGAGGATATTCAGGTGTTGTTCACCTTGTCCTGAGATAATTATCTGTTTAAGTTCTTTCGACTGTTCGCCAAGGAAAGTTTGGTCTGTTTTTTTGAAGTCGTTCAGAATAGCGCCCAATTTTTCGTCGTCAGCGCTATTTTTTGCGCGCACAGCGGTACGGAATTTTGGTTCGGGATATTTTGTAGGGATAATCACTTCGTCGCCTGATTTCACTAAGGTTTGGCCGGTTTGTGACCCTTTGAGTTTGATAGTAGCCACGATATCACCTGCAACTGCTTTTTCAATTTTTTCGCGGTTTTTTCCGGCAATGCTGAACAATTGAGACAAACGTTCTTTGCTTCCGGAAACGGTGTTTACCATATCCATCGCTTCAACAATCTCGCCGCCATAGATTTTCATGAATGAAACTTCACCGAGGTGCTGTTCAATAGCAGTTTTGAAGATATAAGCAGTGGCAGGGTCTCCGGTTTTGCAGGTATAAGTTTTGCCGGATTCGGTTTTTACTCCGGGCATTTCGTCCGGAGCGGGTGAACTTGACTTAATGATGTCCATGAGGCGTGTAACTCCCTGGTCGTTTTTAGCAGCCACACAAATCACAGGAAAAGTTCCCCGGTTGATAACACCTGATTTTAAGCCTTGTGCTATCTCTGCTTCCGTAAGGGTACCTTCCTCGAAGAATTTCTCCATCAGTTGCTCATCGTTTTCTGCGGCGGCTTCAATCAAAGCGTTGTGCATCTCTTCTGCTTTTGTTTTTTCCGAAGCAGGAACCTCTTCCACAACTATTTTTCCTCCGCCCACAGGGAATTTCAGCATTTTCATTTGCAACAGGTCAATAACAGAGTCGAATCCAATACCTGCATTTACAGGATATTGGAACGGCATCACGCTACCACCGAAATAATGTTTCAACTGGCGTAAAGTTTCATCGAAATTGGCTTTTTCGTGGTCTAACTGGTTCACTAAAAATACAACAGGAGTGTGCATTTTCTTTGTCCAGCGCCATTGAATCTCAGCGCCTACATCCACGCCGTTTTGTGCATTGATAACCATAAGTGCTGTGTCGGCAACGCGAAGTGCGCCGATAGCCTCGCCGATGAAGTCGTCAAACCCCGGACAATCAATCATATTGATTTTACAACCTGCATATTCCGAATACATCACTGTTGAGGAGATAGATTGTTGCCTTTCTAATTCAATATCTCTATAGTCGGAGATTGTATTTTTGTCTTCGATAGTTCCCCGTCTGCTTACAACGCCTCCATGAAACGCCATGGTTTCTGCCAATGTAGTTTTTCCGGTTCTATTACCACCAATTAAGGCAATATTTCTGATTTCTTTGGTTTGATAAAGTTTCATCGTTCTTATTATTTGATTGATTTATAAAATATTAATGCTTTTTCAAAAGTGGGCGCAAATATAGAAAAAAATGCTTATCACGCAAAATATCTAATATTACACCTCCATCATTCTTTGTATGGGTGGAAAAGCCTTAGCCATAATCTCTTCTTCAAGTATTATCTCAGGAGATTCTGCTAATAGTGCATGATAAATTTTTTCTAACGTATTTAATTTCATATATTCACAGTCGTTGCACGCACATGTTTCAGGATTGTTTACAACATGAAATTCTTTTTCGGGGTTTTGTTTTGCCATTTCATACAAAATCCCCGTTTCTGTTGCTACAATATACACCGATGCATTCTCATTTCTTGCATAATTGAGCATGGCTGCGGTAGATCCAATAAAATCGGCAAGCGCTAACAAGGTCGCTTTGCACTCGGGATGCGCCAATACTTTAGCGTTTGGATAGCGTATTTTTAACTTGTAAACCTCATCTGCCGTAAGTTGGTCGTGCACATGGCAGGCGCCGTTCCATAAAACCATTTCTCTTCCTGTTGCTTTATTGATATAGGAGCCCAAATTTCTGTCAGGGGTAAATACAATTTTCTCGTTTGTTGGCAGTGCGCCGACAATTTTTAGCGCATTCCCCGATGTTACAATAATATCGGAAAGCGTTTTCACTTTTGCAGAACAATTTATGTAGCTAATTACCGTGTGATCAGGATAATCTTTTAAAAAAGATGTCAACTGTTCATCGGGACAACTATCTGCCAAAGAGCAACCGGCATTAATATCAGGAATAAGAACTTTTTTTTGAGGGGATAAAATCTTTGCAGTTTCAGCCATAAAATGCACGCCAGCAAAGAGAATGATATCCGCATCGGCAGATGCTGCATGTTTGGCAAGCGCTAAACTATCTCCCACAAAATCAGCAATATCTTGCACATCCGGCAAAGTGTAATAGTGCGCCAAAATGATGGCGTTCTTCGCTTTTTTTAATTCTGTTATCTGTTTTGAAATCACGTGGCAAAAGTATGAAAAAAGAATATCATCTTCTTTTAAAATCCGTATATAAATATTGCACAAATGCTTTTGAAAACAATAATAATGAGTCTTCTTGTTGCGCAATAGTATTGTAAATATAGTTTAGTTGCTTTGTTTCTATATCATTAAAATATGCCAGTTCGGGCGAAACAAAACCGTATCCATCAGGATTAAAATAGAATGCGAAGGATGATTTTCCAAATAAATTCTTTGAAAAAGGGTTTGGATTTGGTTTCCAGCCAAGTTGTTGAATTAACGTTTCCGTTAAATCGGTTTGCATTCCGATCTTATCGTTTACAAAAACTGTATCAATAGTTCCACCAATCCATAGCATGGGTATTTTGTATGTAAGCGGGTTAGATATTGAAGTGCCTTTAAAACTTAATGTTCCATGGTCTGCGGTGATAATGAGCAACGTGTTGTCCCAAAAATCGCTTTTTTTTAATTGTGCTACAAAATCGCCTAACCATTTATCACTGTAAGAGATGGCATGTTGATAGTTATTTTCTTTGATTTCCGGAATATCGTAGGGAGGATGTGAACTGATATTATAAGTAACTAAAAAGAAAGGAGTTGAAAAATTTTCCGTATCTTCAATAATTCTTTTATAAAAAAGCGCATCAGGAACTCCCCAATTTTGTTGTTTTGCCATATCCGGAAAATCATATACCGAAATGAGATGATCATATTTTGAACGCAAAACCAACGTTTTTGTATTATAAAACTCAATCTCCCCTGCATAGTAAAAATGTGTTTGATAACCTTTTTTTGTAAAATATTGAGACATATAGTCTAAATTTTCCATTTTTTCCGGAAAATACAGAATAGAATACGGACCTGCAATTGCGGGGTATGCTGCCAGCAAAGAGCCAATCCCCTTATCGGATCTGTTTCCTGTTGCATAAAAGTTATTAAATAAGATGCCTTCCTGCGCCAACTTGTTAAAATTCGGAGTAATATCAGAAACTCCTCCCAAAGGTTCAATAACTTTGTTGGAAAGAGACTCTACAATAATTAGAATTACATTTACCGGTTTGTGGTTTTTTGAGTTAATGAAAACCGGAATTTCACTATTTTCCGATTGCATACTGTTTAACATAACTGTTTCACAAAGCTCAGGAGCCATGAATGCTAACTTTTTCACATTGCCTTCATTATAGATTAATCTATGAAAAAATGCCCAATACGGATTAACTGCAACATGATTGGCATAAAGATTAGAACTGAAATAAACCCTGCTTAAATTGATTGGAGTTAGTTGAATCCCTCCCCGCATTGGAATGATGAGCGCAGCGCCAACAATTAAGATGATGAAAAATACCCACCATTTTTGTTTGTCTTGTTTTTTATTTGAATTAAAAAGAAAGCGATACAAAAGAATTAATCCTGCTACAATAGTAATTTCAATGAGAACCAATATTATCAGTTGTACATACGTTACGCAAGCCAGCATTCCTTTTGGATTTTCCAGCGCCGGCAGTATTTGCGTACTTAATCGCGTACCCCACTCCGCATATAACCCAATGTCGAATAAACCAAGAATTGAGCCACATAAAAGCATAACCATGGAGTAAATAAAAATGATTGAAAATAAAATATTTGAGCGTACTATAGGAGAAAAAAGCAGAACAAGAACAGGAAAAAAACTCAAATAGGTGGCAGTTGCCAAATCCATAGAAAAAGCGTGGTAAAAGGCTCGCAATATTTCGGAAAAAGAGAGATGGGCGCTGAATTGATAGTTATAAATCAAAAACAAAACTCTAAAAAACCAAAAAACGGCAACCCAAAATGCCAGATATTTAATAAAAAACAACAATAACTTAATACAATTTTTCATTTAATACTCCATTTCCAGGTTTCAATCATAATAAGTGCATCATTTTTCAGATAATCAATAATCGGAGCTAAAGAATCGTTATTTGGTGAAAAATCAAAATATAGCGATCCTTTTACAAAATATTGCGTACTGTCTGTCAGCCAAAATTTTAACGGAGTTGCCACATGTTTTCCTTCCAACTCATATAATCTTCCAAAAACCCTTTCCTGAGGGTCGCTTATGGTAGAAAACCGAATATCATCAGTCATTCTTCTTTCAGCATGAAACATCACTTGCTCTTCTTCTTCCCACATCAAATTATGCAGGTTATTATCAATGGGGAAGCATGACATTTTAACTACTGCTGACAGGGTATTGTAATTAATATCAATCCAAAAAATATTTTTTTCTTTTTTTTGAAAATACAAAACTGCGTTTTTTGAATAATCGAAAGTAAAAGGCAGAATACTGTCCCAGTGTTGAAAACTAATTTCCGGTGTCGCCAATCTTAAATATCCTTTAGGTTTTGGCACAGGGAGTTCTTGTTTTTGTACACAGGAAGTAATGAGGAGGAAAAAGATAGGGCAAAAAATCGGGATATGTGATCTCATTTTTTTTTACACTTATAATATTTAAGGTATCGGTAAAACCCGCATTTTTTGCCTCGTTAAGCGAAAAAACCACATCACCGGCGAGTACAGGTGAGCCATCGGAAAAAAACAAATTATCTTTTAATTCAAAAACATATAAAAGTCCATCCGGACTTGTATAATAATCTTCTTTTGCCAGGGCTGCGATCATATTACCGCTCTGGTCGCATTTAAACAGACCCTCAAACACATTAAAAAGTACAAATCTGCCGTCAGCGGTATTGGCCGGATTTAAGGGATCAAAGGTGGCAGGTTCTGACATCAGGCCAAAACGCAGTTCATTTTCTTTTTTTACCGTACATGACAAAAATAAAAAAATAATAATTAATAAAAAAAACGGTATTCCGACAGATCTGAGCTTCATTATAATTTAAATATAATTGTTTTTATTTTATTTTTCAATAATGTCAGAATAAACCCGATATCCTGCCTGTATTGTCTACATTAATTTTTTCCGCAGAAGGTATGGGAGGAAGCCCGGGCATTGTCATAATTTCGCCGGTAAACACAACAATAAAACCGGCTCCCGCAAAAAATTTGATGTTTCTTACAGTTAATATCCAGTCATCCGGAGCTCCGGGCAGCGAAGGATCGTCAGAAAAACTGTATTGTGTTTTTGCAATACATATCGGAGCCTTGTCAAGGCCGAGTTTTTCGAGCTGTCTAATCTGTTTATGTGCATCAGGCAGAATATCAATATTGCCTGCCCTGTAAATTTTACGGGCTATAATTTCTATCTTTTTGCTGATGGGCAGGTTTATATCGTAAGTATACTCAAAATTGTTTTTTAACTCACAGAGTTTAACTGTTTCTTCTGCAAGTTCCCTTCCGCCTTCTCCGCCTTTTTCCCATACATTGGATAAAACGGCTTTAAAACCGCAGTCTGCACATTTTTTAATTACCAGGGCGATTTCTGCTTCCGTATCTGCAGAAAAACAGTTTATTGCAATAAGAGCCGGAATTTTAAATTCGTTTTTTATATTTTG
>Ga0123353_10013690_pt1 | contig 11632 bp, 11 predicted proteins | sample TergutLab28metaG_3_FD_92763 | JGI IMG/M metagenome (GOLD analysis project Ga0123353, IMG submission 92763) | Labiotermes labralis P3 segment gut microbial communities from Petit-Saut dam, French Guiana - Lab288 P3 | ecosystem: Host-associated > Arthropoda: Insects > Digestive system > Gut ... | reverse complement strand
TTTTAGTTTTATTTAATTTCATTAAGTTTTAGTTTTATTTAATTTCATTAAGTTTTAGTTTTATTTAATTTCATTAGTATTTAACTATATAAATTATTTAATTTCATTAATTTTAATATATAAAATTATTAATAAGATTAAATTAAATTTTTATATAACATATTTTTATATTATATTTAGAATTCATTTGAGGAGAAGAAAAATGCTAACAAAAAGAATTATTCCATGTTTAGACTGCGATCTTCAAGTTCCAGAAGGTCGTGTTGTTAAGGGAGTTGAATTTAAACAGATAAAATACGCTGGAAACCCAGTGGAATTAGCTAACAAATATTATGAGCAAGGAGCAGATGAACTAGTTCTTCTTGATATTACAGCTTCAAGAGAAAAAAGAGCTACTATGAAAAACGTAGTTGAAGCTGTTACAGAAAATGTATTCATACCTATATGTGTAGGTGGAGGAATTAGGAAAGTTGATGATTATGTTGATATACTTAAAGCTGGAGCTGATAAATGTTCTACAAATACTGCAGCTATACATAATCCTGAACTTATAAATGAAGCATCTGAAGTAGTTGGTACTCAAGCATGTGTAGTTGGTATTGATGCAAAAAGAAGATATGTTGAAAACCCTAAAGAAAGTGATGATAAAAATATAATCGAGACTGAAAAAGGTTATTGTTGGTTTGATACTAGTATTTATGGAGGAACTGAATTTACAGGAATGGATGCTATTGATTGGGCTCAAGAATGCCAAAAAAGAGGAGCTGGTGAAATTCTTTTAACTTCAATGGATAGGGATGGAACTAAAGATGGCTATGATCTTGAACTCACTAAAGCTATCAATGATGCTGTTGATATTCCAATTATAGCTTCTGGTGGTGTTGGCACTCCTAAAGATATTCTCGATGCATTTGAAATAGCTGATGCCAGTGCGGCTCTTGCAGCTAGTATTTTCCATTTTGATGAATATCCTGTACCTGTGGTTAAGGAATATTTAAAGGAAAATGGAGTTAATGTTAGATTATGATTTTAATGATATAGCTATTGTTGATTTAAACATTTAAAGATAATCATGGAACTTAATTCTCAAATAAATCTAAAGCTCACCCAAGAATCAGGTCAAACTTCTCAAGCCCCATGGCAAGTTAAAGGAAATAGCTATTGTGATGTGGTAGAAATAGCTAAAACGCCAATTCTTATAAAAGTTCATCAAAAGGATATTAGCTATTTAAACCTAGAATATGAACTTCCAAGATCTAATCAAAATATATCCATTGATGAGGTCGCTATTGAAAGGGAAATAGCTATTGGAAACGAAATAGCTATTGGAAATGAGGTAACTATTGGAAATGAGGTAGCTCGAATATTTGATTTAAACTTTGATTTGGACAAGTTTTACACCTATTTAGCTGAAGATGACAAACTTGAACCAGCTACTCGTTTTTGTAGAGGTCTTCGATTGTTTTTAGCTAAAGATCCATTTGAATGTATGGTTTCTTCTATTGCTTCAGCTAATAATTCTATTGCTCGTTGGACCAAATCAGTAGCTAAAATAAAAGAAAAATGGGGTGAAAGTCTTGAATTTCCAAGTGGAAGATTTTATAGCTTTCCAAGACCTTCTGTTCTCATGTCAGTTTATGAAGATGAATTTGAAGAATATGAAGCTATTGGTAGAACCATGGAAATTGAATGTTGCAGACAAAATTTAAAATCTTGTGGACTTGGATATAGGGCTCCTTACATGAAAAAAGCAAGTGAACTCCTTACACTTGAAATTGATTTATTTGAAATTCCAAAAATGAGCTATGATGAAGCATTTGAAACTGTGAAAAATCTTCCAGGTGTAGGACCAAAAGTAGCTGATTGTATACTTTTATATGGTTATGGGTTTAGAGAAGCTTTTCCATCTGATGTTTGGATAAAAAGAATTGTTTCACATCTTTATTTTGATGATAAAGATATTTCTGTAGATAAGATTCGTGAGTTTGGAATGGAAAAGTTTGGTGATTATGCAGGATATGTGCAGCTTTATTTATTTCACTATGCTCGTAAATCAGGTTTAATGAATAAATTAAAATGATTATTCTGTTTTTTTAAAATAAAATTATTTATTCATTTTTTTTAAAAAAAATAAATTATTTAATACTATTTTTTTTTAAAATAAAATTTTTAGTAGTTATATAGTAGTTATATAATAAATCCTATATCATAATTATAACCTTATTATAAATTATAATTATAAACTATACAAATTATAATTAATTATACAATTTTATAATATAAATTATAATAATATAGAAATAAAGTAATGAGAATCTTATTTTTTAAAATTATATATAAAATAAACCGATACAATTAAATAATTGTAAGTATATATTATATAATGTATATAATATGAATTCAAAAAATATGGAAGTCTAAAAAATTATTTTGATAATAATATTTTTCTAGTTGTTATAAGATATTCATTAATAATTTAGATATTATTTATTTAATTATTAATTCATAGCTTATTATTGTAATTATTACTAATTTTACTAATATTTTATTAATATTTAACAAAATTAGATATTTTATTTATAAAAATATAATTTACAAAATTATAATTTATAAAATTAGATATTTTATTTGCAAAATTAGATAAAATTAATATTTATTAAAATTATTAGACTGAGAAAAAAATATATTCTTTAAAAAATATATTTTTGATTATTATAAGATGAGTAGGAGTTAATCTATTAACTTCCTGAATATTAAGGATAGATTATATGATATTTAAAAAGAGACTTATATTATTCTTGATGTTGTTTTCTTGTTTTTTTATATTAATTAGCTCAGTTTCTGCAGCTAATTTAACTGTAAACGAGGACACTTCTAATAAAGTAATAACGGATTGGATGAAAAATGATGCAAAAAATGGAGACAGCTTAATTTTTAATGTTTCTAGTTATAAGTTAGACAATACATTAGTTGTTAATAAATCTATTAATATTAAGAGCGATCAGAATACTAAACTTGTTTTTGATAGAAATAATAGAGATATGTTTAATTTAACCACTAATGATATCAAATTTTCAGGTTTGAATATAGAATTTAATGCCAAAGGCAGCACTAAATATAAACCAACTGTGATAGCTGTTGTAGGAACAACTAAAAGATTTGATATGGTTAATGTGAATATTACTGTATCTCAAAGTAATGCTGGAGCAGTAGGTGGAGATAAAGCTAAAGGAAATATCCGCGACTGTAATTTTGTTATTTTAAAAGCTAATTCTGTTGGGTTTTCAATTGGAACTTGGTCTGGAAATATTGTTAATTCTAATATTATAGCTAGAGGTGCTAGTTCTTATGGAATAGCTTTTAGAAAATGGAATGGTAATTTGATAAATTCCACAGTTCAATCTAGTGGTAAAGGATCAATAGCAGTTTATGCCCATACATGGAATGGTAAAATAGAAGATAGTACAATATCTAATACTGGAAGTTCTATGTATGATACTGGATTTGTGTCTGTCAAATCAAAAGGAAGTATTGTAAGAACTACAATTAAATCTTCTGAAAGTTATGCTGTAATGGTATCTGACAATGTTAAAGTTAGTAGCAGTTCTATTTCTTCTGGAAAAAGATTTGGTAAAATTTATAGATATCGCCCAGAATTAGTTTTAAGTCAACCGATTTCTGTTAGAGGAAATACTTACACCTTTAGAGTATTTAACAATGGTTATTTTGCTTCTAAAAAAAATCATTTAGGTGTATCAGTTCGTGGAAAATTAGTAGCTAAAACACCTGTTAGAGCTATAAAAGCAGGTAAATTTACTAATGTAAAGGTGAATATACCTTCAAGATTTGCCAATTCAAGGTTTATTAAAACTGCAAAGGTAGATTATCACAATAAAGTTAAAGAATTCTTTAAGAAAGATAATACTGTTAAGTTTAAATTTTAGTTAGAATCAGCTTTTTATTAGTTGAAACTATATTAAAATAAACAATATTTCATTAAAGCTATTTTTTAGCTTTTACTTTATTTTATTTTTATTTATTTTTAATTTTTATTTTGTATTTTTTTATTCTTTTTATTTATTTTTAATTTTTATTTTATATTTTTCATATTTTTTTATACTTATTATATTATCTATAATTTTTATTTTTAAAAGATATTATTTATTAAATAAAATAAAAATAAGAATATAAAAAATAAAATAAAATATATAAAAAATTTATATAAAAAATTATAATTATTTAAAATGGTGATAGTATGGATATTCCTTATGGATTGGCAATGAGAGGATTATTAAAGCAAAATGATGAAATTTTAATTTTAAAAAGACATCCTAATTCTAGAACTAATCCTAATCGTTGGGAATTACCTGGAGGCAAGGTAGATCCTGGAGAAGATTTTGATAAAGCATTAATTAGGGAATTTGATGAAGAAACAAATTTAGAAATAAAAATCAATGATTTAATAGGTGCTGTTCAGGAAGATTTTCCACATAAAAGAACAGTAGCTATTGTGATGAATGTTGAAATCATTTCTGGAGAAATTAAAATTAGTGATGAACACACAGATTGGAAATGGGCTACTATTGAAGAAATTAAAGAATTAAAAATTTCTGGCTGGTTTGAAAAATTATTAATTGAGAAAAATTATAATCTTTAAGAAATTTTATATTTTTTATAAGCATATATTTTTTATAAGCATATATTTTTTATAAGCATATATTTTTAAGAAACATATACTTTTTATAAGCATATATTTTCAATAAGCACATATTTTTAATAAACACATATTTTTAAGAAACTTTTATATCATTAATAAATCTATATCTAATAAATCTTTATCTTTAAAGAAACTATATATAATATAAAAATCAAATTAGTCTTATAATTTATCTTTTGTAAATTTGATGAAAAACAGTAATTAGCTGAAATATTTAACAGAAGTAATTTTTTTTAAACAAGTCACTTCCTTGTTTTAGATATTATTCCATTAATTTAAAAGATATTTTATTTGTTTTAAATTCAGGAGGAATTAAATGGACTTAAATATAAAAATAAACCAACAAGACCATCTTGACATCGGTGGAGCCGATACTGTAGAACTTGCTAAGGAATATGGAACTCCTTTATATGTAATTGATGAAAATAGAATTAGAGAAAATTACAAAAGAGTTTATAAGGCTTTCACAAAATATTATTCTGATTTTAAAATATTTTATGCTTGTAAAGCTAATACTAACCTTTCTGTAATGAGAATACTTGAAGAAGTTGGTAGTTCTATTGATGCAGTTTCTCCTGGAGAAGTTTACACAGCTTTAAATACAGGATTTACTCCTGATAGAATTCTTTTCACTGGAAACAATGTTAAAGATGAAGAATTAAAATACATTGATGAAACTGGTGTTAGAATAAATATAGACTCAATTTCTCAGCTAAAAAGATTGGCTAATATTATTAATCCTAAAAAAATCATAAAAGAAACTGGAGAAGCTTATAAAATATCATTTAGAGTCAATCCTATGGTAGGTGCAGGACATCATGAACACTGTATTACTGGTGGAGAAATGAGTAAATTTGGTATTAAAGATAATGAAGCTGTTGAAGTTTATAAATTAGCTGAAGAACTTGGATTTAATCCAGTTGGAATGCATACTCACATTGGATCTGGGATTTTAGATCCTGAACCATTTAAATTAGCTACTACTGTTTTAATGGATATTGCAGGTGTTGTAGCTCAAAAAACCGACATCGACTTTGAATTTTTAGACCTTGGAGGAGGACTTGGAATACCATATACTCCAGAAGAACATTTACTTGATATTAATCCATTTGCAGAGGAAATTACTGGAATCTTTAAATCAAAATTGTCTGAATATGGAATGGATGGTGTGAAATCTCCATCAATGTATATTGAACCTGGAAGATATATTGTAGGAGATGCATCTGTTATTTTAACAAAAGTGAATACTGTTAAAGATAGCTATCGTAAATTTATTGGTGTTGATTCTGGATTTAACACTATTCTTCGCCCATCAATGTATGATTCTTATCATCATATTATGGTAGCTAATAAAGCAAGTGCAAAAGAAGTTGAAACATTGGATATTGCAGGTAATGTTTGTGAATCTGGTGATTTATTTGCACGAGATAGACCTCTTCCAAAAATCGAAGAAGGTGATCTTTTAGCTATTATGAATGCAGGAGCTTATTCTTTTTCAATGGCATCTCAATATAATTCAAGACCTAGACCTGCTGAGGTATTGGTTAAAAATGGAGAATCCGAAATAGTCAGAGAAAAAGAAACTTATGATGATTTGTTTAATAAACAAATTATTCCAGAAAGGCTTAAAAAATAATTATAATAAATTTTTCTTTATTATTTTTATTTTATTTTAAAATAATTTTTTTAATATTTTTAATAGATAAAATAGATAAAATTTTTAATCATATAAAATTAAAAAAATTAAAAAAACATATAAAATTAAAAAAATTTAAAAAAGCATATAAAATTTAAAAAAGAATTTTTTTAAAAAAGATAACATATATTAATACCTTTGACATAAATATTTTAGTACTATAAAAAATAGGATAATTTTCATATTTTAAATTTAATAATATTATTTTAAATATATTTTGAAACAATGTTCCCTGTATTTTATATTTTTAAAGTAGCTATTTTGTTTAATGAACAATAGCTATTTGTTATGTATATTCATTTAAAAATTATAATTATAAGAGGTTATTTAAATGCAAAGATCAAGAGGATCTAGAAGTAGATCAAGAAAAAAAATGACTAAAACTCAAAGACCTGGAAGATCTAATCCAATCACTAGGAAAATTCAAAAATTCAATAATAATGATTTAGTACATATCATTATAGATCCAAGTGTCCATAGAGGTCAACCACACACAAGATTTCATGGCAAAACCGCTAAAGTAATTGGATACAGAGGCAGTGCTTATATTTTAACATTGAATGATGGTAATAAACCTAAAGAGTTAATTGTCAGACCAGAACACTTACAATTACAAGAGTGATTCCTATGATAGGGAAAAAAGCATTGGAAAATAATCCAATTCCTGCAGCTAAAGTAAAACAAATGCTGGAAGAATTTTCTGAAACTCATGAGTTATCTTATGAGCAGAATTTAACTTTGGATCATGTTACAAAGTTTAATAAACTTTCTTTAGAAGATGCTGAAGAATTAATCTCTAAATTAGAAGAATTTGTCAAAATAAAGCATGCTGTACGTATAGCTGATTTAATGCCTGAAGATTTGCCTGATTTAAGATTGATGTTTGCTAAAGAAAGAATTCCTATAAAAAAAGAAGATATGGAAGAAATTCTTAAAGTTGTAGATGATTATAGACGAGAAGAATAATACTCATCAAATTTATACTTTTTAAGAATATTTTTTTATTTTATAATATTTCTTAAGCTTAAATGTATTTTCTATATTTTAGAGTGTATTTTTAAATTTAAGAGTAATTTTATAAGTTTTAAAATATATATAAAGTTTAGTTATTTATTTAAATTAAAAATATTCATATAAAGTTTAATTATTTATTTAAATTAAAAATATATATAAAGTTTAATTATTTATTTAAATTAAAAATATTCATATAAAGTTTAATTATTTATTTAAATTAAAAATACTCATATATTGTTTACAAGATAATGTTTTTTAAAATATTATCTTAATTATGCTTATGTTGTGATTAAATGGAAGATAATGCAATCATATTAGATTATTTACCTTTAGGATATGTAAATGAAGACATGTCTGCTTTTAAAAGGAAGCCTGTTGCTCAGGCTATTGGAACCGAAAATTTCACTTTATTAGAGTTAACTCCTAAAGAAGAAACTGATCTTGAAATCCATGAAAATGTGTATATTGGAGCTGGAAAAAGAGATAAAATTAATAGGGTTAAAGGTAAACTTGATTTTGAAAATTTAACCGCAACTAGTAGAATTGAAATTGATTATGTAATTGGTGAAATTATCTTGGATCATGAAGATAAATATATTGGTTGGATTAATGAAGCAGGTTCATTAAGTACACGATTACATAAATTAGAATTATTACCCGGTATTGGTAAAAAACATATGTGGGATATAATCAAACAAAGGGAAGAAAAACCTTTTGAAAGTTTTGAAGATCTTAAAAAAAGAGTACCTCTTTTAACAGATCCTGTAGCTAGTTTATCTAAAAGAATAAAAATAGAATTGGATAATAATCAGGTTAAAAGAGGCAAAAATAAATATCGTATTTTCACTCAAGGTCCTAGAAGACAAGGTGGAAGGAATCAAAGAAGAGATAGAAATAGAAGAAGAGATTAATTTTAAAATATTCTTTTTTATACTTTTCTTTATTTATTCTTTTTTTTATTTTATTTTTTCATTATTTTATTATTTATTTCATCATTATTTTATCATTTTTTTATTATTTTTTCATCATTTTTTTTATACATTTATTTCATTATTAGTTATATCACTTATTTTATCATTTTTTTATTATTTTTTCATCATTTTTTTTATACATTTATTTTATCATATTTTTATACATTTATTTCATCATTACTTATGTAGATATAATTTAATTAAACACTTATTATAATAATAAATTAAAGAATATAATATAACTTTAATATATAATTAATATAATTAAACATATTATGAAGTATTGAGTGATTTTTTTGAAAAATAAAATTAATAATTATAAAAATAGGATTATGGATGATAAAAATAAAATTAGTAGTGCTAAAAATAAAATCATCACTAATAAAAATAAAATTAACACTAATAAAAATAGTTCTTTATCACCGTCATTAGCTAAACAAACAAAAAAAATACTTCAAAAATATGGGATTCGTTTAAATAAGAATTTAGGGCAAAATTATTTAATAGATGATTTTAAATTAAAAAAAATAATCAATTTTGGAGATTTATCAAAAAAAGACACAGTTTTAGAAATTGGTCCTGGAATAGGCACTTTAACTTTAGAATTAGCTAAAAATGCAAAGAAAGTTATAGCTATTGAACAAGATACAAAAATTTTTGAAGTATTATCTAAAAGACTTGCTGATGAATCTATTAATAATGTAGAGTTAATAAATGAAGATGCTGTGAAAATAGATATTTCTAATTTTTCAAAATGTAATAAAATTGTTTCTAACTTACCTTATCAAATATCTTCCCCAATAACATTTAAATTTCTTGAATTTGATTTTGATTTAGCTATTTTAATGTATCAAAAAGAATTTGCTAATCGTATGATAGCTAAAGTTGGTGAAAGGAATTATTCTAGACTTTCAGCTATGTTATATTTTAAAGGAAAGGTGGAATTTTTAGACAATGTTTCACCACAATCATTTATTCCTCAACCAAAAGTAGATTCAGCTGTTGTTAAATTAACTCCATTAACTAGTGAAGATAATTTATTAAATGAAAATAATAAAGATGAATATTCAACAATATGTAAAGCTATTTTTCAACATAAAAATAAAAAAATTAGAAATGCTTTAATAGATTCAAGGCATATTTTAGATTGTAATGATAAGAAAAAATTAAGAGAATATTTAGATTCAAATCAGTCTTTAGAAAACTTTTTATCAAAAAGAGTAATAAGTACCTCCCCAGAAGAAATATTGGAATTAGCTGTTTTATTAAGACCTATAATAAAACAAAATAAATGATAAAGTACATAAGTGTATACACATGAAAATTGGAGAATTTGAGTTTGAAATAGATGATATGGTCTATGAACCTTCTGATGATAGTTTTTTATTAGCTAATAATCTTGATATTGATTTTGGAGATAAAGTTCTTGAAATAGGAACTGGATCTGGAATAATAGCTATGTATGCTTCAAAAATAGCTGATGAAGTTATAGCTACTGATATTAATTTTGATGCTATATTATTGTCTGAAAAGAATTTTTTAGCTAATAATATTAAAAATATAAAACTTCTTTTTGGGGATTTATTTGAACCAATTAAGAAAGAAAGTAGTGAAAATCAAAAGTTCGATGTAATTTTATTTAATACTCCATATTTACCTACTGAGGACTGTGAAATCTTAGAAGACAATTTAAATTATGCATTTGATGGTGGATTAGATGGAAGAAAAGTTATTGATAATTTTTTAAATGAAGTGAAAAATTTTTTAAATGAAGGTGCTAGAGTACAATTAGTTCAATCTTCACTTTCAAATGTTGAAAAAACACTTTTAAAATTAGAAGAATTAGGATTTTCAGTTGAAATAACAGCTAGTGAAAGGTTTTTCTTTGAAGAAATAGTTTTAATTACAGGATTTTTGCATTGATTTTATTAATGTATTTCAAGGTTTTAATATCAATAGTTTCATAGGTTTTAATATCAATGTATTTTGAGATTTTAATATCAATAGTTTCATAGGTTTTAGTATCAATAGTTTCATAGGTTTTAATATCAATATGTTTCTAGATTTTAATATCAATGTATTTTGATAAATAAAAAAGAAAGACTCTTAAAAAAATAATAAGAATCAAAAATATTTAAACTTGTATATTTAATTTGTATGCTTAATGATAAATAATATTTATTAGATTTCTTAAATAAAATTTAATTTAAGCATAAAATCTTTCATCATCAGTATTATATACTTTGAAAAATGCACAGTTGTTAAAACCAACATATATGTCACTTTCATCTAAAGAAACAGAAGTTTTTATAATTCCAGTACGTATTGTTTGGTAAGACAAAATCCATCTGCCTTCTGAATCAGTCATTGCTACATGAGTTTTACCATCAACTATAATAGTTACCAAAGTATTTCCAACAGCATTGCCATTTTCATCAGTCAAAATGCCTGTGATATTTACAATTTCTCCAATTATAACATCATCATGCATAATACTTGAATTTATAATCATTTTTTCAGTATCTAAACTAGCTGCAAAACTTGTATTTAAACTCAATACAATTAATAAAGTGGCACCAATTAAAATCAATATGTGCATTGATAGTTTTTTGTAGTTGTGTATTATCTTTCCACCCCCCTTTATGTATAAATAAAAAAAATTTTTATAAATTAAAGATTATTTTATTTTTAATATATTATAATAAGTATAAAATTATAATATTTTTATAAATTAAAGATTGTTTCATTTTTAATATATTATAATAAGTATAAAATTATAATATTTTTATAAATTAAAGATTATTTCATTTTTAAAATTATAAAATTATAATATTTTTATAAATAAAAAATATTTTCATTTTTTTAAATTATAAAAATATAAAATTATAAAAGTTATATAAATAAAAAAAATATTAAAAAAAGTTAAAATTAACCTGTAACAGTTACTTTTAACATTTTATCGCCTTGTTTTATGGAGTTTACAACATCCATTCCAGAGATAACTTTTCCAAATACTGTATGAACTCCATCAAGATGTGGTTGAGGAGAATGAGTTATGAAAAATTGGCTTCCTCCAGTATCTTTACCTGCATGAGCCATAGATAAAGCTCCAGTTCCATGTTTATTATCATTTATTTCACATTTGATTTGATATCCTGGACCACCAGTTCCATTTCCAACTGGACACCCACCTTGGATTACAAAATCATCAAGAACTCTGTGGAAAGTTAAACC
>Ga0123353_10013685_pt1 | contig 11635 bp, 6 predicted proteins | sample TergutLab28metaG_3_FD_92763 | JGI IMG/M metagenome (GOLD analysis project Ga0123353, IMG submission 92763) | Labiotermes labralis P3 segment gut microbial communities from Petit-Saut dam, French Guiana - Lab288 P3 | ecosystem: Host-associated > Arthropoda: Insects > Digestive system > Gut ... | reverse complement strand
GTGTGTATGTGTGTATATATATATATATATATATATATATATATATATATACACACACACACACACACATCATCTAACGTAATAGGATATATGATCCCAGTTACTTCGCGAGGATATTAAATTGTAAATATATATTTTTATGCGTCTTAAAAGAAATTCCTCTATATGTTCCTGATATGTGAATGGCCCGAAGATGGCCAACCTCGAATGCCGAAATGTTTTGTTATGGACTGTGCAGTACATAAAGTAATAAATTTTATGTTAAAAGTGATAAAAACTATTTCTGTGGCACTTCAGTAATATACCAAACACAGTGGGTTGCCATACTGTAAAATACATTAAAGTGCGCACGATAACCCACCCCTGACCTATCCTGCGCCACTTGACACTGGGAAAACGTAAATTCATTAAGAGGTATTTTGATACTACACTCCCGTCTTCGCCGAGGTCTTTGACTGAGCTTTAGCAACTTAAGTCCTTCAAAATTCCCACTATTTATCTATTTGCATTGTATCTCGCAACACGGCTTCACCTTCATTGTTACGCCACAGTAAATGAACGTGCCCATCGAATTTGGCGTAAATGAAACAGCACAAATGCGGCATGTTATCTGAGTGTTATGGACATCAATCACTGTGACCGAGACGTAATTGGTGGTGCCTTGGTTCGAGTACTCCCATCTCGACGCTCCATTACAACGGGTAAACACAGGCTACATGTGTCACCCCGTCCGCAACACAGTCCTCCGCACAACACGTGCTATTAACAGTTAGTGCCCTCCAACAGCGCGTGCCTACGATTTGCCAGCAGCAAATTAGTGCAATTGCTACATCCGTCGCTCAAAATTAAACAAAAACGCCGGCCTGTTCCACACATGAAATCTACTCTAGTACTTGATGGAAATTAATTTTACAGTCACGTGTTACATTCAAAGGATTAAAAACAACGTGGTTCGAAACCCGGCGGAAGCGAGAGATTTATCCTCTACAAACACAGTCCAGACCAGCTCTGGGCCCACCCAGTCTCCTATTCAATGGGCACCAATGTTCCTTACCGTGGGTAAAGTCAAATAGTGCCGAGGTTGAAGTGAGTTCAGCTACATCTCTTCCACCGTGTATGTCTTCAGGGTGAGGAGAGAAACAAAATTTGACTTAATTTTATCTTTTTCATTCTCTTTATGGGCTCCAAATTTTGCACATAAGGATGTGTCTGTCAATTGAGTCATCAATCATCTAACATCGATAATAACAAACCACAAGGCATAGGAACTCCCCTAAAAGAATTTTAGATAGTTACAGCGTCGGGCGCCGACAAGAGCCCCCGTCGTCTAAGGCCTCTGCTATTTTCTGCCACTCGAAAACTGTCAAAATGGGTCCTAATTACACCCGGGGGCATGTCTGAGTATTTTTCTGTATTTCTGTTATCCTGTGCAGTTAGAAGACTTAATATGGGGCAACATTCATCAACGCGGAAACTAGGAGACCTTGGCCCGCAATATCCTGTAGCGCTATGCCAACAGACACACATCTGGTCATGACATTTGTCTCATTTCTACAGGCCGAGGTTTCAGGATTGTGTTCACTAATCTCAAGCATTGGATTCTACACTGAACCACTTACATTTCAATCTATTATTTATCACATTAATCTAAGATTCACTGTAATATTATTACCTCCATTTACGACATCTCCAAAATTTATTCTTCCCTTGTCCTAGGTATCACAGAAAGGGCTAATGGGTAGTGAAACCTGTCAAGAGATAAACTGTGTACAATGCAGGAACAAATGCATCATTTTATCTCCCATCATTTTTCTGCAAATAGCACATCCATCGAATTAAACACATATTTTCACCCCAGCACATAACAATATTGTACGTGATCACATGACGTACAAAACAGAATTCCTCGGAGCCGCCACTGTAATGGATACTATCATTTGTAAAAGTCTTTTACAAAAAGCATTCCCATGTTCTGTCCACGTCAATAGAATGAAAATATTGTATGTGTTATGCAGAACGCTGTTATGATTGACACAACGAATAAATCTGCCTGGCGAAATGTTAAATATTACCATAACCCAATTCAATATTGTCAGGAAGCGTTTGTTCAGACTTAAATGGGATGACAGGGGTAGTTAGGATGCTGACGACCGGATTCTGATGGAACTAGCTCGGATTGTTAATTAATGTAGGCCTTTTATATAAGTTTTTAATTAGACATCAGCCCCTTCTGTTCATATAATCAGAGATGAATCTGAAAATGCACTCAGTTTTAATTGGATTTGGTTTCGTCATTGAATTTTTAATAACTAGAAGGCTTCATTACGACTTGTTTGGTTTATTTTCAGTTATAGAAACAGGAACCATGGTTCTGTAGTCGGTTCGTACGAAGCTTTTCAACTCATTACGTCTCTCCGAGTTATAACTGTGATTATAACTTTCGAAGAATGTATTAATTATTCTGTTGTATTAATGAATTTACCCACTCTCCTCAACGTTTGAACCTCCTACCCTTATTTTATTAAGAAAATACGAAAAGTACACATTTCGACTCCAGTAATATACTGTTCCCAGTTAAAACAACTTTAATACACTGACAATAAAAAACGTTACTGTCATTTGAATAAAAAGCCTATTTTATTGTTATACTATATTTGAACATATTCTGATTCTGCAACTGTGGGTCACGGGCGTGAATATTCGCAACCGTGATTGATGTGCGTCATTATACCGTAGTAAATAGGCACAGAAGCCAGCGTATCCTTATATTTATTATACGCAGAAGGAGAAGTCGCATTGAACTCACATGAATGGGTTATCAGACGTGCTGTATCAAACGCTGCGGTCACCCTGTTTCTTGTCAAAGTCACGCGTATTAAATCAAGTCGAAATGCAGGTCATTTCTTGCGTTTTGTACGATGCAAGTGATTTATGTGCTGAACAGAGTTAAAAATAAGCCTCCATTAACATCCAACGAGTAGTGATAATCGTGAAAAAATTAAATTTAATACACTGTGATGTTGGAACTTGACTGACGTGGCATTTAGATGTTATCGTACATAAAATATTGCTATAAAAATAAGCATGGCATGTCGTTCAAGGTAAAAAGTTCTGCTAATACCTGTGAGGATCGGCAAGAAACTGTTTTCCTTTAAACTAGCTCCATCCAACGGAGAACTAGCAGAAAAGCTGACACACTCTCATTTCTTCAAGAAATACCTCGATTTTATACAACATGAAAGCTTACTTTACAAGAACACGCTCTTCGACACTATCTGAGCAAATCAGAACCAAGTTTACACGATCACATCTGTTTCCTCTAAGATCAATTACGCATACATATTCCAAGCGACCCATTTTTCCTAGACTTGCGGAAAAAAACTTGATATGAATTTCTTCCGTGTGTTCTTTACTCCCCACACCCTCCTGGAACAGCAGTTTTTTAGATTTATTCTTATGTTAGCATCCATTTTTTTTGGTAAGTCTTACAGTGCAATTTGAACGCAATTTAAAAACATAATTTCGTAATTTTAATTGCCCCTTTTTGTGCACACAACTGTCGTTCTAGCACAAACGACAGCAGATTTCAAGTCTCTCTTTCCCCTACCCATGCTCTTACACCAAAACAACACTGCATACATTACTTTTCCAGCCCACAGGACACGTTAAAAATAACTGTGCCTCTCGTAATGTCATATTAATTCAGACGTTAACATACAGACACTGCCAAATACGAGACCGACGCCATATGTGACAAAGATAACGAACTCAAGACAGTCCGTCCACCGACCCAGAGCGCCACTTTCCATAACCTACAGACACACATTAACGACATAAAATACAGCCTAATGACTATATCAATGGATTTTATTTCCTGCGGCGCTACGGCCCACCCCGCGTCATGGCCTCCTCATTCTTGAGGTTTCCAGATCACATACAAAGACGGCAACACAGTCGGTATGACTCCTCTGATGATCAGCTCGTCGCAGAGACTTCTACCTGACAACACTCAACACTCATAACAGACAAACATCCCCGGTGGGATTCGAACCCACAGTCTCAACAGGCGAGCGGCCGCAGATCTACGCCTTAGACCTTGCGGCCACTGGGACCGGCACATATTCCGATACTGGTTTGGACAGCCTGATAATATCAAGAAACATCTCAGAGTGCAATATGGTTAAGATTCTTCTGTTCAGAAAGTACCTAATTCAAATCTTGTTCGGATGATCTGGTGCCCTGACTGCTGACTCTCCGTGGCCCCTCCAGGTAGACATCAGGACACAGAAATACATGACTAATTTTTTTTCCGGATCCGTAAATATACACAAATCTTGTTCATTTTCCGGTTTTATATAACATTCTGCAGTTGAAGCAACGTTATGAAATAATCCAACAACCAACTACTACTTGACTGAAGACCAGCTTGATCCTTTGGGTTTGGAACAGGGTAAAAGAATAAGAAGCTGGTATGAAATTGTAACGTCTTGGTTTTTCATGGCAGTGAACAGCCACACCGTCGTTTGCTCAGGTAAGACACTCTGTTGCAGTCCAATAGATGACTACCGACGTTTCGTAGGTTCATGCAGCGTACATCTTTCATGAACAGTTTGAACTAAATGTAATTTGTATATTTGTGATGTTGGTCCCAACAAGTAAGAGCAAACCACCTAAAAAAAAACAGCAGACCATAAAGAATAGTTTTCCTGCAGTTTATTTTGTGAATTTTGTTTGGAGTCCACACATATTTTTGTAGGACATTTCGTACACACAAGGTTTTCGTTATCTGGAGTGTTTGTACTGGTTTTATACCAACCCTCAGAAGTTACAGTAGGTTATACGTACATTCAGAATCTTGCATTTGATGGCGGTCTCCCTTTCGTTTTGATATGCATATTCCCTCTGTGTATACTTTCATATTGTGACAGAGCTCGCCTTACTGAACTACCCGCTGCAGGGACAAAGTAGATATCAATAAAATACGATTCAGCTAAACCAGAACTTTATGTAAATATTTGGTCAACTCTGGTATTAAATTTTCACGTTCGTGTGTTTACATACGCATTTTGGAAATGCTTTCAACTCTGTTAGCATTAGCTACGGAAAAGAAACCAAAATTGTATCGGCAAAAATTAATTCATTAAATGCAAAAAAAAAAATCTAAGAATAAACTGTGTCTGGGGCCACAGTTTCACTAAAGTTTCATTCTGATTGAATGCACAGGACGTTCTGGAATGAATTACAACGTCTATGTTCCTTCAAACGCTATCTTCCGTGGGTCCACAATGATACTATTACGAACTCTAAGCCTGCATTAATAAGTATACAGTTAAGCGACATATTTTAGTTAAACAATATAAACTCCCTAAACTGCAGTGTTTCTCATCTTGCTGCTACGGCAGATCCCTTACGAATAGCACAAATTCTGTCAACCCCTTCCCTAATATTATCTTATCTCGAAGGCCCCTACATGACTCGCGGGAACATCTAAATTTCGAAAATTTGTAAACAAGCATCACACGTACTCTCTGAGAAAAGTTTATTCAGTCAACGTAAAAGTTCATTAGGTAAACTGTTATTTTACCTTGCAGTAATGACAGTAAAACTGCGATTAGGAAAAACTTAAAAGGAAGAAAATTCAAGTTCCACTGAGCACAAAATACGCAATATTTTACCATTATTGAAGATAAACATGCGTAAAATATTAAAAATATTCAGTACAAGAACAGAGAGACTCTAACAACCTCGCCGACCTCAACGGGTCCGCGGACGTTCGAACAACACACATTTCATTCTACATGAAGCCCAAAATTTGCCCAGTACGTCTGGCCACCATTCCGTCTTATATAAAGCTGACACAAGCGATAAGCTACAATATGGAAGTTTCTTATAATAAAACCAACTAGACGCACTAATTTCTCAAATTTATTTTTGGAATAAAATTCTACATGTTTCGGACAGTTCCTCTGTCCATTATCAGGAGTTGTTCACTGTACACACAGCAATTGTATATGTCATACAGGTTTGCTGACAGCTTGCGAGCAGGATCAGGACAAAGGAACAGTCCGAAACATGTAGAGTTTTATCCCAAAAATAATTTGAGAAATTAGTGTATCTAGTTGATTTTATTATAAGAATTTATCACGATGCACGGTCACCTGAACTTCAATATGGAAGTTGTTTCGTCGTCACCAGTGCTGTCATTTTTACCTTCAAGATGTCCAGCAAACGCTCCCCATAATTTTCCGTGTACGACGTATTCTTTCGCGTTGTGGGGTTTGACGGCTGTAAGTACTCACGGATGCGCTACCGCTTGCATCTTGTTCAACCTCATTTCCTTCATCAATATCGTGTCCCTCGCTGTTGTCATTCATTAGTGTACAGTTTGAACAACTTGTGCGATCTTGTATTGTTGGTATGAGAGACATATTTTGTGTGTGTACAGATACAAATGCGCAAAACTGCACTGCCACAGGCAAACGCAGTTGATTTTGCAGAGAGAAGGAAGGGGCAGCCGTCAGCGCGCACGTACCCACCCGTATGTTTCTGTGTGTTTCAGCTGTAAAAGCCTTCGTTATCGAGCGATATTATGTCGCGCTTCAAATGGAACATGTTGCATTTTTTAATCGCCGCAATTAAATATTCGCCCGCATGCCAACTTTCATATAAAACCATACGTTCCGTACAGGCTGCACAATAGCGGCGACTACAACCATCCGTGCGCACTTGCCCTAACAGAACAACACATTGGACATCACTGCGTTCAGCAGCGTTTAACAGTGTGGACTACCTAAATATAAAAACGATCACCATATGAAATGAACGGTGAAAGCGACAGACAACGAGGAATCCGCACAAAACGCAAAAAGGCAAAACAAGCATTTCGAGTAACATTTTGTCTGTTTTATTGCGTTTAATGTCAATGTCTTATGACACTTTATTTTGAGTTAAGATATACATTTTAATTACCATAATTTTTATAAAGATAATCGCCCGAAAATGGCAGCCGATGTCGAAACATGTGGGATATTTGCGATATAAAGTAGCATTTACGTACTAGTTGTGTTAGCGAACAATAAGAGACCAATGTACAACAAATTAAGCGTGTTTGAAAGTACGGTAAAGTATCGATAAGAATCTTGAAACCTCACAAAAATGCAGTAACAGGAACCTGGAAAATTACAGAGTTAGGAATCCATAGTTTTGTCACTCTTCACTTAGTACTGTGCTGGTGGGTAAGTGCAAGACGGAGGAGAAAATGAACAATGCATAAACTGTAGTACGCATAAGACAGCAGGACTCTTAACTTACTAATAAGGGGTCTTAAGGAATAAGGTGAATTGATACAGGATATGATGCAGTGCCACAGTGTTGCAGTCACGGGTGTAAACTTTGTAGATTCACTACCCAGAGATTACTTCTCCACCAGCTATCAAATTTTCAAGGGGAAAAAAATGTATCACAGAATTAGTTGGTTAGTTAGTCTCGGCTTAATAAATTAAATTAAAAATTTTGATTCCCAAAATAAAATATCTCCTAGCCTGCGACCCTGACCTGTTTCGATGACCTACTGAGCACACCAAGTCAAACATGGATACAACAATATTGAGGCGACCTACAGCTATAGCCTGCATACTTCCTTGACCGTATTCGTAAGCAGCTTCGCAGCTTCAGTAAAACCGGCAACAGATTATTTATTTCATACAGCTTCAACAGGCAAATACCGTCTTCGTGAAAAACATTCAATACTACAACAACCATTATTTGTAAAACCGTAAATGTCACCATCACATACAGAAATGAAATCTTCAAGACAAACGCACTGCAGACTAAGAATCATAGACCTAAACCCGCCTCTCTTTTGCTTTTACATTAACTTCAGAACTTTACAAATAGGCTTGTTCCGAGTTAAGTGTCAGTTAAGTTGTGTAATATATTTTGGGAGTTCATAATATCAATAAGCAATAGTGTCATTAGCTGTGCTATGTAGGTACTACTTCGACGGTACTGAATTGTCGCCCTTCCTTTATCTCTGCCTACATTTCGTGTACGACCAAACGGATAAATCAAAAGACCACCGAGTAAACGAAACATCTATACACCTGGAAGAAAACAGATTGATAGAGATATCTGCCACAGTCAGCTGGAAGACAAAATCCACTAACATGGCCATACTATAGTATGTGCGTACTTAACACCAAATAATTCAGAAAAATATCACCAATTCAAAACCACCTGGACTTGATACAGAGACAGCATGGGTTCGAATAAAAGAGAGCAGTAATTTAGTTAAACAGTGAGGCAGTTTATAATCAAATAGTAACAAATTGAAAAACATACGAGATATTTTCAAACAGATCATAAATCTAGATTGAAAATTAGATGAGATATAGTTCAAAATTATACATACGAGTATCTCGTCTCCTGATCTACTGAAAGGTGTTCAAAATTCTGACTCACCCGTACCTGAAATAAAAGATAAAGTAATTAATATTCAAATGACCTTCACGAACATTTTTATATAAATATTACGATAAATAAACAATATTCATTCAATACCAACTCATTATTTACTACCACATTTAAATATTTAAGTACATGTCTTATGGTACTGCGAGGTTACATTAGTTTTGAACAGTAAAACAAAACCACAACCGCGAAATTTACAAATGAAAATAACCAGCACACCCAGTAGCATATATATTATGATTCAAAAGCAGAAAGAATATTTGTTTGTTACCTTAACGTGGCATTTGTCAGAAGCTACAGCATAGGTAATATAATTACATGTATATGTATTTTTGGGCAATCACAATAAAGACATGCTTCTGTGAAGTACACCTCGCATTCATGCAACAGCTAAACCAACATACTCGAAGTTCCCATAGGCTAGACCACAAACTCAGCAGCAACCACAGAATGGCATGAGGTACAACTTATCACCTTAAAAATGATTCGAACATGGGAAATTACCATCACCGGAACACATCAAACAATTGCAGAGATGATAGTTATCTCGGGCATCCTGCAGGTGCAGGCAATACTATCTATCTCGATCACAGTATGCGCTACGCACGCACACACACACACACACACAAACGCTGAGATCATTTTGTTGTTGGTTCCCTTCGTAACTCTTAAAGCCAAATTGCTATCGAACTAACGTAGGTAATAGTACACAGAGTTTGCCGACAATTTATTTTCCCTAAATTGCTTGTTCCGCTTCCAGTTAGACAAGACATATATCCTCCTTCAGCCGGGTGCTCTAGGATGGGAAGACCTTGCATCTGGTACGTGGATCGAGACATATCCCCTTCACACACACACGCGCGCGCGCGCGCGTGTGTGTGTGCGCGCGGCCTCCTGCATGAAAACTTTTGAAGACTGAAAACTCCTTCTTCTGTGGTTTTTGCAGTGATCACGAAATGAAAGTATTATAATATCGAAGTTGCGTCACTCAGGTAGCCTAATACCCATTAATTACTCAATCGATAAAGTTAATAGAGATAATTTGTTATATTGGATATATGCTATAGTTGCCAGGAGGGTTTAATTTTTGTTGTCATTTGTCTAACACCTCATAACGAATTTATCGGTTCTTCAGAAATGCATTTTTAAAAAATAATACGGATCACATTAAAAATCGACAAACTATTTTTGGAAGAGGGTTTCAATACTGAGTTGACTGAAATAGAAGGAAAACAAGTTTTGCTCTAGTGCTGTGTTATAGACCTAGTTGCATGCTGAACAACTTGGCAGCAATATATTGCTAGGTAAGTTTCACCCTTTTTATAGGCCACGAAGGGCCTTAGGGTGAGTAGAGGTATAGCTCTACTTTTTCGAACCTCGGCACTAGATGGGGTGAGGGGGTCAGCCCCACGCCCCGGCCGCTTCTAGACGGGGTACCCATTGTACAGGAGACTGGGTGGGCCCCAGGTCCGGTCTGGACGGGCGGAAAATCTCGTCCCCACCGGGATTCGATCCCGTACCGTCCAGCCCGTAGCTCAGTCGCTATACCGACTGTGCCCGGTCCAGCAATATATTTCTACCGGCAAGACCAATCAGGCAGACTATAACCAATCAACACGAATGAATTTTGAAGATGCGCCTATGTTACTTCCACAAAACTATATTTAGCCTATACTCAAATAAGATATTTTGTCATAATTCTTGATGAACTCTCTAAAATAACAGCCGATCAAATTTATAGGTAGTCTTCAGCCTTGTCGGGGAGCAGGACGGATTCTGAAGCAGCTCAACATCCGACAGTACAATCTACAGGCTTGACAATGCTAACACGTATTAAGCCCGACACTGGATACGAGCCTGAGCCAGTTCCAACCACCTGCCATGTAGCATGTTGATGCCCGTTTCAGTGTAACAGCGACTTCTGTGTTTCGTTGCTAAGCAACAGTGCCTGAATCAGAAAATACATGATACGAAACGGGCTCAGGCTGGCTCCCGAGAAACAATCCTTCCATTAACGCGAGTATCAATCTTCCATTCTCATTAATCCGCAAGCTGCTTCTCTCTCCCCATTTCTTTCTCTTCCGATCCTTATCTACTTTCAATTCCATTTATTTTACTGCAGAAAATGAACATTCCTTGTTTCCTCTCCAAACGTTTGTTTGCTGGGATCTTCAAAAAATGTACAGTAGTACGTATGTACCTCTTTGTATATCGTCCTGCTATTTCGTGCATTCTTCTTCTTTCTGAACTTGCAAAACTCGTAAGTAATCGAGGGCAAGACTGTACATTTTCACTCGATATAAATAAGTGTACAACAATTAACGCAGCGAATTCTTCGTTACCTGGAGTAATGGCGATCGAAACCAATGTGAAGTAAAACTGTGGGGCAGAATCCGCCTTCATAACTCCTGGTTACTTCACTAATCAAAAATTTCCTTTTTTTGGAATCAAAGACTCGTCATCCGGTCAAATAAGCAGGCCATCAGACCCCATCCGGAGCCAGTCGAATAAAACCTAAGCTCTCACATCTAATTCCTAAGACTACTTTTACTAGCATTCTTACATTCACGCCTCGGTCTCTTTAGGTTTTCTGACGACAATCGGTATGTGTGCCTCGTCTCTTACAAGCGTCCTCCATGTCCTGCCTACCTGACCTTTCTTGGTTCCACTACAGACAATATTTAGTGTTGAACAGGCCCTAAAAATTTCATACGTCCTCATTATAAAATTTTTTCCATCCTCCTGTTACTTCTTCTGTCATGGATCGAAACATTGTGCTAGGTACTCACTCACTTCACTATCGTCTTCAGTGTGTGCAATGGGGAAACTTTAGATATTCAAGAGCTTCAGGCTGTTCTGCGAAGTGAATTCTTCCACAATGGGTTACGAATTATGTCTACGGTTCGACCTGTACGCACGCACGCGCGTGTGTGTATGTGTTTGTGTGCGCGCGTTTTTAGAAATAACTTCTTATTTTCATCATATTTGTTATTCAAGGCATAAATTAGCATGGCGGTACCGGAAACAGCTGCGTAAGTTACAATCTAATTGAAAGAAAACAGTGAATGCCACTTCGGTATAGTTATAAAAGAAAATAGCTGAGGTCTAGGATAGGCCCACTGGGTGCAGGAACTTCGAAAAACTAGAACACTCCCGGTCAAACATG
>Ga0123353_10013684_pt1 | contig 11635 bp, 6 predicted proteins | sample TergutLab28metaG_3_FD_92763 | JGI IMG/M metagenome (GOLD analysis project Ga0123353, IMG submission 92763) | Labiotermes labralis P3 segment gut microbial communities from Petit-Saut dam, French Guiana - Lab288 P3 | ecosystem: Host-associated > Arthropoda: Insects > Digestive system > Gut ... | reverse complement strand
ATATGCTGCAACTCAACATCCAATGCTCCTGATGATGGGCGTATGTACCCGAAACATGTCGAGCTAAGAATATAACAATAAAATTACCTTGTTGCATCAAGTTGGCATTTCACATTATTTCATGCGGAAGATGCACGGTCAAAAAACCCTCGAATAATTTTAATTAAATCTGGCTTTGGAGTAAGGTCGGGAGAATTTAATTGGTCTTCATATCGATCCAATGTAAATCACACTGAACACGAATACGCAGTCGAATTTCGCCGATTTTCGCAAAAGCACCTCCTCATCTTACGATGGGTAATTCATGTTACAAAACATAACATCTCATTTGGATCTGCAGTCTACTGAGTGTTCCTGCTATGGTGTCTTGTGAGCACAGGAGTTATTACGGGATGTCCCAGCGAATCTAAGCTTTTTATGCGACAAAGCTGCCGTGCTTAGGGAGATGATAAAACGCCCTGTATTTCGAACATTTACCGAAATGGCACACATTTAGTGAAATAAAGTAATAAATAACTTTCCACCCTTAAGCAATTCGCCCGTAAGACCAGTAGCTTAGTACCGATAAATTTACGCCTGCTATAAATGGAATTCGAGGTCAGAGGTGAATGGAGAGTTCAAAAGAACACTCGTGGAAAACATAAGTACGACGAGATGGAGCATAGTAGACCTCTTTTTGAGATACGAGCTTAGAGAGGTCTTTTCTTTTAACGTGGGACAGAGGCGGACTGGCCAATTACAAAACAGGCAGAGTAATCGGTCGCAAGCGGGAAAATGTCGTCCGCGCCACAACGAATACTCGTATTCCCCCTACGAAAAGAACGTCCTGTATAATACATAATTTTAACGTACATTCTGGCGGCCAGGACAGCGTAATCAGCATGGCGACTCGCAGCGTTCTGGGCGGTTTGGGGTTTGAACCCCAGTTGGGAGGGGGGGGGGCGAGATTTTTGCACCCGTCTGGACCAGCCCCGAGGCCCATCCAACTTCCTGCAAAATGGATACAGAGTTTCTTCCCCGGGGATAAAGCGGCCACAGCCTGGCCTTGACCAACCATCCCCAATTAGCACCCCTCTCTGCTTACTTGGCACGTTACTTTATTGGTGCGTCGTTAGATTCTAAGAGCGGGTTCCATTCTGCCCTCTACAGTATGCATATACATGCGCATAAAACAGTCATGTTCCAGGAGACAAGCTAATTACTCTCTGTAACTAAAAGTATCCCTGCCTCTTGTGGATGACGTAGTGCGGATTGCCGAATTATTGAGGGATAATTTTTTAGTATGTTGAACTACTAAACAAATGAAAAGTGCGGTACATTTGAGATTCTGTTACAGGTATTGTGAGAACCACGACATTTAATCCGCATTTTATCTTGATGTCGCGTTACAAGCAGAGGCTATACAAGGAACCGTCACCACCTTTTCATCGCGAAGATAAGGCGTTAGAAACGACTGGCATCTGTCTTGTATGTACATGTGGTAAGCACTTTCAACAGACTGTCTCCACCGTTATGTTGCTTTGTAGATGTAAATCTCGCCCACACGCTTCCCCACCCACCCACCTACCTTGTTCAGGTAACAATCTACATGGCACGACCAGTATCTTCCTCCCATTCCAACTATTTTATTGAATCTTTATTCAGAATTATTTTTATTCTTTCGCTTTTTGATTCGTAAGGACATAACACGGTATCCGACTTGAAACCGGCAATTTTCAAGTCGTGAATTTCCTTTCGTATGAACCCTAATATACAGCCACTGTGAGTACACTTGTAGGTTTGTGTAGTAAATTAATCTCTTGGCCGCAGCTGCAGGCTACTATGATGACAGTGGTGTCCAAGCAATTCTTGCAATGTACATCCTCGTGTTCACTTATTGTCATTAGTGATCCTTCCACTATGCAAGACAATGTCCATCCTACAGTTACCTGATTAAGGATATAAGACAATATACTAGTACTCCTTTAGCACCACTCCAACACACCACTCGCTAGCGTGTTACCGTGTGTAACTAACTACATGGACCAGAATCCTCAGCTGGTCGAGGAGCTGTCCGCATTTTCTGGAACCGCAACACGTATTACCCTGTTCGAAACAGTCGCCGCTTGTTCCTGTCCTAAGCCATACTACTATAGTCCACTACATCCCATCATAAATTAAATTTAGTATTATCCTCTCATCTACACCTGGTTCTTCCAAGTGACCTCTTACTTTCGTATTTCCCCACCTCAGTTCTGTATGGATTCCTCTTCTGCTCCTTACATAATGCTCCGAAACATCGACAACTATCTTCAAATCGACAAGGCGTAATATCTCAGAATACTTGAATAATAATAATAATAATAATAATAATAATAATAAAAGTAAAGTTCACCCTAGAATGAGCCACGAAAATCCAGAGGGGGAGAAGAGGTATAGCTCTACTCGTTCTTTAACCTAGGCACCAACTGTATGAATACAGGAGGCTGGGTGGACTCCAAGGCCGGTCTGGACGGGTGCGGTAAATCTCCCCCCTCCCCACCCTTACGGATTCGACGACGACGACGACGACGACGACGATGATGATGATGATAATAATAATAATAATAATAACGACAAAAACATTGTTCTATTACTGAAACACCGCTACAAACCAAAAAGTACAAACCACGGCAGCCACACACAACTGTCTCGCCGATTCGCTTTGGTGTAACATAACTTCTGAGGGACGTTCTGATGTGAATATTAAATCCATGTAGCTTCCCTCACAAAGGTCGATATTGCAATACCGATTGACGGAAATGTACACATCATGGTCTTGTTCTGTTGCCATCTTTTCGTCCTATTCTTAATTAGTACCAATAACAGACATGTAGTCTAACTATCTAGCCAACCAAACAACCGACCAACTAACTAATTCCATGGACGAAACTCCTTCTTGACAAGCTAACAAGTCCCCAGTTAGTTCAACAAAATTCCCAAATTTTATTGGACCCAAAGGTTCATTACCGCATTCGCAAGATCGCCATCTGTCCCTATCCTGAGCCAGATAAATCCAGTCCCTACTTCTCATCTGACTCCTAGAAGATCCATTTTAATATTATCCACCTATCTACGCCTAGTTCCCCCAAGTGTTCTCTATCCGTCAGATCACCCCACGAAAATATTATATGCATCTCTCCCCTCCCCCATACATGTCACATACACATCCGCCACATGCTTCTTAATTTGATTATCCAAATGATATGTGGTAAGGAGTACAGAACATAAAACAGGCACGTAGTCAATCATAAATATTATCCTACTTGGTATATTTTGCTGTTCTTTCACAAAAACACACCCACGACTTAGAATATGCAATAAGACGTGGAGACGAACCTGCCAGCTGTGGCCCTTAACATCATGCAGATGACTCAAACACAAATAGGACCTTCCGTGCAATTTCCATGTAGGTACTGCGGAAGTTATTTATGCAACTGTACTTACGATACAGACTACATATACATCTTAGATGCTCGATATACAAAACGTATCTCTTGCGGAGCAAATATATATACCGGAGGGTTACCGTCATCATAAACGTGAAAATACTGCAACCTATTTTTCCAAACTGTGTCGAGTTACTGTTTTTTATTGTGGGGGGGGGGGGGAGGGTGTGTGGCTTTGGCAGCAGGTTTCCCTGTATGTACAGCAACACACGCAAATAGCGCTTTTGGCATTAAGGAGTAGAAATATGAACTTACAGCTATGAGCAGTGGACATTCAAATAATTACTCTGTCATTTTAATGAGGGTGACGTAGTACTTGCTTCTCGCGTAAGGAAATTAAAAAGAAAAATGATTAAAAAATAAGAAACAGAAACCACAAATAATGGGAAAACAAGCCTGGGAATAGAAACAGGAAAAGAGAAAGAGATATAGAAGATAAACAGATACGAAATATACGAAAGGAATATGGAATGTCAAAGGAAAATAAAGAACAGACAGAAGGAAGGAGGAGTAGAAAGGATGCGACAGGCCGTTTGTTCGTTCCTGATGTTACAGCGGCACTGCAGCCTAAGCAGGCTCCGTACTGCCTGAGATAGCACAGTCCTTGTTCTGCGCGGCACGGCAACTGCCGACAAGGAAGCAAGTTCATGCGTATTACAAGAAAGGTGCTGTGTCTTCAGCGCACTGAACCAAGTTTCGCAGTGGCACGATGACAGAAACACTCCGTCATATGCTCTCAAGCAGCCTTGGCAGTTTATACTGAACCTCACTGCTTTTACAGGGGTTTCACCAGATTCCAATTAACTTGGCTGCTGTTATTTCTTACTATGAAGGCACAGACACAGAGGGCTATTTCTGTGGTTTGGTGGCAATCGGAAAGAATTCATGAAGCTAAAAACATTGTTTGATTACACAAAATGTGAGGATGTAAATTTAGTAATGTACTGAACGTAGAATAGAATCGTACAGGAAGGACGCAGGTTGATTGAATGAGATAATTAAACTTGTGCCTGGATGGCCAGTTCGGTAGCATTTACCTGACCCAGCCCTACCGAAGAATTGCTTTACCCATTCAGTGGACACTCAGTCCTAAATTTACACGGAAAGCAGTAATGTCGGAAATGGGAAGTATTTTAACTCGTCTGTCAAACAGACAACTTCGCGGCTCTGAGTTCTCCTTATGAAGCCGACAGTTCCTCGGCTCTACCGGACGTATGAATGAAATTCACAAGTCCATTACAGTGATCACCTGCGTTTGTCAGTGGAAGATATCCCGTGCCACATGAATTCAGTAAAAATACAAACACATTTCTTTACACATCCATTTTAATATCATCATCGCATCTATGCTGAGACGTCCGAAGCTATTTGTAACGTTTCGTAACCTGTTACATTTTACGGTGAACGGATTCTAGCCCCATTATAAGTTCACAGCTGGAGGAGCGCTCATTGTCGGCCGTCCTCTACTGCTCATCCAACACATTCGCAGCTGCCTTCCTTATCTGCAGGTCGTCTCTATTCGCAGCCTCACAGCGCGTCATGTGGTCGTGACAGCAGACAAACAAGTGACTGTGGAATACAAAGGGCCACTCCGCAGCTCGGGGGTCTGGCTGTCGGCTTCTCACTGCAGAGACTGCAGTTCGTTCCCTGGGCCGTCCATGTGAGATATGCAGTGGATACAGTGATACTGGAACAGGTCTCCTTTGAGTTCTTCTGTCGTCCCCCCCCCACCCCCCCGGTCAGTTATCTCACCAATGATTCAAGTTAATTCTTCATTCAATAAGATGATCAATGGGACCAATAATTTCGCAGTTCCAGGAGGTTCAACCTTCCACGAGAACAAGAGAAAATATTGCAACGTCTATTGCACATGTGCCAGGGGTGTGTTCTGATCACACGAACGTACCGTCGTGCAAGGGATATGTTTTGAATCTGGAAGTATACACCTGTCTGTAGGGACTGACAGCTGTCTGAAGCGTGAAGAATATTCCGATTATAAGCAGGTTTCACCGACTTTCATGATTTTGCTGACAGCTGATGACGTAGTGTGCCAGGAAGCTCATACACCGAACGTCGGCAATTATCATTATAATACAGTCGACGTGATGCCGTTCGTTGTTCCCGAAAAGCTCACATAAACAACGGTTTCATTGCATGGGGGGGGGGGGGTTAATAAAAAGTTTTAAATTTTTCAGCTATTCAAGAAATTCCCCTTTTTATATTAACAATTGTCCAACGAGATGCAACACAAAGCAGTCTATTTATTATTCTGCAAGATCACTCTACATGTTTCAGCCACGTTGGAGGGAGGTAGCTGCACAAAAATTATGACCAGTACCCGGAGGCTGTAGTTACAGTTTTGTGTAATCCCGCTGATGGGTGTGGTTGACACCCGAAACATGTAGAGTGAACTTGCAGAATAATAAATAGACTGCTTTGTGTTGCATCTCTTTTGACAGTTATTAATACAGATCAGCGATGCACGGAACCATAAACACAAAAGCCCCCTTTTTAGTTGAAACCGAACACGTGTTACGGATTTCATAGAAGTCCCTCGTTTTATACCATCCTCAGCCAGGCTGAATCTAGTCCATAATCTCGCATTCTCTATTTTCATTCCCACTTTAATAGTATCCTTCCGTTTAGGCAACGTCTGACTCTTCCAAATGATTTTTTCTTCTCAGATGTGGTGACTGCTATTTGCAAGTGTTTCTTGTGATTCACTAAATAGCAAGTCGAAAACCCATGCTAAGTCACTTCTGGCCAAAACCTTAAGCCACACAAAAGTCGGCTATCTAAAATACAAAAATATTCGCCCTCTTAGTTCCTGCCTAGGTTTTGGCTGATGGTAGGCGTATATGTCCAACTGAAGATTTAGTGTTTTTTTTTATATTTTAATATCAAACAAGTATACCCTAAAAAAACATATGTAACAGACCAAATATTTCAAAATAATTTAAACTGACAATGTCACATTATATGAAACACGTCTGATTCACCAAAGCGTAAACTTTAATACTGTATTTCTACACCTGCAACTTTCCAATTAAAACCTGCCTGTAAAACTTCGCTTTATCACTGCCAGCAAGAACAATTCCATGGACGTACTGTGTGCTAACGTTCCAAGATTTCAAACCCACACAACCTAATACAGCAGAGCCACTCACCAGGATCGGTAAGAACGCACGTGTAAACTGAGAGACCGCGTGGGGCGTGGGTAAGATTTTAGGGGCGGCACCTTTCATAAACTGTCTGTTAAATGACATTTGTTTCTGCTGTTCTTTTGTTCGTGTCGTGACCATTAAATGGGAGTTATCTGTGTGTGTTATCCAACAATGTCAGTAAAAATTCTTCAAGGAATAACGAGAAAAGGGTTTTCGTCATGGTGTTTCAAAACTGTGTGTTATTAATAAATGCGACGGTATTTTGAGCGTGTTCACATGTTTTAACTGTGGACAGTATGTAGGCTTTGCCTGTACTGCAGTGTTGTCCATGCGATGACGAACAAAAATAACCGACACACTGGCACAGTATTGTGACATGGCATATTCAGATTTAATTCAACCGGACTGGCAAGCGTGTGCACAGAGGGATGGCCAAGAGCTGCTTTCACCAAACTCATGAAATTTCATCAAAGTAGTGCGCTACTCTTCCATCTCACGCGAAGGTTTTTCGTTTCCTGTAATCTATAATGTATGGCACATGATCTGGGATAGATCAGCAAGTATAGTTAATGATTCGCGGTTGGCAGAACTGCGTTCGACTCCGGGCAAGAAAGGGGATTCTTTTATTTTCCACACTGTCTAGACTAGCTCTTCCCCCTCTCCCAAACACAGCTTTTTATCCAATGGATAGGGGTGGGTGGGGGTCTCATTCTGGATAAACAGGCCGGGCACTGAATTTGAACAATCATCACCTCCCCTCTCCCCATCTACTATCGAGTTACGAAGATGTGGAGTTATACTTCCGCTTGCACTTACGCCTTTACGACACTATAATTAGCCAGAGGGAAATTTTGTGTTTCCTTACACACAGAGTCGTAATCTTGAAAATTAGGTATGACTTTTTTAATGCAGATGCTTCAGGTTGTCACAGATGACGACAACTTATATTTTGCCTTCCTGGCCACTTTGTCATTTTACTGGGCACACTATTAATGCCCAGATGATTCAGTGGCATTATTCCTGCTTGAATGCACACTAGTCCCCAATTAGGTCGATCTGTTTGAATAAAATGCATTTCTTACACTGAAAGCTGATTTGCAGGTTCAATATATTCTGAATTACAAAAACAGCACATATCAAAATAATATATCCAAATTAAAAGAAAAACACCCTGTTATTTCTAGTTAACATTTTGTTCTATTGCAATAAATAACATGTGGTTTCGACATACAGGTCTCGTTTTGGAAACTTCGCATCACGAAAAAATAGCATTTAGCCTAACAATTGTAAGTATTACAGGTGTCATGCCATTTAATATATATATCTGTTATTTCTAACTAGGACTGCCTGTAACCCTCACGACTTCATGGCAAAAAATGCTTTCTTTTTTTCGCTTTGTGTTAAAAACTTCACTTTTCTTCGCAAAAGTGTTCAGAAGTTTGCAAATTTTGCCCCTTCGGGTGGGATGTTTTGAAGTGAATGACACTATAAAATCAACCGTAGGCATAATTTAACTCTGAATAATAACACACCCAAGGTTCCATAATTAAATGTATGCAGCACAGCCTGTAGTGAAAATGAAAGGTTTCTCGCGAATGTCAGCCGCTGGCCCTGTCTTCATTGGGTAAAATCCATTCCCAACCGTCACAATTGGTAGCTCTGAGATCCATTTTGATATTATCCTTTCATCTAAGATTAGTTCTCCCACGAAGCCTTTTCTCTTGAGAATTCACGACCAAAACTTTGAATGTATGTGAATTTAAATATTCTCTCATACATTCTCCGCCCTCTGCACATTTCATTCTCTTTGGTTCATTACTCAGAAGAAAATTACTTCCAACATTAAAAATTATTAATATCCTCATTAGGTTTCGGTGTAATTTTTTGTACCTTGTTCCTTCTTTCGTATTTAAGTTTTTCTCCTCAGCTCTTTGATCTAAAATATCTCAATCTACGTTCTTCTTAGAGAAGCAGAGAATTGAGAGGTCCTAAGTATTAATGTTTTCCAGGCATTATGTCAAACGATGGCCTTCTTTTGGATTTCTGCACCGGTAGTCGTTAAATGTTCCAACGTTTTGTAGGACCCTACTGACTCCACTACACGGTGGCGAAACCGAATAAGATCATCCTTTCAGTTAAAAATTTCTTGATCACGAATATTCCACACAAATTCAGTGCTTTAGATTCTTATGAATCTCATGAAAAAGGCAAGACGGAATATCAGATAATGCAAAGAATCTTGAACGTCCATTTTTATCCGACGTGGAGTGTCGATGGGAGGAGACCAGCTAGACTGATGACTGCTTGCCATCTTGATGAATAGCTGCCCACAAGAAACGACAGGCGCTAGACAATGGTCACGTGACCTGCTCAGGTAATTTTACCCCACGCATCAGGTATGGTGCAAAATTGTAAAGGGAGTAGAAGTATAGCAATTATAACGTCATCACGAGGGAATTTTGCACCTACAGCTTCCCATCTGGACACGTGTGGCAGCATCTGTCTCATATTACGTCTAGATTCTACATTGCCGTAGGTCTGAAGCTACATTAGCCGAAGATAAAACGTAAGATGCCGCTACATTTCAGTCCACCCGGTGTCAATATAAAATCTGAGTACAAGCAGAGCGACTGATCGACTTATTTCTTCTGTCGTATACTCAAAACGTAACGTCATTCCCTCCCCCCCCACCTTTACCTTGTCACCAACCCGATCTATCACAAGGTAGAGCAGATACTGCGACAGGTTCTGTCCGATTCTGTGTCATAAATGTAGTGTCCGTCATTTGGTGTATCTCAGAGCCACTCTGGACACCCTGGGAAAGAGAAAAGTCTCACCTCCCCTGCCACTATACCAGCTAGGCTATAATGACTCTGTGCTGCACTGGAGCCCTTAAATTTTTATACAAGTGTTAATTGCGCTTTGCTAGTATGATTACCATTACCTTTCATTTTTAAATACACTGGCCTGTCTAGCACTACATAAATAACTTTTTCGTTACAAAGGTAATAGAACTATTGATATCAGACAGCATAGGTAATATTTACATTCCTTGCACTTAAAGATTTATCGCCGTACAGAAAAACGTTATGTGCCTGAATAAGATCTGTATTTTACCATTTATTCTACAGTTGTCACCTTATTCTTCTATCAATAAAATTAATTCTAGAATCAAATAAAGCAGGGGCAATACGAAATAAAATTACATTCATTCAACTAGAACGTAATTCCACCCTCCACCGAATTTTGTCGAAATTTATTCCGTAGCTTCGAACAAGAAATATGCGGATCGACAGATAAATAATCACACGCTACTACATGATACCTTCTTTTCTCTTACCACGCTACAGCCCCACTCGGTTCCAGGTAGCTTCATTGTTGACGTTTGGAGATCTTAACACACCACACCTGTAGGTCTCCTCTAGACGAGGGAACGGCCCGTCGCAGAGACCTCTACATGACAACAGACATCGACGCCACCGGCGGGATTCGGATCCGCAATTCCAACAAGCGAGCGGCCACAGACCTACGCTTCTTATAACAAATCCAACTAGATACACAAATTTCTCTAATTTATTTTTGGAATAAAACTCTACATGTTTCGGACAGTTCCTCTGTCCATCATCAGGAGTTTTTCACTGTACACACAACAATGGTATATGTCATACAGGTTTGCTGACAGCCCCTGATGATGGACAGAGGAACTGTCCGAAACATGTAAAGTTTTATTCCAAAAATAAATTTGAGAAATTAGTGCATCTAGTTGGTTTTATTATAAGAATTTATCACGATGCTCGGTCACCTGAACGTCAAACAGACGTACGCCTCAGACTCCGCGGCCACTGGGATAGGCACACGCCACGTATTACATGTTCATCTTATGTCACCCGTACTACCAACGCGAAACTACACTGAACAGAACACGCTACGAATAACTTACGATCACTGATAACACTGCAACTGAATTGTAAGTTGTCATTCTATGACGGCCGATTGGGCCAATAGCACTTTTCTGAGGAGAAAATACAGCGAAACTGCAATCGCGATCTGAGGTGGAAGAGTCGCACGTTCCCTTCGTGAGGGAAGGCTGACCCACAAGGCATAAGGTAGCTAGACCTCCGTCAGGAAGACGCTGCCGATCAGCATGCCATATCCAAGGCATCGCTAACAGTAATTCTGAAAAAAAAAATACACCAACGTAACTTAGCACAGAGATCGCCTGATTTATGACACAGATCTTGACACTACACAGAGCTTCCGAAGTAGGCACTTCATGCTTGAATGGCTACTGAAATGACAGACGAAAGCAAAATCATTAGGTAGAGGTACTTCCATACTATTTACTTCTGAAGTATCACTTTAACATAAGCTTCATTTGTAATTCGCTCTGTACCAACTGTAACTCGGCTGTAATTATATCATGAACGCGCGCGCGCACGCACGCACGCACAAACACACACCCATCTTACAGGCAAAGCACAGCCTGGCTACTTTGTACTTTAGGGCTATTTAAAGTCCTTTAGCATGTGTTGTGGGTAACAATGATAAATGGAGGAATAACCAAAAATGGTTTCCAACGAGACAGTCGTGGTCTGTACTGCAGTGCTGTCGCAATATTTATCAAGATGAACTGTCAAAAAATGAAAGTCTGTCATGATAGCGTTCCTCTGGGTAAGAACTGAACCCAAGTTTCCCGGAATGCGAAGTATAACCATTAACCATCTACGGCGACGTTCTGTGGGCACTATGCTATTGCACTCCCAAATATGCAACGCGTTTTGATTACAAGTATGATGGGCATATACTTTAGATATAACATGCTGTCTATATAGCTGATATAAAGAATGCATGGGCTGAAATACCTAAACGAATATTCTCACGTTCCACCCCCCCCCCCCCCCCAAAAAAAAAAACCAAAACACAAACACATACCTTTAACAAATAACAAAAAAAAAAAAAAAAAATACATTTTCCACTTTTTCACAAAAAAAAAAAACTTCCTCT
>Ga0123353_10013683_pt1 | contig 11637 bp, 8 predicted proteins | sample TergutLab28metaG_3_FD_92763 | JGI IMG/M metagenome (GOLD analysis project Ga0123353, IMG submission 92763) | Labiotermes labralis P3 segment gut microbial communities from Petit-Saut dam, French Guiana - Lab288 P3 | ecosystem: Host-associated > Arthropoda: Insects > Digestive system > Gut ... | reverse complement strand
TCTTCTCCCATAACTTTTCTTTCAAACTTTTCTTGGTCGGCTACAAGTTTATCCTTTTGTTCTTGTGTCATTTCACCGTCTGATTTGCCTTGCAGGTCGGCAAATTCTTTATTGCCGGCATCAATATATTCCTGATTTTCTTCAGGAGTTTGATTTGTCTCGCCACCGATTTTGAAATCGCCGTTGGCATTTTCGACATCAGAGTTATTTTCGTCCTCTGATTGTTTTTCAACATCTCCGTTAGGTTCTCCGTCAAGGTTTTTCTCGTTAGGATTTTCCGTAACATCACCTTGCGGCTCGCCATCCTGATTTTTCTCAACGCCTTGCTTTTCAACCTCTCCTTTGGGTTCTACCTCTTGTTGGGAAGTTTTTTGTTCTTCTATTTCTTTGTTATTTAATTCGTTCATTTTATTTATAAATTATTGATTTTTATATTCTTCTGCAAGGTTTCTACCTTCAATATGAGTATTTTCACCTGCGTTTGAAACATTGTAAAAACCTTCCATTGCTTTTTTATGGTCTTCATCGTCAAACATAACTTTTTGCCCATCGGCTTCATAGCCATAATCAAATTTGCCTCTTTCTTGCAAATCATCAAACATAGCATTTTCGGCTAATGCACCTTCCCACGCTTTGGGGTCGTTCATCACTTCATTTGCACCCTGATATTTTTCGCTATCTTGCACAAATTCAACTTCTTTGTTTTCGTCAGACCATTTTCGCATATCAATATTGTCATCAATGGCAAAACCTTGTTCTCCTTTGCCTTGCATCACACTTCCGTCAGGTTCTATCACATCTGCCGCTTTTGATTCATAAACAGTTGTGTCATTTTCTAACTTCGCTTCATTGTAATGCGTTCCTTTGTTTCCAAAAGTGTCTGAAATATTAAGGGTTTCTTTTGCAGATTGAAAATCAGTAACATTTTTATCTTCGTCAATAAATCCTTTTTCTTGTGCATATTCTGTTGAAACCAAAAATCCATTTGTCGGGGTATATTCATCATTTGCGAATTTACCCCATTCGGATTTCTCAGTATCTTTTTCAATATCGCCTTGCGGTTCTTCGTCATTATTTTTTTCGACGGATTGCTGTTCAACCTCTCCTTTGGGTTCAACTTTTTCTTGAGCAATTTTCTGTTCTTCTATTTCTCTAAACTCATTCATCGGGCATTATACGGTTAAATTTAATCGCTTACTTTCTTCTGCCAATACAAATTTCAATGTTGCTCGACTTGCAATATAAAATTTTGATTTCCAATTCTTTGACAATTTTTCTTGTCGGTAAATATGACATACAATGTAGAAAGACAGTTCTTTGAAAACATCATCTTTTACATCAACATATTGTTTTAATGCTTTTTCTAATTTAGCAAACCACATTTTTGCTTGTTCTTTGTGGTCTTCAATGAAATTTCCACTTTCTGTCATCGGTGATATTTCCGGTATACACGCCCCAATCATTCCTCTACATTCCAAAATATTGACCACGACTTCGGCAAACTTGTCTTCATTTTCGGCATCTTCTTCAATATTTTCAATGTAGCGTTTGTAAGTGTCTTTCGTTTCTTTTGAAACTCCCTGCGTCCTGAAAATGATTGATTCTAAATCGCCACTGTACAAGGAATCATCTTTGCGTTGTTCAAAAATGGCAGTAAGCAAATCCCCTCGCAGTTTTTTGAGTGGTGTAAAGTCGTTGATAGTTACACTATCACTATTCCATTTTTTATCAACCATTAACGGTTTGTTGTTTTTATCAAATTCGCCTTCTATTGTGGCGTTGATTGCTGTAAGCACAGCCTCTTTCCAAGAACTTTGGTGGACAACGGCGACACCTTGATTCAGTCGGCTGATTTCTTTGATTTGTTCGTCATTAAGCGAAACGGAACGTCCTACAGTTTCGCAATCGCCGAAATCTGCCAAACGCATAATGATTTTTGTATTGGTATTGGTTATCGCCGACTGTGCCACCATTGCGGGCGATTGGTCAACTATAATAAATCCTTCGCCGTAAGTACGCATTTCGGCAATGGAATTGCTAATCATTTCTACTGATTTACCTGCTAAATTTGCCCCCTCCTGACTTTGCTCGGTAGAGGTGCGTTTCAGTATATTGTGTGCTTCCTCCAAAACCGTGATATGTCGCAGTGGTAAATTTGCTCCTCTGTCTTCGCTCATTCGATACTCGTTGAGTTTGAGTATCAAAACACCCATAATCAGAGATTTTGTTTCCGCAGAACCAACGCGACTAATATCTACAATTGTATTTTCGTCAAACAATTCTTTGTTTGAAATTTCCGTTTCAGAACTAAAAATTGTACCCATAATGCCCATTGTCAGCGACCTAACACGAGTAACCAATGCACCTGTGTAGTTGCCTTTGTTTTCTTGTGAAAATTCAGAAGCATTTATAACTTCGGGCAAAATATCAAGCACAGTTTTGAAACTTGGGTATTTCTTTTTGCCTTCGCCAATGTAAATAGAGTTTTGAACATCCCAACCTACGCGCTCGTATGCTCTTTCAAACGATTCTTTGAGAACGGCAGGCATTGCGGCGTATAGGGGCCAGCAAGCGCTGAAAATTTCTATTAGTCGGTCTAAATGTTCCAAAACGTGGATGCCGTTTTCGTTGTCATCACAAAATGAAAAAGGATTGATTTTTAGCAGTTTGTGATATTTTGCATTAGTAGTAAAGATATTGATTCCGTGCAATTTTGCAAATGCTTTCTTGTATTCGCCTTTTGCCGGTTCGATAATAAGGAAATTTGCTTTTCCATACGAAACGCCATCTTTAGTATCTATTTCATTTTGATTGATACATAATTGTTCCAACAATTTGCAAATAGTTGTTGATTTACCACAACCCGTTGAGCCTGTAACGAAACAATGTTTAGTAAATTCGTTTGCGGTAAGTTCCACTCTTGTAGGCAAATCCTTGCCCATATGAGAGATACAGCCGAGTTTTATTTTGCGCTTATCTTTATCGTTTCTATTTACAGCCTGTACATTTCTACCAAAACTTGCAAAATTAATGGATGTAACTCCGCTAACCGATTTTTGAGGAAGTCCCATAAGCAAAGGCAATTCCTGCCCATTTACTAGATTTGAGGCACTGATAAATTTTTCTACATAATTCAGCCCTCTATCTTTTATTTCGGCGTGTTCTATAAAAACAGGGTGCAAAGCATTATGCAGATATTTCATTAGTTGTTCTGTATTGAATGCAGCCGAATTTGTGCCTTTTCTGTCTTTTTCATCGTTACCCCAATAATTTATTATAGAACGGTCGGTGCTTGTTTTTTCGCCAACTAAAAGAGAACGATATGTATTTGCAGCAATCAGTGAAGTTTCAGGTTTGTCTGCAATAAAGTAGCAGGCACTGCCCCAAAGACCATACGCCTCGCCCTTGTCAATTCGTTCTAATTGCAGTTCGATCTTTTTCATAAACTCTTGAATGGTTTTGACCTGCAATGTGAATGTTGCCGATTTTGAAGATCCCAATGTTTTTGTTATGGTTTTTGAAGTTGTTTCCCCTTTTGTTTGACTTGTGTTTTGCGAGGTAGTATGTGAAGAAGAAGTACCGTCAGAGCTTCCATACGTTCCTCCGAACAATCCTTCATCACTAGTTGAATCGCTATGAGAATGTCCATAAGAGTCGCTTACCGATTCTCCAAATCCTTCCGTAAAACTTAGGCTTGTACCGTCTGCTTCCGACTGGCTTTCGTTTATGCTAATGTTAAGGTTTATTTCAGACATTTTAGAAAGTTCGGTGTACATACTTTCAAAACCGCGTTTTCGCTGTTCAAGTTCTGCTTTTGAAATGGGAGTTGAAACAAACAATGCGGTATATTCTTTGCCTGCCATTGTATCAATAAAGTTTTCAATCCCCTGCACAAAGTTTTCGTCTTTTTCAGTTTTTAAACTTGGTACGGCATAGACAGAAGATACTTTTTTCTGCGCTCCATTTTCAGGTACATTTTGGTTTAAAATATTTCGTATTTCTTTCCAATCGTCTTCGCCTTTGCCAAACACTGTAATTTCGCTGCCCGGAAAATTCCCCTCTAAACTATTGTGTAGAATATCAAGAGCCGTTTCTTTTGCACAATGGCGAATGCCAAGATAATAATCTACCTTGTCAGGTTTGCCGCAAATCAGCATAATGATAGCACCATCAACATTCTGTTCTGTTGCTGTGAAAAAGGTATAAAGCGAACTATATACACTTGCCAATTTTTCGTTAAAGTTTTCTTCTTTGTCGGAAACTATACGTGTAATTTGTAAAAAGCCAAAATCGGTTATTGAGATTTCTTGCGTTTTCTGCAACGGCACCACCTTGTGTGTTTCCAAATTGGCTAAATAGTTTTTGCTGACCACTTCATCAACCTTTGCTAACCCTTGCGATATTTCTTTATGTGCTAATTGTAATTCTTTACTATTCATAAACTTAACGCTATAATGTTGCTAATAATTGAAAACAAGTTTGAGTTAATACGAAAAATATTGAAAATCGTATAATATTCCATATAAGTCTTCCCTGTGTGTAATATTTTACTTTGTCATTCAATATTACTTCTTGTGCATTGTGCCACCTAAAATACATAATTACAAAAGGTAGTGGTAAACCACAACCCGGATAGAATACAAAAATCCAAACACCATAACTGCGTTTTCCCGTTTTTTTGTTTATGATGTATATTTTCTTTTTGTCTTTTGGCTTATATACAAAATCATCGTAATTATAAGATTCTGCGACTTTGCTATTATAATTTCTGAATTGTTTGCAAACGAAAATAATATATAAAATTAGCAGAATAATGTTTAGGTAGAATATAATTGAAACAATTTTTGAGAACCAGTCAGGCACTGTTAGACCACTATTACTAATAAGAAAAATTATGCTACCAAGCAAAAGCAAAATAATTTGGATAATTATGAATCTTGCTGTTATTGGTTTATTTTGTTGATTAATTTCTGTGTTTAAGACTTTTGCTCTATTTTTTAATGTTTCTCGATTTGTTGTTATTTCTCTTTCAGTATTGTAAAATTTGCTTTTGGCATTTCTAAAACCTTCTTGTACATCTGTTTTGATTTCTTTGTTGTACTTATTTGTAAAATCTGCAAAGAGTTTGTTTATTATTTTTTCTTTATCATTTACTTCATTCAAAATTGCCTGAACATTGTCAAAAGTAATTTCTTCTTGCTTGTCGTCTGCATTTTTTACTTCTTTGGCGATGTTTTTCTTTGTTTCATTGCAAGAACTTTCTACTTCTTTGATTTTTCGTTTTAGTTTCTGTAAATCAGCAACTTGTTGTTCTAAAACTTTAAGTTTGTGGCTTTCTTTATAAATTGCTTCTGTGCTGTTTTTAAGGGTTTTGAGTATAGAAGACATTTTACTTATTTCCGAGTCAATATCGGATAGCAAAGTATCCATTTCTTTTTCCATTCCGTTCAAAGAAGATTCTATATTTTTCTGCCTATCTTTTAATTGATTTACTTTTTCTTCTATGCGTTTTCTTAAACCTTCAATTCGTTTTTCTTGCTCTGCAAATTGTTCTGCTGTGATAGGTATGCACTGCAAACCAATTTCCGTACAAAAACCTGTTAATAATTGTGCGGCTTCGCCACTGTTTTGGCAAATTTTGTATTTTTCGAGTTCGCCAACGGTTTCGATATAATTTTTTGAAACAAGATTTTTATGGCAACTATGCACACCCTTTAAAATTTTCTTGCACCTCAAAAAACGATAATAGGCATCGTAATTATCTTTGCTTTGCTGGTCTTTGAGAACATTAGCAAAGAGTTTCAAATCTTCCCATTTGCCTTTTTTGCTGATAACATCTTTGCTAAATTCGCCCTTGTCTTCCAACAAAACTCTCAATTTATTGATTTTATAGACAGTAGAATCCGGCTCAAAACCAAAAAGTTGATACAAAGTATTCCCATTAGTTTTTTTATGAATTTCTTCGTATTCAACTGTGTTTTGTAGCGAGCCGAATATTTTTTCATAAAGTCGCAAAATAATACTCGCATCTAATGGTGTTTTGTTTTGCATTACCGCTTGAAATGCGTCAAATTTATCTTCGTCTTGAGTGTAGTAGATTTCACAATTTGAGGAGAAACTTTTTAGTTCTGCCTGAAAATCTCTATTGACACTAAATAATTTGAGATTTTTTTTGATAACAGCAATGAGTTCTGCCATTTCTGTCGGCTCAAAATTGCCTCTGCGCCAATGGTCTTTTAGAGTGTCAAAAGCGGCTTCAACCGGAGTGCCTTCAATTTCTTTTTTGTTCTCGTTAACAAACTTTACAGCTTTTTTAAAAGCGGTAATATGCATATTGAGCATATTTATATCTACTGCCATTTCTTGAACTTATTTGTAAGATTATTCCACATTTAATTTTTCTATTTCTGCTTGAGCCGCAGCAAGTTGTTCTTCATCTTTAACACCTTTTATGGTAAGTTTGAAATCAATCGTATCAATTTCATCTACTTCGGCGTGAACCGATAAAATACCCTCATTGTCAATTTCAAAGATTACATCAACAGGAGTTTTTGCAGGATACCATTTAGAAAGAGGCAATTCTTTCCCTTCAAGTTCAACACCAAATCTTTGTTGTATGTGCGCATCTTGTTTTGGGTCTGTTACATCAGATTCAAATACCCTTAAAAATATACCTTCCTGACCATCAGTTCTTGTAGTAAATGTGTCTTTGTATTTTGTTGGCAATGCAGTATTTGCAAATATCATATTTGCTATCATATTTTCATCATTTACATAACAACCGATACCGTAGGTTTTACTAGTAACATTCACAATACGAGTGCGAGTGTTATTTCCAATCGGTTTTGGTTTTTCTGCATCTCCAGTATCATCATTTTCATATTCGTCCATTGCCGCAGCAAATGCTTCATTGATTGCAAAAATGGCAGCACCTTTGGCAACGCACTCGTCGGGGTCGTCAAGGCGGGCATCTACGCCAAGTGCAGCATTAATTTTTTCTCTGATTTGAGGCATACGAGAACTACCGCCAACAAGCAAAACTTCATCAATTTTTTCAAAATCTTTGCCTTTTGCAATTTCTATCAATTCCAAAGTTTTGTCAATAGTTTCATTCAATTTTCCTTCGGTAAGTTGGTCAAAAAGTTCGCGAGTGATTTCAATTTTTGTACTTAATCCATTGAAAGTAACATTTGCTCTTACTTGCGGTTTTGCTGTAAGAATTTTCTTTTTCTGTTCGGCTTCAAGCAAAAGAGAATTTTTTAGTTTAGGGTCAAAATCAAGTGTGTATGTTGTTCCGTGTTCCTCGTTATATTTCATAAGCATAAATTCAGCCAATGCCATATCCCAATCCACACCGCCAAGTTTGTGGTCGCCTCCTGTTGCAATCACTTTGATAGTGCCACCATCTACACGAATTATAGTAACATCAAAAGTACCGCCGCCAAGGTCATATACCATAATTACCTTACGTTCACTTACTCGCATTCCGTAAGAAATTGCCGCCGCTGTCGGCTCGTTAATAACCGTCAACACATTCAAACCTGCAATTTTTCCTGCCTGTTTGGTCTGCATACGTTCTTTTGTGCCGAAATAAGCGGGGCATGTAATCACTACATCTTTAATTGGTTCGGGATTGTCGCTCGCTTCATTGGCATCTTTCACAAGTTTTTTGAGTATCAGTGAAGATATAAATACAGGGTCTTTTCCTTGTGGAAACAAAGTGGCTGCATTATCAAAACTGCTATCAACGCCAATATGTCGTTTGATATAGGCAACGGTTTTATCGGGTTCTTCAGCACTCAAAGATTTTGCCTCTTTGCCCACGACTACATTGTCGCCGTCAAGATAAACTACCGAAGGTGTTGTAGCATCACCCTCAAAATTGCGTAGCACAACTGCTTGGTCGAATTTATCAACTTGTGAGATGCAGGAATAGGTTGTGCCTAAATCTATTCCGTAAACTAATCTGCTTTTATCTGCCATTTTATTTTATGTTTTTTGCGTTTATAATTCTGTTTTCTTTTGATATACAATTACTTCTGCTTGTTGAATTTGGCGATTTGTTACTACATCCTTAAAACCAATTCTTACACATTTCGCAACTTTGTTTTCCAATTCTGCATTGTCCGTAAGTATAATTTGTTTCGATTTTTGGTAAATGCGTGGATTATACTCGTCGCCCTCATGAGGGGTATCTGCTTCAATATCATAATCGTAAAGCAGGTCTTCCAATCCATCCGCAAGATTTTTATATTCGTTGAGTAAAGTAGGGTACAACATCGCAATATCCGCATTTTCTTCTTGCATTTTGTTGTTGTAAAAACCATATTGGTCGCTCACTTTGCCGTGCCAACGAATAATGTCTTTTAATACCGAAGATAAAATTTCTCGGCGCAAACCGCTTTTAAATGACTGTAATTCTTCGTGCAACTCTTTATTAATTTCGTCCTTGCGGTTTGAAGTTTTAACCAATGATAGAATTTCGGCTACATTTTCAGCAATTGCCTTAATATCGGTATTTCCCGTTTCAGTCAGTTCAATTGGTTTTTCAGAAGTTTTGCCTTCGAGAGTTGGATATTCATCCGTTTCAATTAGTTCTTTCAAAGTTTCTCCTTCGGAAAGTGGCAGCTCAGAAGTTTCAATAACTTCTTCAGCCATCTCTTGTGGTATTTCATCTTGTTTTTTGTCTGTCATATCTTTATGTTTTTAATTTATTTTTCGATTGTTATATAACTCTATAATTATTTTGTTTATAAAAAATATCTTCCCCAAAATTATGACAATAAAAAAACGCGGTACTTCTTTTATTTCCTATTGAGGTCTTCTACTACCTACCCTTAAAATAAAGTAAAGCCCACGCATAGCGCGAACGTTTACTTACTTTACTTTTTTTAAGGGTTCCTTAAACCCGCAAGCGGATTTAAGGTGGTTTGGAATTTATTAAAAATCCCGTTTGAATGTGTAGAAGTATTCAATAGGAAAAAATAAAGCAAAAACGCTTTAAAATTGTCAGAAATCAAAGAACGTTGATTTACAAGGTTGTGTTTGTGTTTTTATGGACAAACAAACGTTGTGTAAATCGGGGGCGAAGGTACGGTTTTTTTCAATTAAAAATTACGAATTACGAATTATGAGAGATTTTTTTTGTGAGATAGGGGCTTGGGCTGGTTGATTTTTGGGGGGCAGGGACAGAAAGGAATGTTTTTGGAGCGGGGGAGAGTGGTTGGGATTAGTCGTGGTGTGGGCTTTGGTGGGGCTATCTTTTTTTCGGGTTGATGGTGGTTGCTTTGGGGTTTCATTTAACGTGTTAGCGGCTTTATGAAGGCGGGGGCTACTGCACTTGCTGCGGGCGATGCACTTGCAATTACGCACTGCTTTTTCTGCGGAGTTACACCCCCGCTTTCATAAAACCGCTCGTTAGGCGATCGCCCATCTGTCTTATTATTATTTTGTTTGTTAAAACTCACCATTTTATTCATCGTAACTCTGCTATTTAATTTAGCCTGTTATATATACATGCATAGATTTTGCTATAGGGTGTTCTCTGAAAGTTTCGGTAATACAATGTTTAAAAAAAATCAAAAGATTACCAATTCCTTCGGTAATAATTTTACCATCCCCCATGTAAAGCATCAGGGTTCTAAAATCTAAGCGAATAGTCGGGCGAAAGTCTTTTGTTGAAAATCTGACGTATTGCGATTCTCCATATTCGTCAAGCTGAAAGGCGTAGTTAGTCTTCATATCTGCCAAGTCAATCCATTTCGTATATGGCGTTGTGCGAAGTTCCTGTAACAGTTTAAGATATCCATCATGATTACGATTTCTATAAACTACCGGATATAACACCTCCAAAAAAGGTATCAAATCTCTTTCAAGCACTTGATTTTTCAGTTTAAACATAAGAATTTCGTCCGTTTCTGTTTCATCGTACAATTTCATGTCAAATAACATGGTCTGTTCAATCTCTTGTTGTAATTCTACTTTTGAAATATTCTTCTTTTTTATTTCCTCTTGATAAGCAACTATCTCATGTGCTAATCCTATTGCCAAAAATTGTCCCATTTTATCTATATTTTATTTGTGTATTATTCTTCTTTATTTCACTCATTTATAATCCACTCTCCGCTTTTGGTGTTCGTAGTACGCTTAATTATATTCTCTTGTTTTAATTGTCTGATATTTTTTTCAACCCCCTTGATGCTTAGTCCAACTATTTCAGCGATTTCAGGAATAGAAATTTTCGAATCACTTTTTATTAATTCTAAAATTTTCCCCCTACTTTTCCCCCTACCTATTCCCCTACCTATTCCCCTACTTTTTCCCCTACTTTCTATAACTTCTTTGTCAAAAGGCAGTTGGACATAAAGCGTATTGTCGGTAAATTCAAAAATATTTCTGTCATAAACTTTTGTAATTCCTCTGATTCCAAAGCCCAGTGCTTCAACTAATTCCATATCTTTTAAAATACGCATTAATTCAGGATTTCGTAATGCGGAAACTCCAAGAAAAAAGTCTTGAATGGTTAATTGCGGAACTAATCCACCATAAGAACGAACAGCAATACGATTTTGAAAAACTTCAAAAATCGGCAACATTCCATAAGAATAATCATTATGTGCGAAAGCATTGATAATGATTTCTCGTAAACATTTATTATCTACCAAACGTTTGTCAATTCGGTGTGCTGCACCTGTTAATTTTGAAAGTGTAATGTTTTCAATTTCAAATCTATCCAAAATACGCTGAATGGCTGTAATCAGACAACAATTTCCATACTCAACGGCTTTTTCTACCAATTCAAATCGTTCTTCCGCATCGTTAAAGCGTGCAAAACGAACAGAAATTTGATTGTTATCTGCCATTAAATACGCTAAATAGTTGTATTTTTCGTCTTTTGTCAGAAAATTAAGTGTTTTTGCGAAAGTGTTGTCGTTGAGCAGTTTATTAAAACGGCGATAATGAATAAATAAATCAGCAAAAGTAAGGTCTTGTTCGGGCGATTCAATGTTTGTCAAAGATTTCGGAAACGATTTATTTTGAAACGAATAAATCATATTTTGTGTCATTGGTTGCGCTGCCGTTCCAATTCTAACAAACGCACCGGTTTCTGACAATCCCTTATTTTTAATGTAATAGGGCTTTTCTATACCTTTCTTTACAGATATTTTCGCAATGTATTTGTCTTCAAAACATTCTGCACTAATTGTAATAAGGGAAATAGTCGATGGGGAAATACCGGAAAGCAAACGGTCTTTTATCTGTAATTGGGTTTTATCTACATCAACAACACCGACAACTTCGCCATTGTCTTTAATTCCGATATAAACTTCACCGCCCTTTGCGTTAAGAAATGCCACCACTTCTTTTTCGAGCGAATCAGTAAGTTTTTCCTTATATTCAATCCTTTCGTTTTCCGCTTGAAATGTCTTCTTTCCTGCTATATTTTGTGTTTCTGACATCTTAAATTTCTAAAATGCAAAGGTACACTTTTTTTTCAATTCAATAGTGCGTCTAACAGGGCAAACGCATCAAAATTTCTCAGAATTTCCACATTTTTTTCATAACATATTAATTATCATTTGTTAATAACAAATTGCTGATTGTTAATAACTTATGCGGTTTTTGTATTGATATTTT